>Ga0268262_10007604_pt1 | contig 10051 bp, 5 predicted proteins | sample TergutNc150P3_FD_190354 | JGI IMG/M metagenome (GOLD analysis project Ga0268262, IMG submission 190354) | Nasutitermes corniger P3 segment gut microbial community from laboratory colony in Florida, USA - Nc150 P3 (SPAdes) (version 2) | ecosystem: Host-associated > Arthropoda: Insects > Digestive...
AGTTTTGCCAATATCGAAAACAGAATACAAATGCTGCTTATGAACGTGAAAAACCTAAAAGCGGCTGGATAATGGTTTTGTCGTGTAAATGAATACGCTGATTTTAATTAATATCGCCATTGAAATATCGTGCAGCGTTATGTGCCTCGCGATCATGGCCTGCATTTTGATTGGGGACAGCATGAGCGTCCGAATTAACCGGGCGTTTATTTGGGTTCTGCTTTCCAATGTTACGCTCATGCTCAGCGACGCTCTGGCGTTTTATTCTATCGGCAGGGCCGGGTATCATTTTTTTGTCCTCAGCTTCATCGGGAATTTTTTTACTTTCCAGTTCAGTTATGTGATTATTATGTGCTTTTCAAATTACATCAACGTTTATCTGGCGTCGAAAATCCAAATCAAACGGACAACGGTACACATGGTTTACGGCGTTTGCGGTTTGGCGATTGTCCTGACATTCTTTTCGCTTCTGAACAATATGTATTTTATTATAGATGAAAACAACGTTTATCACAGGCAAAGCATGTATTGGCTTTCGCAAGTCCTGGGAATGATCGGTTTGGCGCTTAACTCTATCGAAATAATAAGATTTCGCAAGTCATTAAACCGCATGGAAACATTCGCCCTTGCGTCTTACATTGTTTTACCCATTATCGCGGTTGTCATTCAAGTGTCCGTTTACGGTTATGTTTCGGTTTATATTGCGTCAACGCTGACAATCCTTTTTATCTATATCGGCATGCAGGCGCAGTTTCAAAAAACATTGAAGGAAAACGAATTGCAGTTAACTCAAAGCCGCATCGCGATAATGCTCAGCCAGATACAGCCGCATTTTCTATACAACGCTCTTGCCGTCATATCAAGGCTTTGCGATAAAGACCCTGCGCAGGCAAAGAAGGCGACTATAGAATTTTCGGCTTACCTGAGGGGTAACATGGACTCTTTGGAAGAAACAAAGCCGATTTCTTTCGAGAAAGAATTAAAACATATTGAAGGCTTTATAAATCTGGAAAAAGCAATGTACGGCGAGGCGTTAAATGTAATATACGATATTAAGACTAAAGATTTTTTCCTTCCGGCGCTGACAGTTCAGTCTGTCGTTGAAAACGCGATCAAACACGGAATCGGCAAGCGGGAAGGCGGCGGAACGGTGAAGATTTGTACAAGCGAAACAGACGGCGAATTCCTTGTCATTGTATCGGACGACGGCGTAGGGTTTGACTATGAAAAAGCGTCTCATAACGGGCGCTTGAGCATCGGAATTAACAATGTCCGTCAAAGGCTGTCCGTACAATGCGGCGGCTCTCTTGAAATAAAAAGCGGGAGCGGAACAGGGACTACTGTAACGATTTCAATTCCAAAATCATAGGAAAACCGCCTGTTTGTCGCATATTTGTCGCGCTTTATTTGGTAAAATATCAAGATGACAAGAATGGTAAGGCGCGGAAAACATGCGTGAAATAAAAGTCAGTTTTAAAATCAAGGTATTAATACCGATATTGGCCGTATTTATCGTTTCTGTTCTGATTGTCTCATTTATCAACTACAGACTGCTGGCCTCTTCCGTAAAAACAAAAACCAACGCCAATATGGAAATTTTTGCCGACAGCATTCTGGCGCAGATCAGGCATTTGAATATCATACTTGACGCCACCAAACAAACGCTGGTCGAAAAACATATAGCGATAGCGAAGACCGTCGTTGATATACTGGACGGCACAACTGGTCAGATGACAACCGAAAAACTACTGCGGATCGCGCAGCCTCTGGATATTATAGAATTGAGCGTCGCCGATTCAAACGGTATCATTACCGCCAGCAGCGTCCCAAAATATATAGGTTTTGATTATAAGTTATATGAAGCCACAAAAGTATATATGAAGCTGACAGACGGAACCCTGACCGAGTTAAGCGAAGAACCGCGCGCGTCCGTACTTAATGACGATGTGGGCGACATGATTCTGGGCGACATTAATCATTATACCGGCGTCGCGCGGAAAAACGGCGGCTTCGTCCAGATTGGTTTTAACGCCGGCGTAATCGGCAGATTACAGGAAGAAATCAGTATTAACAAGACCATAGAGGAAACGAAAATAGGGCAAAACGGTTTTGGTATGGTGTTATCGAACGGCTTTATAACGGCGCGCCCCAACGGATATTTGTCAGCCGACATTTTGTCGACCGGCAATTTGCCGGACATATCAGGTGAGGACTGGTATAAAACAGTAAGCTCAGGAGACGGGTTCGCGTGGCTCAATATAGACGGCAAGAAATACTACACGGGTTATAAAAATGAAAACGGCAATACCGTCGTCGCCCTTGTACCGGAGCATGATTATCACCGTGAACGCAACCGCCTTCTGCTTGATTCGATAATGTTCCTGCTCATAACTGTCGTGATTATAACCTTTGTTATTTATCTGGTTGTGGGCGGGCTTCTCCGCCGTGTTAATTATCTGGTTAAGGGGATTGGAAAAATCGCGGATGGAGATTTGGACGCGAGGATAGAAGGCAGTTACAATGACGAGTTTGACATAATCAAGGACGCGGTGAACTCCATGGCGGCGGACATAAAAACACATATGGAAGAAAAACTCCAAACAGAACGAAAACTTGCCGAAAGCCGAATCTCCATAATGCTTTCCCAGATACAGCCGCATTTTTTATACAACGCCCTCGCCGTCATCTCAAGACTGTGCGATAAAGACCCCGTAAAGGCAAAAAAAGCGACAATAAGTTTTTCCGATTACCTAAGGGGAAATATGAGTTTATTGGAGAGCGCGGAACCGATCCCATTTCAGAATGAACTAAACCATACTATCAGCTTTTTGAATTTGGAAAATGCCATGTACGGCGAAGCGTTAAAGGTAATATATGACATACAGACAATATATTTCAGGCTTCCTGCCCTTACCATGCAGCCCATTGCCGAAAACGCAATCAAACACGGCATAGGAAAAAAAGAAGGCGGCGGTACTGTTACCATTTCAACGAAAGAGACAGAAGACAATTATCTTGTCATTATTACAGATGACGGCGTTGGGTTTGATTCTGAAAAAACCGCCAATGGGATTTATCCCAATAACGGAGAGCCTCATATCGGAATTAACAATGTCCGTTTAAGGCTTTCCGCGCAATGCGGCGGTTCGCTTGAAATAGAAAGCAAGACGGGCGCGGGAACAACAGCAAAGATAATAATCCCCAAAACAAGAAATCACACAGAGGCGCGGTAAAAATGAACATACTCGCAATAGATGATAATGTTTTGGCTCTGGAAGAACTTGTTTCCTCAATTAAAGAGGCGTGTCCCGACGATGTTATTCACGGTTTCTCCAAGCCGTCCGAACTGCTTGACTTCGCAAAAGAGAATTCATGTGACATCGCGTTTTTAGACATTGAAATGTGGGGAATGAACGGCATTGAGCTCGCGCAAAAACTTAAAGAAATTAACGGCAAGATCAATATAGTATTTGTAACCGGATATTCAAAATACGCCCTGGATTCCTACACGGTTAAGGCAAGCGATTATGTAATGAAGCCTGTTACCAAAGAAACTGTTAAAGAAGCTCTGGAAAATCTTCGCTTTCCTGTCAAAACAGAACCAGATAAAAGGGTGAGGGTGCAAACCTTCGGTAATTTTGAGGTTTTTGTAGACGAACACCCTGTTTTGTTTACACGTTCCAAGACAAAGGAATTATTTGCCTATCTTGTAAGCCGCAAAGGGGCGTTATGCAGCAATAACGAAATAATTGCCGTAATATGGGAGGGTAAGAACGATTCACCCGCCCTTCAAAGCCACTTCCGGCATTTGGTAGCGGATTTAATCAAGACATTTCAATCTTTGAATGTCGGGGAAATAATAATCAAAAAGTGGAAACATTTGGCGGTAGCGTCGGACAGGCTGTCATGTGATTTTTATGAAATGCTTAATGGCAATGTAAAGGCGGTTAATTCTTACGCGGGTGAATTTATGTCTCAATACAGTTGGGCTGAAATTGAATCTGTTGCGCTCTTGACGCGCAATAAATCGTAATTTTCTCCAAAAATACCTATTTTTGTCGCATATTTGTCAATCCTCATTCAATACAATATTTAGCAGACATGTTCTCAATACCGTTTTGCCGAAAACATCAAAATTCCATGCGGCGCAGATTTTTCATTTTTTCCGCCGTTTTGTTTCTTCTTATATTTTCGTTTGGAAGTCTGGCGTTTATTATATTAATGGAACAAATCCAGTATGATAACGCCGGTGAAAAATTAACGAAGACTATTGAAATTGAACGGCTAAAACTTGAAGCGTCCATAAACAGTGAAATTGCCATTGTCCTTAGAATGGCCGATTCTCCCCTGATACGGCGGTACTTCCTTAACCCCGCCGACGGCGAATTGCAAAAAATTACTTTTGAGGAAATAGCCGGATACCGCAGGGCATTTAAAGGCGGCTCTGTTTTCTGGGTCAGCGATATTGATAAAGAATTTTACTTTAACGGGGATAATCATTATAGCCTTGATATCGAACACCCCGATAACTATTGGTATAAAATGACTTTATACGAAACGGAAAAATATAATTTCAACATCAACTACAACGCGGAATTACAAAGGAGCATGCTTTGGATTAACGCGCCTGTTCTTGATAATAATCAAAACTCCTCGGGAATGGTGGGAACAGGCATTAATCTGTCTGATTTCATCAACGCAATATATGATAATCATTCGGGAACAGAGGAATTGTTTTTCTTTAACGCGGCCGGAGAAATAACAGGGACAAGGGACGTCAGCCTCGTTAAAAGAAAGGCAAATATAACCGAAGTGTTGGGGCAAACAGGCAAAAGAATTATGGACTATGTGAAATACCTAAGAAACAGTGAAATAAAATACTTTAAAACAACGGACCGGAAAGGAATAGCCGCGTACAGCTCAATTCCGGCTTTGGATTGGCATATAGCAGTTTTGCATCCTTATACTATAGGAGAATCCCTGCAAACCGACATGGCTGTTCTTTTTGGCGTAATGATGGCGGTTATTTTTTCCGTTTTTATTTTTTTCAATATCTTTATCGTAATAATACTTGAACCGATAAACCACATGGTAAAAACAATAAATCAAACTTTTACCGACCTGGGTTTGAACCCTCATGAAGATGAAGGTTATAAGGATGAAATCGGAACATTAGGCGAGTTTTTCCACATGACCATAATCGATCCTCTTACAAGCATTTACAACAGGCGTTATCTGGACGGCAGCCTAAAGAAGATAATAAGAACCCATTCCCGTACCGGCGGCAGCCTTAGCGTATTAATGATAGACATAGATCATTTTAAAAATTACAACGACACTTACGGTCATGACGCGGGAGACGACTGCCTTGGAATGGTCGCGGGCGCTCTTTCCCAATGTGTAATAAGGGACGATGATTTTATCGCGAGGTTCGGCGGCGAGGAATTTGCCGCTGTTTTGCCGAATACCGATGAAAACGGAGCCCGCCTGGTTGCGGAAAGAATGCTGGAAAAACTGCGCGAATGTAATATACCCCACGGAACAAGCGATATAGCCGCTTATGTTACTGTCTCCATTGGGGGAACGACGGGCATCATTAATCATTTACAGCATGGAAGCGATTATATCAAAGCCGCCGATAAGGCTTTATACGAATCCAAGAATAACGGCCGTAACAGATACACATTCAGAAAAATTGAGGAATAATAATATAAACGCGGAATTTGTCGCATATTTGTCACGGCTTGTGTTAAAAATCCAAAAAAATATTTAAATAAATTCCATTCTTGTTGCATATTTGTCACACCCTGTTTTGTATAATTTAAATTATTTTCGTTTCGAATCAAGCACAAAGGAGTGTTTTATGAAAAAGTTAAATTGTCTGCTGGTTCTCGCGCTTGTTTGTACGGGCCTGGTATTTGCCCAGGAACAGGCTGACGCGGAGTCTGTTACGCGTAACAACGCCATAACCCTGGATTTAATGACTCTTTTCAAGGGGTTTATCGCGAGTGACAGCAACTCGGACACCGTCTTCGGCTGTATGGCCTTCGGGTATGAACGGCTGATTTTTCCCCGTTTCAGCGTCGGCGCCGAACTCGATCTGTATCCAGGAAAGTTATTTGACGAAAATTACATGTTTATTAGTCTTGCGGCGGCCGGCCGTTATTATCCCATGTCAGAGTATATGGAAAAATTTTTCTTCGGGGCGCTTATCGGGTTTAATATGCAGTTGATAGACGGGAAAATAGACGCGGGCAGCGACGGTTTTTACGGCCTGTTCGCCGGCCTGAGGGCGGGTTACAAACTGCCGATTACAAATATGTTTTTTATTGAGCCTTCCATGTCATATATCTACTCTAAAACCAATTTTGAATTTCTGGGCATAACTCCGCACAATTACGGATGGCAGGCAAGTTTGCGCGTTGGCATATCCCTTTAGGTCAGCATTATGCGAAAAGCAATAACCGCAATAGTAATAATGACGGCTGTGACTCTAGGGCTGTTATCATGTGAAGGTTCCTTCATCGATCCATATATAAACAATATGCGCGACGGCGGATTTGGCCATAATCCCAAAGACGACGGCGATCCCGACAATGGCGGTAATAAGGGTGAAAGAGGGTTTTTAACCCTGAACGGGGACATAACAATTACCCCTAACAGAGGCGTTACCATAGGCATGGAATTAACCGCAGCCTGGAGCGGCAGTAAAAAAGTAAGCTACCAATGGAAAAAAGACGGCCTCAATATCGGCGTGAGCTCAAACAAGTACACGCCGATTGAAGCGGGGAGCTATGCCGTAACTGTGAGCGCGGCTGGTTACCGCGGCAAAACCAGCGCGGTTGTCGACGTAAGCGATCCGACGCTTTTGGATTTGTCAGGTACTATAACAATTATTCCGTATACTGACGTTACCACCGGAACGGAATTGAGCGCTAAATACAGCGGAAACGAAACAGTCAGCTTAAACTACCAGTGGCAAAAAGACGGAGTCAATGTCGGCGGAAATTCCGGCAAGTACACGCCGACAGAAGCGGGTAGTTACACCGTAACAGTCAGCGCGGAAGGTTATAATCCCAAAACAAGCGCGGCGGTTATTGTAATCGCGGAGTACGCTATTGAGATCTATATACTCGGCGATGACCATGACTCAGGTGATTCGGTAACAGTGTCATCCGCCAGGGGCGTTGAGGGCGCTTCGGTTACGCTTACATACACGGTTGCGGATACCAAAGATATAAACCAGCTGGAATTCAGCGGCCTTGCCGCGGCAATCGCCCCTGTAGAAAGCGCGGAATCCGGCACAAGAACCTACGCCATACACGCTGCCGATTCTTCAACCGGGGTTATCGTAATTATCGCAATCTTTACCCATACATACCTGGAAATTGACGAAATTGGGTTTGCCGACGCCTCGGAGCATATAACCAGGACTTATGGTGACGCAGGGTTTACCAACGCTATTACCGGCGCTCACAGCGGAGAAGGCAAAATAATTTATTACAGCAGTGACGCGGCGGTTGCCACGGTGGACAGTTCAGGAAAGGTGACAATTCTGAAACCGGGTTACACCGTCATTTACGCCGAGAAAGAGGCTGACGCGGTATACGCTCACGCTCTGACAGCCTACACGCTGGCAATTAACCCAAAGCCGGTTACCATAACAGGGCTTTCAGCGGCGGATAAAATTTATGACGGCACGACAATGGCGACGGTTACCGGAACCCCGGTAATCAACGGATTGGTATCAGGCGACACGGTAACGGTCGTCGCCGGAACAGCGTCGTTTGCGAGCGCGGCTGTCGGCGGCAACAAGATTGTTACATTTAACGGCTGGTCTTTGGGCGGAGCGGACGCGGGTAAATACACCCTTTCGGCGCAGCCCGCGGCTGTTACGGCGTCAATAATTAATAATATCAATACGCTGAGCGGTAACATTACCATCAGCCCCAGCGGCGCCGCTGTCGGGACTGAATTAACCGCAACTTACAGCGGGAGCGAAACCGTCAGTTACCAATGGAGAAGAAACGGCGTCGTTGTCGGCACAAACTCCAACAAGTTTACGCCGACAGAGGCGGGAAGCTATACCGTAACAGTAAGCGCGTCGGGCTACAACAGCAAAACCAGCGCGGCGGTTACTGTAGGCAATCCGGTTTCCATAGAATACGCGATCACGATCGATATGTTTGACAATGTAACCGGCGATACGGTAACAGTAACTCCCGATAAAGGCGTTGAGAACACTTCGGTTACGCTCACCTACACAGTCGCAAATACGGCGTCTAAAAACCAGCTTGAGTTCGGCGGCGTTAACGCCGCGATCGCTTCCGTAAACAGCTATGGAACAGGCACAAGAACCTACAAAATAAGCGCCGCGGACGCTTCAAACGGGATTGTCACCATTACCGCCGTGTTTACCCATACCAATCTGGAAATTGACCACATCGCTTTTAGCGAACATAACGAAGGGCATATAACAAAGACATACGGCGACGCGCCGTTTACCAACGCTATACAAAAAACATACAAAGGAGACGGAGATATAACTTATCACAGCGGTGATACAAACGTCGCCACAGTGAACAGTATATCAGGCCAGGTAACAATTCTGAATGTCGGTACTACTGTCATTTCCGCCGAAAAAGCGGCTGACCTGGTATACGCCCATGCGTTAACCACCTACACGTTAACGGTTAACCAAAAGCCCGTTACCATAACCGGCTTGTCGGCAGCGGATAAAATATACGACGGCTCAACAACGGCAACGGTTACCGGAACTGCGGTAATCAACGGCCTGGTTTCAGGTGATACGGTAACGGTCGTCGCCGGAACAGCATCGTTCGCGAGCGCGGCTGTCGGCGGCAACAAGACAGTTACATTTAACGGCTGGTCTTTGGGCGGGGCTGACGCGGGCAAATACACCCTTTCGGCTCAGCCCGCGAGCGTTACGGCGTCTATATATAGCAACAATACTAACAATACGCTGAGCGGTAACATCACCATCAGCCCCAGCAGCAACGTTACCGCCGGAACAGAATTGACCGCCAATTACAGCGGGAGTGAAACCGTCAGTTACCAATGGAGAAAAGACGGCGTAGTTGTAGGTTCAAATTCCAACAAGTTTACGCCGACTCAAGCGGGAAGCTATACCGTAACAGTAAGCGCGTCGGGCTACGACAGTAAAACCAGCGCGGCGCTTGTCGTTACGGCGAGTATACAGCCTGACGGCACGGCGGCTAATCCTTTTGAAGTTACCAACGAAGCCGATCTCCGCAAAGTCGGAACCGGCACTGACGGCTGGACGATGTCGGCGCACTACAAACAGACGGCGAACATCACGATGACGGGCGGCAACTTTCCGCCGATTGGCACACCCCCCGCAACCACCACAATATTCACCGGATCGTATGACGGGGACGGTAAAACTATCACCGGATTGACCATAACCGGAACTACTAATTATTTAGGATTATTCCAAACTATCGGTTCAGGCGGCACGTCAGGCGGCGGCACGTTGAAAAACATAACCGCTACCGGCACGATAACTCAAAACGGAGACACTTCGTATACCGCCGGAATTGCCGGAACGAATGAAGGCACGATTGACAACTGTTCCTTTAGCGGAACCATAAGCGGAACTTCCTGCGATGAAGTAGGCGGCATTGTCGGAAGGAATACCGGCACGGTGAAAAACAGCAGAAGCACCGCAACGGTAAGCGGCAGAAGTCAGGTCGGCGGCATTGCCGGAAGAAATCAAGGCACAATCGACAACAGTTACAACACGGGAGCCGTCAGCGGAAAACGGTACATCGCCGGTATCGCCGGAGTTAATACCAACACCGGTAAGTATATAAAGAACAGCTATAACACGGGCAATATTACCGCAACCGAAGCGACCGAAAGCTCCATGGCAGGAGGCATTGCCGGGCTTAACCAATCAGGCGCAACGATAGACGCCTGTTACAATACCGGCAATGTTACCGGTTCAACTAACAATGTAGGCGGCATAGCGGGAAGCAACTCCGCAAGCACCGTGCAAAACTGCGTATCG
>Ga0268262_10007605_pt1 | contig 10050 bp, 4 predicted proteins | sample TergutNc150P3_FD_190354 | JGI IMG/M metagenome (GOLD analysis project Ga0268262, IMG submission 190354) | Nasutitermes corniger P3 segment gut microbial community from laboratory colony in Florida, USA - Nc150 P3 (SPAdes) (version 2) | ecosystem: Host-associated > Arthropoda: Insects > Digestive...
TGATATTCTGCTGAGTGCTTCGTAACCGAATATCTGTCCGTCAGTCAATGACACAATCGGCTGATATACCGGCATAATACATCCGTCTTCAAGAATTTTATTAAGAATATCGACATCGGTCTTCATATTAATGTTTTTAATAAATGTATAATTTTTATTTGTTAATATTTAATTAAAAAATGATTAATTAACGCCTGTGGATATATGCCTAAATAAAAAACCTGACCATCCGGTAGACAGTCAGGTTCATGGTTTTACTCAAATTACCCGTTATTTAACATTTACCTTGATAATGTAATGGCTAAAGAGCGCCTTGTAATTTGCGGCTGTTGAAGCATTCTGCCGGATTATTATATAATCCCCATCCGCTACGTTGGTAAAATTTCCGGAGACAGTCGCATTATTAGCTGTGGAACCTGTCGTTGTAAATGTCAGTACGCTGTCCTCCTTTAACGGCCATTGGCTTGCGGAAATTTTAGCGAGAGAGAGGGAGCAGCTATCGCCGTTATTAACCGTTGCGGATACGGCGCAGCTTGCCGCCTGTGCTGCTGTTATGGTTACTTCTCCCGGCGAAAGATCGGGCGCCACTGTTTTGTTCCACCAGCCTTGCGCGAGACCTTTAGATTGTCCTGACGCAACATTAACATTAATACTGCTGCCGGAGCCGGAGGTGGAGATAACAGTCACGCCGCCAATGCTCAGCGCGGTAAGTTCACCCCGTGTTGCGCCGTTGGCGGGGGTCGAGGTGTTGGTAGAGGAGGTGGAAATATACTGCCAATAACGGTAAACCAGAGTAGTACCGTCCTCCGCGGTTATCTTTACATAAAATCCCCGACCCGAACTGGAGGTGAGCGCCGCAACGGTTAACGGACCAACCCATCTCCTGTCAACAGTATCCGGTGTGATAAATTCTTCATTATTATCCCTGGTAAGAGTGTACCATGTAGAAGGGGGAGTATTACCGGGTGCAGTTGTTGAATTGGCGGTAGCATTTACTCCAAACTCGACTTTGGATACTTTTTTATCCTCAACAATGACCACTACCTTCCTGTCGGGGTTATTGGTTGGACTGTTTCCGCTGAGTGTAATAGATGCTGCAGTTGAAAAACCGTCCGCGGTCGATCTCGGCGTACCATTGTCGATTCCGGGCATACCGCCAACGTACAAACCGTACAGCGCGGTGGCTCCGGTACCCGAAACCGCCCTGATATTGGCGTTACTGCTGAGAGTGACAGGGGCGTCTGACCAAGTCGCGGTCAAGGTTATGCTTGCGTTACCGGCGGCAATAGCCGTTGATAAAGCGGATACGGCTACGCCAGCCCCCACCTGGTAAGTTCCGGTTATGGAACCCTCTCCTGACACCGCCCAACCGGCAAAATTAAAACCGTCGCGGGTATAGGGATTGGCGGGCATGGTAACATTGGTTCCGTAAGCCGCCGAAGTCGTCGCGTTGGTCGGCGTTGGGCCGGTGCCGCCGCCGCCATCATAACTAATCGACAGGGTATAGGGCGACCACTGCGCGTAGACGGGAATGTCCGCCGTTACGGGTGTTGTCGCGGTAAACGCCGACCCTGAACCGTTGATCTCAGTATTCCAGCCGGTAAAGCTATGGCCTGTCCGTGTCGGCGCTGTCGGCAGAATTCCCACCGTTGCTGCCGGAGACGTAACCTTAATACTCGCCGGACTTGCGTCGGTAGTTCCGCCATTTTTGTTAAATGTCACCGTATAAGAATCTTCAACAATTATCTTGATAATGTAATGCCCATAGTAACCGCTGTAAGTAGCCGATGACGGAGGATTCCGGCGGAGAATTATATAATCCCCATTCGTAATGCCGCTTATAGTTCCTGTAGCGGCGATATTACTCGTAGTGGTAGTAGTTAAATCTGTAAAGGTAACGGCGCTTTCCTTTAACGGCCAGTTGGCTGAGGAAATTTTAGCGTAGGAAACAGTGCTGCCTGCCTGTTCGTTATTGTAATAGAATGTTGCGGATACGGAGCCGGTTGCCGCCTGCGCTGTTGTTAATGTTACTTCACCCGGCTCAATTTCCGGGGCAACCGTTTTGTTCCACCAGCCGGCGTAGGAGCCTCTTTTGTTGGTTCCCACGTCTTTCGCATTGGTGACAACACTCACTCCGCCAATGGTCAGGGCATTAAGTTCGCCGCGCGCCGCGGTGTTATTGCCGGGGGCGGTTGAGGAAACATACTGCACATAGCGGTAAACCTGTACAGTGTTGTCCTCTGCGGTTATCCGTACATAAACTTCTCGATAAGAAGAGCTGCTGGGGCGATCAGGTGATGTTAACGTACCTGTCCATCTTTTGCCGTCGGTGTCCGTTGTGGTATAGTCATTATTTTTGGTTAAATCGACCCAGCTATTGGGGGCGGTAGCAGAGGTGGGTGCGGCTGCAGCGTTGCCGGTTATTCCAAATTCGACTTTGGAAACCTTTTTATCCTCAACAATAACCACGATGCTTCTGTTGTTAGCGGGGTCAGAGAGCGTATAATTTCCCCAAATTGTTGAAGTATGGGTCTCAAAGCCGCTTACATCCGCTTGAGGATCGCCATTGCTGATTCCGGGCGAACCGGCTATGTATAAACCGTAAAGCGCGTTGGTTCCATCGCCGGAAACCGCCCTGATATTGGCGTTACTGCTGGGTATTCCGGAACTTGATGTAATGATGAGTATTCCCGCGTTCAGGCCGGTTACCGCGTTAAAGCCGCTTGCCGCCGCGACGTCAAAAGTAACGGCATATTTTCCGGCTAACGAAGGCGCGACGGTACTTTTGGTGTAAACCGTACTGTCTGTCCCTTCATAGTACACCGTTATTGTTCCCTGGGATTTACCCTCTTTGGGCATTACACTGACCTCTTTGAGGCTGCCGTCAGCAACCGCCGACAGCCCGGTAACTATAAAATCAGCCTCCACGGGGTCAACAGCATTGGCGATTTGTACGCTAATAACGAGTGTCCCCGCGTTCAGGCCGGTTCTCGCGTTAAAACCTTCCGCCGCCGTGATATCAAAGGTAACGGTATACTTGCCGACCGCCGAGGGTGCGGTGGTGCTTTTGGTGTAAACTGTGCTGTCCGTCCCTTCATAGTGGATGGTTATTGTCCCCTGGGACTTGTCCGCTTTGGGCGTTATGCTGACCTCTTTGGGACTGCCGTCGGCAATCGCCGAATGTCCGCTAATGTCAAAATCAGCCTCTGTGGGGTCAACCGCGTTGGGCGTTTGTACGCTAATAACCAGCGTTCCCGCACTCAGACCCTCTGCCGCGTTAAAGCCTAACGCCGCCGCGACATCAAAGGTTACGGCGTAACTACCGGCTTCCGAAGGCGCGACGGTACTTCTGGTGTAAACTGTGCTGTCTGTTCCTTCATAGTGGATGGTTATTGCCCCCTGGGACTTGTCCGCTTTGGGTGTTATGCTGATCTCTTTGGGATTGCCGTCGGCAATCGCCGAATGTCCGCTAATGTTAAAATCAGCCTCTGTGGGGTCAACCGTGTTGGGCGTTTGTTCGCTAATAACCAGCGTTCCCGCGCTTAGACCCTCTGCCGCGTTAAAGCCTAACGCCGCCGCGACATCAAAGGTTACGGTATAACTACCGGCTTCCGAGGGCGCGACGGTACTTTTGGTGTAAACTGTGCTGTCTGTTCCTTCATAGTAAATGGTTATTGACCCTTGGGACTTGTCCGCTTTGGGCGTTATACTGACCTCTTTGGGACTGCCATCGGCAATCGCCGAATGTCCGCTAATGTTAAAATCAGCCTCTGTGGGGTCAACCGCGTTGGGCGTTTGTACGCTAATAACGAGTGTCCCCGCTCTCAGGCCGCTTACCGCGTAAAAGCCGACCGCCGCCGCAACATCAAAAGTTACGGTATACTTGCCGACCGCCGAGGGCGCGGTGGTACTTTTGGCGTAAACCGTGCCGTCCGTCCCTTCATAGTGGATGGTTATTGTCCCCTGGGATTTATCCGCTTTGGGTGTTATGTTCACTTCCTGGGGGCTGCCGTCAGCAATTGCCGAGTGTCCGCTAATGTTAAAATCAGCGATTGTGGGGGTTTGAAGTATAAAAAAGCTCGGTTTTTCTACCATCCCGTTATTACAAGCCGTCATTATAACTATGAGCGCCATAAGCGCCGTTATTCCCGGTTGTTTGATCTGTTTTTTCATATCATTCTCCTTGATTACGTAAATATCTGCAAAACTTGAATGATATTTTACACGCCAGGGGCATGTTTTAATATCAACCATTTATTAAAAAATTGTGAGAAAATGGTTAAAAAAACAGGCGTTAAATGGCGGTTTGGGCTATATTCCGCTTGATTATAGAGGTTTTATTATCTGGATAATACAAGAGGCTGATATTATGTGGGGAAGTATACCAAATATAATTATATATTGTGAATGATTTAGATGTCGTTATATCCCGCCAAAAACGGCATTACTTAACGCGCCGGCAAAATCGTACATGTCCGCCCTGGACAGGGAACGCAGCGGAATAATACGGCGCAGCGGCTTTTCTTCGCCTGCCGTGTCAATTAACTCGCAGGAAGCGGTGTAAGTCCCTGTAGTCGATTTACTGATGGCAATGTTGAGCCGGAAACGGGTTTCGCCGTCTTGGGCGGCAATGTGAATAAAACCCGCTTTCGCAAGGGCGCGGCGCAAAGTTTTTTCCCGGTTGCCCGCGTTAAGCACATTAATTTCCACAGGCAGGCTGATCCCCGTTTGAAGCAGCGCGCCGCGGTTCAGGGCGAACAGTTCCGCGGCGGCGGTTTGACGCGCGTTACGCGTTGATCCGCGAAGGGCAAATTCACGGTAACACTCGGAGATTAAATCGCGTTCCCACAGCGGATCAAATCTGTCCAGCGCCTGCGCCGTCAGGTTTGTATCGTGTAATAAAACGCCCTTTTCAAGATTATAGGAGGCCTCCGACGCGGGGATAAGAACGGTCTCAAAATCCCGCGCTTTGTGCAGATAGAAAAGAGCGCGGCGGGGATATGTTTCAAAAGCGTTGTAATATTGAACAAACTGGTCGAGAGGTTGAGCGTCGCTGGGATAAGCGTCTCCGGCGGCAAGACTGTATTTTTGATAAAGTTTGCGATGAACCGCGGCATAAAACCGGGACGAAATTGATCGAAACACAGAACGAATCTTTTTACCCGGCGTTCCGCAAGGTACAAAGCCCTCCGCGCGGGCAAGCCCCGAATATGTTTTATAGAGAATTTCATGAATATCCCGCTTGTAACGAACCGGATCTATTCCGTAATTGATCATCCATGAATGGTCGCCTGCTTTCAGGCAGTCAAGGGCGTAGAGGCGGGCCTCTTCCAGCCTGCCGGAGATTTGGTAAATTTGGGCAAGGTTGATCTTTGACAGCGGTGAAGGATCAATATCGCGGGCGGACTGAAAATCCGCCTGGGCGTTTTCCAAATTGAGCCGGCGCATATTCAACTCACCCCGCGCCAGAAGACCCGACGCGCGGTTCTGCGCCTCAAGCGAGGCATTTGCCTCATCCATTGCCAAATCGTAACGGTAAAAACGTGATTCCAGAATCGAAAGATTGTAATGCGCCACGGCGGTAAAACTCCGCATCGGTTCAGCCAGGGCTATGGCTTTTTGGTAACTGCGCTTTCCTTCATCATAACGGTACATATCCGAGTAAAGGGTCGCCAGCGTCATGGAAAAATCAGCGTCATCGCCGAAACGCTCAAGCGCCGAGACAAGCAGCCGCTCGCCGTCCTCAAGCCGGTGAACCTTGTAGTACATCCATCCCAGCGTACCGATTGCCTCCCGATTATCGGGATCGATCGCGAGCAATTTTTCAAGATACGCCACCGATGTTTTGTCATGGTTAAGATAGCCCGCGGTGTTTGCCAGCCGCAGCAGATTGAAGGTATCAAAAGGATTTATCTGTTCCACTTTCCGGTACTCGTCCCACGCGAGGCCGTACAATGAGCGGCTGTAATAGAGGTGACCCAGAGCGCGGGGAAACCGGACATCATCAGGGTATCTGGCGCCGCCTTCCTTAAAAAGATCGATGGCCCGTTCCCAGTACTCAGAATATTCAGCTTCAAGAGCCTTGCGGAACAATTCGTTTGCATCAAGACCGTATTCCGCGGAATCCGGTTCAACATTCTGCGCCCTGGTATCCATGCCTGCCGCCAGAAACGACAGTAACAGCAACAGCATTAATCCGGAAGGAAATTTCTGAACAAGGGCAATGGGCGGAATAATCCACGCGATAAAGCGCCGCCACGGAGAAATGGCCTTACGGTAAGAACCGGAAAAAACACGGTAGGTATTTTTCAGCAAAATAAAATCTTCACTTTCATATTCCGGCGCGAAGCGGGCGGCGGCGGCCCCCATATACATTACATACGTTCCCTTAACCAGCGTATCGCTATGAAGCGCCCATTCGGATTCGGACAGCGACGGCGGACAGCCAAGCCCCGCAAGCCTCAGCCGGCGGCGCGTATGTTTCCATAAATAAACCGCCTTTCCGCGCGTATCACGGCACATAACGGACAAAAACAGATAACCGCACCGGATTAATACAAAAATTATTATCAATGATAATAGCAATAACGGAAGTAATATTTTTTTCACCAATACGGCGGTTAAATGCGCTAGCGAATGAGTGTCGGTTAACGCGCCCTTATTGTCCTGCCCCATTTTTACCTTCAGCCGTGAACGGTTTTCCAAAATCTCGCGCATCAGCCGCTCAAACAGATTGGGGTCAACGCCGGCGGAAAAACGAAACTCCTCTCCTTCCGCCAAATTTTCGGAAGTAGGATCAAATTCCATCCAGCCGCAGCCGGGGAACGGCACTTCAACCCAGGCGTGGGCCATATCGGAACGCACCGGATAATAATCAAAGGCGACGGTCTCAGGATCGATGAAAAAACCCGCCGCCACCCGCGCCGGAATTCCCAGAGAGCGAAGCATCAATGTCATGGCAAACGCGTAGTAGGAACAGTAACCTTTTTTTGAGTTAAACAAAAACCACGCAAGCTGGTCCCCGTCCGGTGCGATACCCGGCTTGAGGCTGTAGCGGAATTCGCCGTACTTCAGCCAGTCATGAATCATATTTACCTTGTCATCGTAACTATCAAGACCCTGGGTTATTTCTTCCGCCAGCAATCGAATCCGTTCATCGCCGCCATAAGCCGTATACACTGCGAATTCTTTTTCACCTAACCCAAGCTCCCGCGGTTCAGGCCAAAAAACGTCACCCGCCTCATTATTGAACTCCAAATCGCCGGTCAAACTTTCCACCGAATAGGCGGATTTAAACGAAGAGGAGTCCCAGCTTTCGTAAGGCGTAATCTCCGCCGGTTCTTTCATGCCGATAAACGCGTTTGCGTCAAAATTCACCAGAAAATATTCCTGATAAACCCGCCGTGATGATTTAACTTCCGGCGGGAACAGGGTCACCGGACGCATGGGCAGATGCTGCGGATGAGTTTTTTCATCCAGTTCCTCAATGCGGTAAAAACCCTGCTTCTTGCCGTAACCCGACATCACCGAACGGCGCATCAGGATATGATTATCATCCGGGTCTTTTTTTACAATGAGGACAAGATCATCGCTCATGCTGATTTCCGTATCAAGCCTGAGAAACTGTGAAAAATCAAAACTGAAAAGTTTGGGTTCCAGAAGGCCGCCGCCTTTTTGAATAGCCCGTTCCTGCGCCGGCTTCAAAAAAATCAGTCCGCCGAAAAAAACCAGCAGCAGCAGCGCGGCTATCGCGGCGATTTTTTCCTTTCTCCGCGGATTAATTTCCGGCGGCAGGGAAAACAGCAGGGCCAGCGCCTGCGCGAAAACAATACCGGCAAGCAAAACAATCATTACCACGGGCCAGCGGTACGCCGTTAAATCAGAAACATGGGCAAAACTAAAAACCGTTATAAAAATGACGACATCGGCAATGACCGCCGCCCGCAGAAACACACGCGAGCGAATCGAAAACCACGTCGTCGCGGCGGCCCAGTAAAACGGCAGCAAGGAAACAAAATTATTCCGGTCAAAATTCAGCAGCAGGGAATCGAAGTTGACCACCAGCGCAAAATCCCCATCGGAAATTAACCACCGGGGTAGGGCGATAAAAACCCTGACAATCCACGGACACAGACCCAGGGTAACAAGCGCGGCGGGAGAATGCATTTTTTTGCCGCCCATGTTCAGGCAGCCAAGAAAAGCCGCCGCCCCCAAAGCGCCCGCCAGCGTCACCGAAAAAACCGCCGTATCCGCCAAATCCCCGGCCACAAGCCGAAGCTGGTACAAAATGGCAAAAAGCGCCGCCGAGCGAAAAACAACGGCGGCTTTATCATTAACTGCGCTGGTCAAAACACGCTGGTTCACGATTATAGTATACCCGAAATGGCCGGGCTTATATATGTATTGACACCGAATTGTTTTTGCCCTACAATTACAATATGGCCAATGAGGTAAACGAAAAATACTCATGGGATCCCCAAAAAAGGGAATTGAATCTACATGAACGCGGACTTGACTTTGTACCATTGGCCGATGAAATTTTATCCGATCCCAATGTAGTCATTGAGATTGATCCAAAACCGAACATAGCGGGGGAAGAACGGTTTCTTGCATTTGGGTTGGTCAATGGTAATCGACTTTGTCTGTGTTTTACGCCACGCGGCGATAAATTGCACCTAATTACCATTTTTAAAGTTCACAAAAGACTTTGGAGGAAACGTTATGAAAAAGACAGTTAACATGACAAGCAAAGAGATGCGTAAATACAGCGTAAAAAACAAAACCAAAATACAATCTCAGCTTGATACAGCGCCCGAGTTTGATGAACTTCCATTTGAGGGTAAACGAATTGGACGTGGTTTTGCGTCATTCAAGGAATATATAAACCGTCAGGGTCGCCCAAGAGCAGAAGACCCAAAAGTTAGTATATCTATACGAATACCGTTATCAAAAGCGGCAAAACTTCGTGAAACTGGTCCGGGATGGCAAACACGTACCAGTGATTTTATTGTTGATGGTATCGACCGTGGAATACTTACGCCTGGTTGAGCCGGTTAGCGATTCCTATGCCTGACACTCGGCATAACCTAGCAACGTACATTTACCGTTCTGTTAGGCGAAGAACTATACATTTATCCGAATAATTTTTTCCATTTATTTATATCAAATAAATTATTTTCCCATTTTTTATGAAATAAAAATCTTGCTGTATCATAATTCTCATAATTATCCATATTAATTTTATAAGGTATATCTTCTATTATTGTCCACATATCATTTTTCAGTATTTTTTCTATTGTTTCTCCAGTCCATAACTTTTCCTGTATATCTTGATTTAAATCTCCACAGAACATTATTAATTCATTAGAATTAAATATTTTTCCATATTCGATTATTCTTTCTATATAGCCATCAAACCAATTTTTATAATCTATAAAATCTTCTTCATTAAAATCATCTTTCTTAATATCTCCAATTAAAAATTTTAAAAAATAGTGCCATCTTCCTCTAATCATAAATTCTTCTCCAAAAACATCTATACTATTTTTTGAGAACCAAAATTCAGTTTCTTTTACCGTATCCCATCGTCTTATTAATTTAATATATTTATCATTTTCAAAACATTCTTCAACAGTATGATAATCATCTATATTAACAATCCATTCAAAACCTATTTTCTTTTCTTTATTATCATGAAAACTACTTATTATAACATCATAAGATGAAATTTCTTTTAATTTTTCTAATGTATAAATAATATTCTTTTCAAAAATATTATTATTTATATGCACAGAAACATCAATTCCCATAATAATTTCCTCTTTTACTAATATATACTATTTTCAATACATTTTGCATTGTATTTTGCCTAACTGCTTGTATACGACAAAAAATATCATATACCTCAAATCTGCCGCTACAACAACCTCGCCCTCACACCCGGCCGCTGGTTGTACAACGCGGCGCAGACTTCGGCGGCGGCAAGTTCCTCGCCGCGGGCGTTGTCATACAGAAAAAGCAACTCTATCGTTTGGGCATTATCCCCGGCGC
>Ga0268262_10007606_pt1 | contig 10050 bp, 10 predicted proteins | sample TergutNc150P3_FD_190354 | JGI IMG/M metagenome (GOLD analysis project Ga0268262, IMG submission 190354) | Nasutitermes corniger P3 segment gut microbial community from laboratory colony in Florida, USA - Nc150 P3 (SPAdes) (version 2) | ecosystem: Host-associated > Arthropoda: Insects >...
TAGATATTGCTGTGCATAGAGGCGCAGGCGCTTATGTTTGCGGCGAAGAAACAGCTCTTATAAATAGCTTGGAAGGGCAAAAAGGGCAGCCTCGCCTTAAACCTCCCTTCCCTGCGGTGAATGGTGCTTGGAATATGCCCACTTGCGTTAATAATGTTGAAACAATAATGGCCTTGCCTTGGATTTTGGAGAATGGGCCAGAGGAATATCAAAAACTTGGAACGCCCAAAGCTGGCGGCACAAAGGTTTTCTGCATTTCTGGAGATGTTAAAAAACGCGGAGTTTATGAGGCAAGGCTTGGCATTCCTTTGATGGAGCTATTGGAAAGCACGGAATATTGCGGCGGCATAGTTGGCAATTTAAAAGGCTGCATACCGGGCGGCTCTTCAACTCAGGTTTTAACCCCAGAAGAGTGCAAAAAAGCAAATATGGATTACGAAAGCCTTGCCGCAATGGGCACAATGTTTGGCTCCGGTGCGATTATGCCCTTTAACAATACTCATAGCATTGTTAAAATGCTAAACACTTTGGGCAAATTTTACTCGCACGAATCCTGTGGGCAATGCACACCTTGCCGCGAAGGAACAGGATATGTTCAGCGCATAATATCTTGCATTGCAAATGGCAATGGCAAAGATGGAGACATTGAACTCTTAAATAGCCTTTGCTCTGGCTTCACGGGCACAACAGTTTGCCCGCTCGCAGCTGCTCTTGCCGCACCAGTGCAGAGCTACCTGCAAAAATTCCGCTCTGAGTTTGAAGAGGCAATATTAAAAAATCCAGAACACGCAAGCCCAAGATTAAGCGACAGCTATCGTCCAGAAGGCTGGTGGGAAAATTAGCAATGAAAAAATTATTGGCTTTTTTTGTTGTTTTGTTGTTTGCCGTTTTGGGGCTCGGTGCAGGCAGTTTGTTTTACGCATACAAGCAATGGGAAAAAATTTCTCCATTAAAAGAACCTGTGCTTTTGGAAATTCCTAGTGGTTATGGTGCAGAGCAAGTTGGCAGGTTGTTGCAAAAAAACGGAGTGATTGAAAGTGCAAAATCTTTCAAATGGTGGTGCAGCTTTCACCCTGGCAAAGCAAATTTTAAAATTGGATGGTATAACATTCCCAAAGGGCAAAACATAGAGCAACTTGTGGCTCTTTTAAGTTCTGGCAAAACCGCAAGCATAAGGGTGACCATCCCCGAAGGAAAGGCAACCTGGGAAGTGGTTGACATTTTGGCTAAACCTCTAAAATTAGATAGCAAAAAGCTGGATAGCTTAATGCACAGCACCGAGTTTACACAGTCTCTGGGCGTAAAAGCAAAAGACTTGGAGGGCTATCTTTTCCCAAGCACTTATGATTTTCCTTATGGCTCAGACGAACAAGGCACAATAAAAATTATGGTGCGTGAAAATTTAAAGATACGTGACGAAATGCAAGCAAAAAACAGCCCTGTTTGGAATAATCTCGGTGGCTGGCACCAAGTTTTAACAGTAGCAAGCCTTGTGGAGAAAGAAGCTGCCGTGCCGCAAGAACAAGCTCATGTAGCAGGAGTTTTTTTGAACCGCCTTAGAATAGGTATGTCTCTAGGCTCATGCGCAACAGTTAGATTTATTTTTCGCAACTTAACAGGCCCAATATATAAGAGCCAGCTTGAAAGCGATAATCCTTACAACACCCGCAAGTTCACAGGGTTAATGCCTGGCCCCATATCAAACCCAGGCAAAGCGGCAATAGAGGCAACATTATTTCCGGCGCAAACCACAGATCTCTATTTTGTGTCGAGAGACGATGGTTCAAGAGAGCACTTTTTTAGCAAGAGCCTTGAGCAGCATAATTCTTATAAAAACACAGCGGCACAGAATAGAAGGAAGTAAAATGGCTAAAATTCTTGTTGTTGATGATGAAGAAATTATGCGTGATATGGTGGCAGACAGCCTTGAGCTAAACGGGCATCGCTGCACCGTTGCGGCAAACCCGCAAATAGCTTTGGAACAGATTTCTGTTGTGAACCCAGATTTAATAATTTCAGATTACAAAATGCCCGGAATGACAGGACTGGATTTGCTGAAAGCAGTGAAAAAAGACCGCCCTTCGCAGCCCTTTTTGATGATGACCGCTTTTGGTTCCATTGAAATGGCAGTGGAGGCTTTGCAAAATGGCGCAGACCATTTTATAGAAAAAAAAGATTTTGAACACGCAGAAATAATAGAACACGCCGTTGCTATGGTACTTGAAAAATACAAGTACAAAATGGAAAACTCAGTTTTAAAAAAACGTTTATGCGAAAAAAACTTCATTGGATGCAGCGAAAAATTTTTGGCACTCAATAAATTTGTGGAAACCGTTGCGCCCACAAATGCTTCTGTTTTAATAACAGGGGAATCTGGGGTTGGAAAAGAGGTTTTAGCTAGAGCCTTGCATTACCAAAGCTTGAGGGCTGGTGGTCCTTTTGTAAAAATAAATTGCGCCGCCTTGCCGGAGTCTTTAATAGAAAGCGAACTTTTTGGGCACGAAAAGGGAGCTTTCACGGGAGCCTTGAAAACAAGGCGCGGCAAGTTTGAGCTTGCAGATAGCGGTACCCTTTTGCTAGATGAAATAGGCGAAATGCCGCTTGCTGCTCAAAGCAAGCTCCTGCGTGTTTTGCAAGAGCGCACAGTTGTTCGCATTGGCGGAGACGATGAGATAAAAGTTGATGTTCGCATAATTTGCACCACCAATAGGAACTTGAAAAAAGAAGTGGAAAATGGAACTTTCAGAGAAGATTTGTATTACCGCTTGAGCGTTGTGCCTGTGCACATTCCGCCGCTTAGGGAGCGCACAGAAGACATTCCAGATTTGCTGAATTATTTTATTGGCAAATTCAACGAAGAAAACGGCTACGCTGTGGAAGAGGCAAGCGAAGAAACTGTATCTATGCTTCAAGAGCAAATGTGGCCGGGCAATATTCGCCAACTGGAAAACGCCATTGCGCGAGCTATGGTGTTTTGCAAAGGTACAACTCTAACCTCAGAATTTTTTGAAATTGAAGGTGGCAAAAATGTGTCTGCAGCCAAAACAAAAAAGCGATGAACCTTTCTGGAGCATAAAAAGGCAAAAAGCCTATAAAATTTCGCGTGTCATTTGGATTCTGCAAATAGCAATAGCACTGCTGGCTTCAGTCGCTCTGATAGTTTATCTCCTCTACGCTTAATTGCCCTGGGGCAAGAGCTTTTCCAATTGAGGCATAAGTTAAATTAGCTCCCTCTTTTAAAGAACGAACACGGCTTTCCTTTCCTTGCTCACCCATTGCAAAAGCGGAAAACAATTCAAATTTTTCTCCGTATTTTTTTGCAAAATCGTACAATGGTTCCACATCGTGCTTTGAGTGTGCCATAGCGGCTACTTTGCACCCTTGAACCCTGAATTTAAGACATTCCTCGGCAAATTCGCTTAACTCGCTCATATTTGGAACTCTATCAAATAAATGCCAGGAGCAAATTATTTTATGGTTGCTTTTCTCGGTTAACATCCCTCTTTCCAAGTCTATCCAATCTAAGGATTTGTCAAATAAACCAATTCTTTCGCTTGCTCTAGAATTTTTCCATTTTCCGCCGTCTTTTTCCAACCTGATTGTGCCAAGTTTTAGAGCTTTTGGATTAAGCTCAGAAACTTTTTGCAAAAGGCCAGGCCAGTCATCCATATTCTCAAATAAATCATAGCGAATTTCCAAAATTCCGCATTTTTTTATTGAAATTGCATTTTGCAAAACATCGGGGGCAATTAATCCTGCTATGAATTTTTTAGGCATAATGGAAATGTAAAAAATTGTATATTTTCCATTGTGGCAAATCCATTAGGCATATTTTTTTCGCGGCTCGCTCCAGAAGATAAGCGGTTCGTGAGGAAAATATGTATTTTTTTGGTTTTTATGCTCCTTGTGAGCGGCGGTTTGCTATATCTTTATTCGCATTATGGAAGAGAAGTAAAACACAAAGTTGAAGAAATTGCACAAAAATACAATATCAATATTCCGTGGCTGGGGCCAGATACCTTGGCTTTTGAATTGCCTCCACCGCCAGTTGTTCCAGAAGGCGTAGAAGAAAAATCGGAAAACTTAGCAGGAAGCACTGGAAGCGCTGGAAGCGTAGATTCTACTGAAACCACAGAAAAAAAGACCGAAACTGCCGAAAGCGCCGAAGCTGCTGAAACAGCTGAATCAGATATGGGTTTCCAATCTACGGACGAATCAGCAGGCTCAGTTTCCATACAAGGAATATCAGCTATGTTTTTGGAAAATCCAAGACTTGCTGCCAGGCTTGGGCATTTGCTTTTAGAAGCGGGCTATCCGGCGGAATCTGTTTATATTTTGCGAAATGGAGTTTCACTGAATTCTGCGCCCATATCGGTTTTAGTGGATTTGGCTTATGGGTATTTCTACTCAAAAAGATTTGAAACTGCGCTAAACGGATTGGAAACCGCATTAGGTAAATACCCTAACAACATAGATCTATTAACTGCAAAAGCCGCCATATCAGGGCAAAATCCAGATACAAACCAAAGGAATGTTGCAGAGAATATGTTCAGAGCTATTTTGAAAAAAAGTCCCGAAGCGGCAGAGGCAAATTATCAATATGGGCGCTTTATAATGCAAAGAGGGGATTTTAAAAAATCGCAGGAATATCTGGAAAAAGCGGTTAAAATTGAGCCATACAATTCACGCTATCTAGCCCGTTTGGGAATGGCAGAGTTCTACCTGAAACGCGATTCAGATGCGGAAAGCCTTTACAAAAGAGCCCTGAAAATAAACCCTTACGATGGCAACACCTGGTTCAATCTCGGTGAGCTTTACCTTAGCAAGGCAAACGAAAGTGGCTATATATTTGAAGTTCGCAATAAAACAAAAGCTGCTTTGGAAGCATATTTAAAAACCATAGAACAGGATTCTCTCCACGCAAATGCACATTATCGCATAGGCATTATATTAAACGCAAACGGCGGGTTCAAAGAAGCTATACGGCACTTAACAATAGCTTTGGAAAAAATGCCAGAAAACACCGCTGTTATGATGCAATTGGGTTCTGCCTATATGCAGCTCGGAGATACAGCGAAGTATATTGATTATTTGAATAATGTTTTGAGAATAGACCCCTTTGACAGAGTGGCGGCAAGCCAATTTAAGCGGTTAAAAATGGAGAATTAAAATATATATGAAAGGTATAGGCAATGTCACAAAAAAAGATTTGGTGAATGATATTTCATCTAGAACTGGTTTGCCACAAGTAGAAACAAAAAAAATAATTGAATGTTTTTTAGATTCTGTTGCCCGTTCTTTGATTGAGGGCAATAATATTGAAATTCGCGGTTTTGGGCGTTTTAAAATTCGCAACAGAAATGGCTACAAAGCCCGCAATCCTCGCACCGGAGAGCCAATAGAAATAGAAGCCGGCAAAAAACCTGTATTTGAACCCAGCAAAGAATTGAAGAAGGTACTCAATAAAGATTGAGAAACTCTTCACATTCAAGAGCAGCCAAGCATCCTGAACCTGCGGCTATTATGGCTTGCCTGTGGTGTGGGTTTTGAACATCGCCAGCTGCAAAAACTCCCTCTACACTTGTTTTTGTGCTGCCAGGTTTTGTCACTATAAAACCCTGCTCATCTAGCTTTAGCTGCCCACCTAAAAATTCCGTGTTGGGGTTATGCCCAATGGCATAAAAAAATCCAGATATTCCAAGTTCTGTTTTTTCGCTTGTCAAAGTATTTTGCAGCGTCACAGATTCCAAAAATTTACCGCCCTTAAATTCCACTGGAATATTATTCCACATAATCTTGATTTTTGGATTGCTCTTAATTCTCCCTTGCAAAATAGGGCTTGCCCTGAATTCATCTCTGCGGTGAATAATCACCACTTCGCTTGCGAATTTTGCGAGATGCTCCGCCTCGCCCATTGCGGTATCTCCACCGCCAACAACGGCTATGGTTTTATTTCTGAAAATGGGAAGTGCCCCATCGCACACAGCGCAGGCAGAAATTCCCTTTTGCCAGTATTGCTTGCTGCCAGGGATATTCAAAACTTTTGCAGTTGCCCCCGTTGCAACTATAAGGCTTTTTGCTTCTATTTGCGTGTCGCTTTCCAAGGTAATTACAAAAGGCTTTTTTGAAAGGTCAACGGAAGTAACTGTTTCTGTAACTATGCGAACATAATTTTTCAAAGACTGCTTGCGCATTTGCTCCATAAGCTCCGGGCCTAAAATTCCATTTGCAAAACCGGGAAAATTCTCAATGATATCGGTGGTGGTTAGCTGCCCGCCAGCAGCAATGCCACCGGCCATAAAACCCTCAAACATAATAGGGTCTCTTTTTGCCCTGCCCAAATAAATGGCCGCAGTGTGCCCCGCCGGTCCAGAACCTATTATAACTACTTCTTCCATTTTCATTACCTATTTTCGCATTTTAGTATTTGTTTCAAAGATTGTGTCCACATATCTGCGTAGTGGGTAATGGGAAATTTCGCTGCTTCGCAGGCTTTTTTCAAATCTCCCATTACATAGTAAGTTTCCGCACGTGCCTGGTTGACGTGCCATAAATATCCAGCCATTTCTTCTATTTTGTCTATGGTTTTTAGAGCTTCTTGGAAATTTCGGTGTTCCGCATGATAAAGCCATGCTTGTCCTAAGGCTGGTGAATTTTTCGGATGAATTTCAAGCAGCTGTGTAAAGGGAGCCTTGCTGTTGAAGGTCAAGTACATGGAATAAAGCTGCTTGCCTCTATCGTAGAGCAAAAAAGCCAGCAGGGGAATTGAAATTATTAAAAACACATTGCGAAAGGGGAGCATCTTAACACGAACATCCTTGTCACGCAGGGGTAACAGAGCCTTTACGCAGTAAATCAAAAACATCCAGTGGATTATTTGTATAAAGGCGAACATAGATATCGCTTCTGTAACAGTCATCACGGAGAGCATGGTGGCTAGCGTTCCCGCTATGCATAAAAAACGCGGTTCTCCGGTTTTGAGGTAACGGAAAATGGATACAAACCAAGGGATTGCGAACAGGGTGCAGTAGTAGAGCCAGCCTAGCCAGCCTATTTCTGCCAAAATTTGTAGATATTGGCTGTGGGCAGCGATGAAAACCACCGTTACGCTTCCTTTCCAAGGACTCTCTTCTATAGTAGGCCAATGCTGCATGACATTGGCACCGTATGCCCCAAAGCCCACGCCAAATGGATTATATTTGACTATATTCAATCCTGCCTGCCAGTTGGCGAGGCGGGTTGTTGCTTCACTCATAGGGCTTGGGCTTATATTGAAATTGACGGCTGTTATAGGGACAGATATTATTGTTAAAAAAATCAATGCGGAGAGAGAGATTATGAGTTTTTTTGGCAAGTTTAATTTTTTCCCCAGGAACAAGGCAATGACGAACAGAATTCCGCATCCGAGGCCCAGCCAGATTCCAAGGGCATGTTCTTGGCCTATTTCAAATTTTTTCGTGTGGATGCTTTCCCCTACTATAATAGAAATGAATCCCAGTACGCCAATGGCTGCCGAATATTTTTTCCAATAAATGCTAGGGTCTTTGAAATAAATAAAGATTGAGCAAAATATAGTTACCATGTAAAAGAAAGTTATTTCGTTTGCTAGTGGAAAGAAGGTGCTTATTGCCAGTTTTTCATAGCCGAGAATCATTCCCAGTATTTGTAGCACTAAATGTATATTTCCGCAGATTATCATGCTTCTAGGGAGCCATTTGCCGTGGTTCTCTTTTTGCGAGAATATTATTAGCGTTGCGACAAACATTGAAAAGCATAGTATCGCGTCGTCCGTGGAGAATTCCAGTTTTCTGTTTATGCTAGCAAATAGTATTATAGGCATTGCTAGATAAGGCAGGCTTTCTATGAGTAAATCGGAGTTCAGATGTTTTTTGAAGGTGGCTACAATTAAAGTGACGAGTAGTATAATGGCTATTGCAGAGCTTTGCAACCCCGCTACTTGTCTTGTAAGAGGGTAGCAAACTATGAATGAAACAAAAGGTATCATGAACATTTCACAAATATAGTAATTTTTTTACTATATTTTCTACACGTATGGATTTGAGAGAGAAAATGTCGTTTGTGCAGAGAATATCGGAATATTCTATTCGGTTTAGGCTTATAGGAATTTTAATTGCTGTTGTGCTTTGTTTAGTAGCTTTGGTGCGCATAGATGGGGTTTTGGTTTCGCTTCCCTCTCTGGCAAAGCAAACCTTGGAAGTTGCAAGTGAATTTGTGTCATGTGATTTTCACTCCTTAACCCATAACTACGGAGCTGTTTTTGCTGTTTTTGCCCTTTTTCTCTTCAGATGGAAGTTTTTTGGTTTTAAATGCGCCTTGCTTTGGTTTTTCTTTTTGATTTTCAATTGCTTGCTGCTAATTGACATTGAAGGGTTCATAGATATAATGCCTGTTCTTTTAGCCTGCATTTTTGTAATTGCCATAACGAATTTCTTCTTTGTACGCGGTTTATTTATAAAATCTATGCTGCCTCTTATTCTTTTAGCTTATTCGCTTTCGGCTTGGTTATTGTTTTTGAATATTTCAAATTTGGCTTGGTTTGGGTTTATTTCCTTATTCTTCGCTGATGCCTTTCACTTTATTTTTGTAATTAGCTATCAAGTTCGCCGAGTAGAACACAAAAAAACTCCAAAGGGTGCTATAGTGCATGGTGTTCGCAAAACCATTCCAGTTAGCTTGCTCTCCATTATTCTGCTAATTATTCTAGATACAGTCTTTTATTTTATGAATTTGCCTTTGCTGGCTTCTAAAGATTTGCTGCATTCAGCAATCATATATGTTTGCTATGCTATATGGATGCCATTTTTCACAGCAGCCATATTATCCTTTTGCCCCTTGGAAAGCACATGCGAAAAAATGAAGAAAAAATCAAAATAATCAAAAATCCGGCGGTGCTGCAAAAATTTTCAAAAAAAATGCAAACTCAGGGAAAAAGCATAGGCTTGGTTCCAACTATGGGTGCTTTGCACAAGGGGCACACCTCCCTTATTGAACTATCTGCTAAAAACAACGATATAACCATTGTGAGCATTTTTGTGAATCCCACGCAATTCGGCGCAAACGAAGACTTAGCAAAATATCCGCGCAGGCTTAAAACTGATGCCGAGCTATGTGCCAAAGCAGGTGCAAATATTATTTTTGCGCCAGAACCGCAAACTATGTACCCCTCGCCCCTCCAAACCTTTGTGCATAACCCAGGCCTTGAACATCTCTATTGCGGGAAATACCGCCCCGTGCATTTCGCGGGCGTTTTGAGCGTTGTGGCAAAACTGTTCAACATAGCCCTGCCAAACAGGGCATATTTTGGCGAAAAAGATTTTCAGCAACTCCATTTAATAAAAAAAATGGTTTACGATTTAAATTTTCCCATTAAAATTATAGGTGCAAAAACAATAAGAGAAAAAAACGGACTGGCGATGTCCAGCAGAAACGAATACATGGCCCCAAAAGAACGAGAGGCAGCCAGTTCAATTTGTGCTGGAATGATGATTGCAAAAAAAAATGCTAAATCTCCAAATGAATTGAAAAATATAATTCAAAAAAAAATACAGCAAGCTGGCGGCAAAATCCAATACATTGAAATAGCAAAGAAAAGTGATTTAATGCCGGCTAAAACAATAATCCCCAAAAATACTGTTATTTTGTTAGCTTGCTATTTTGGCAAAACCAGATTGATAGACCATTTGGAGTTGTAATTTCTACAATTAATCAAAAAAAATGGCAAAAAATAAGCTAATCCCTTGACATGGCTAAAAAAATTTACTATATTTCTAAGCCACCCTAATTTTTTAGAGGAAAAGTTAGCCCTAGAGGCAGCTTGCTGTTTGGAAAGTAGAGAGAAGAACTTGGTAGGTAAGAGAATTAAATGCCATGCTCTGTTGATTCAGAGAACAAAACAATTGATTAGAAAGTCAGCAAACTTATGAAGAGTTTGATCCTGGCTCAGAACGAACGCTGGTGGCGTGTCTGATGCATGCAAGTCGAGCGAGCCGGGGGCAACCCTAGGCGAGCGGCGGACGGGTGAGTAACGCG
>Ga0268262_10007607_pt1 | contig 10049 bp, 9 predicted proteins | sample TergutNc150P3_FD_190354 | JGI IMG/M metagenome (GOLD analysis project Ga0268262, IMG submission 190354) | Nasutitermes corniger P3 segment gut microbial community from laboratory colony in Florida, USA - Nc150 P3 (SPAdes) (version 2) | ecosystem: Host-associated > Arthropoda: Insects > Digestive...
TCTCATACTGTATATGGCGCTGTCCGGATCTGCTACCGAAAAAATGTACGCGCCAGAAGCTCAGGAATGGGTTGCGTATACTCACGGCTTGATCGGCGTGCCGGAGTATTCGGTGATGACTATAGACGGCGACACGCTTACCTTTACATGTTACCGTTCCGATACCGACGCGGTAACCGACAGTATCACCCTGCGCAAGACAGCAACACGCGCCGATCTGGAGAAGCTGATCCCGGACTGCGAGGCTGTGAAACAGACTGTCAACATCACCGGAGGCTGGTATGTCTTCCAGAACGCGATTGCCGCGGCGAAAGCCGCGCTCTCAGGCTCGCCTGCCAACATCAATGCCGCTTATGTTACGCTGTATAACGCCTACTATGCCCTTACGGTAAACACCAACAAAGCGGCCCTGAAGTCCCTGATCGACGATGTAAAGAATACGCTGGCTTCTGCCATCGAGGGTATGTGGGAGGGCCAGTACCCCGCCGGTTCAAAAGCCGCCTTGAAGGCCGTCTTGGACAAGGAATCGCTGACCTATATAGACAGGTTATCCACGCAGGCTGCGGCCGACGCGTCGGCAACGGCTCTTACCGTAGCGTTCAACGCGTTCAAGGGATCGGTAAGCCATATCCCCATACCGTGGGTCGATGTTCATAATATCTCGGCGGCAGGTGTCAACCAGGTTGAACTCGTCGGCTGGAAGAAAGGGGATATGTACTACGCGTATCTGACCAAACAGGAATTTGCCAAAAACAACCTTGGCGGCAAGCGTAGCGATCCCGCCGACGGTCCGGCTAACGGTCTGGGAGGGCGCGGGCCCAGTGAGTCGTATATCACAAAAACGCATATAGGCGAATGGATACGTTACGACCTAAACGTGGAGCGAGCTGGCTTATACAAAGCCGCGCTGGGCGCCGTTAACAACAGCGGGAAGGTTCAGACGATACTGTTAAGAGACGCGGATTACAACACACTGTGTACCTTTGTCGTACCGGCGGGCGCCGCCCTTCCGGCAAGCGGCTGGAAGGATGCCACTATGGTTGCCGCCGATAAGGATATCTACCTGCCTGCGGGTAACTATTTCATCGAGCTGTTCTTTATCAACGACGGCGTGGGTGTCAATGTTCCATCCGGTTCAAGTGTCCTCTACCCGAACGACGCCGGTAACCGACTCTATCCGGACGGCGCTGATATTGACATTTTGACGCTTGAGCGTGTCGGCGACGGTACGCCTCCGCTTGTTCAAAAGGACCCGAGCATTTACGTTCTTCCGTTGCCGCCGAACTCGATTCAGGGCGCGCCTGCCCGTCAAAAAGGCTGGGCAAGCGAAGGCTATGTGGATGATCAGGGAAATGTCGCCACGGGAATAAAACTTGAAACATTTATGGCGGCGACAACGCTTGTGCTTGAAGTAGCCTCAAAACCGGCCGCCACAAATATTCAAATGCACCTAATACCCGAAGGGGATGGCACTACATGGGCGGCGCATGAAGCTACATCCGCCAATACTCCGGCTTTGGTGATTGACACTTTATACAGGGACGGGAAACTGGTATTCCCGCTGAACGAGATGCTTGGCTACGAAGCCTGGAGCAAATCTCAGATAAAGTGTATGATTGACGTCAGTTACTACAACTACTGTTGGGATGAGTTGAATGTCATGAAAGCGTACCTGATCCTTGATTTGTCGAAGTTAAACAAGTAACGAATTGGAACAACATACCTCGTCCTCGGGGCGGGGTATGTTTGTTCGGCAGCGACAGGATTTTTATCGCCTATTGACCATTTTTCTCTTTTTTAGTAATACTTACACATACCTGCTGAACAGGATCCATTTTTTGGCAAAAGCCCAAGGAGTCCATAGTGCCCTGCGGAAGAAAACGCAAGCTACGGAAAATTGCGACCCACAAACGCAAGAAGAAGCTCAGAAAAAATAGACACAAGAACAAATAGGCTTTAGGCAGCCATTTGGACTGAAAATAGGCTGTTTTTGTAATGCAGGAGCAAAAGCCTCTTTTACCGGTTATAAATTCTCCAAAAGACATCAAAACTTTAAATTACGCGGGTTTAAACCGTCTTGCCGCTGAAATAAGGGAGATGATTATTTCCACCGTGAGTCAAAACGGCGGGCATTTGGCTTCCAACCTGGGGGTGGTGGAGCTAACGATTGCTTTGCACCGCGTTTATGATTCCCCGGCGGATAAAATCATCTGGGATGTCGGGCACCAATGCTATGCCCATAAACTCCTTACCGGAAGATACGCTTATTTTTCATCCCTTCGCAAATCAGGCGGCATAGCCGGTTTTCCCAAGGTTTCAGAAAGCCCCCACGACGCTTTTAATACGGGTCACGCTTCAACCTCAATTTCGGCGGCCTTGGGTGTGCTGGCGGCGGAAAAGCTCCTGGGAAAGGCAACCCGTGCGGCGGCGGTGATCGGCGACGGGGCTTTATCCGGCGGCCTGGCCTACGAAGCCCTGTCCCACGCCGGCCAGTTGGCCCTTCCCCTGGTGGTGATCCTTAACGATAACAATATGTCCATAGGCCCCAGCGTGGGGGCGCTTTCCAAATACCTTTCCCGGCTTTCCATGAAGGCCAGGTACCAGAGGTTCCGCAGCGCTTTTGACGGCATGGTCAAAAAAATTCCCTTTGTGGGGGAAATCATTTTTAAGATTATTGTGCGGCTAAAACGCGCTGTGAAGGCGGTTTTTTACACTGATAATTTCTTTGTCGATCTTGGTTTTGAATATGTAGGGCCCATCGACGGACACGACATCCCTCAGCTCGTTCAGGTGATAAAGGATGCGCGGAACCTCCGAAAGCCCGTAGTGATCCATGTGATTACCCAAAAGGGCAGGGGTTATAGTTTTGCCGAAGAGAATCCTGGCTCTTATCATGGTGTTCCGGCGTTCCGCATAGACCAGGATTTGATAGATCAAGATTTGAAAGCCGGTTCGCAGGGAAAAACATTTACCGCGGTTTTTGGAAACGCCCTGCTTGAAGCTGCCGGAGCCGATGAAAGGATTGTGGCGATTACCGCGGCGATGGAAGAAGGAACCGGCCTTTCTCCCTTTAGGAAGGCTTTTCCCGAGCGCTTTTTTGACGTGGGAATCGCGGAAGAACACGCCGTAACCTTTGCTTCAGGCCTTGCGGCAATGGGCCTTCGTCCGATAACGGCGATTTATTCGACCTTTATTCAGCGGGGGGCCGACCAGATTATCCACGATGTATGTTTACAGAACCTGCCGGTTATTTTCGCCCTGGATCGTTCGGGGCTGATTGGCGATGACGGCGAGACCCATCAGGGCATATTTGACATCAGCCTTTTCCGTTCAGCTCCAGGCATAACCATTCTCGCGCCGGCAGGAGAAGAGGAGCTTGTCCAAATGCTGCAATGGGCTCTTTCACATCCTGGGCCGGTAATGATCCGCTATCCGAAGGCAATTTGCCCGGCTTCCTGCCCGTCTGGAGAGCCGGCTTTTTTTCTCCCCATTGAAGAGGGAAGGGGAGTCTGGATCAGGCACACAGAGTCGCGGATCTGTGTTGTTTTTACGGGCAGCCTTTACGCCCAGGTATTGCAGGCGGAAGAAATTTTAGAGAACGAAGGAATTTCGGCGGATTTGTATAACCTCCGGTTTTTAAAGCCGGTGGATGAGGTATATCTTGCCTCGATTCTGGATCGCTATGAATTTGTGATAGTTGCCGAGGAAGGCAGGGCTTCAGGGGGCTTTGGGGAGTATTTATCCGAACTCGTCATTCGCCGAAACTGTTCATGCAGATTGTCTGTTCTGGCCGTCAAGGAAGAATTCGATGCTCTGGGAACGAGGGGCGAATTGCTCAGGCGAAACGGGCTTGATGGCTTGGGCATAACAGAGGCCGTTTGTAGAGCGGCTGGAATAACGGCGGAAAAAGCGTTTGGTAAAGAGGGCGGGAGAGATTTCGTTTGAAGCTTCCTTCCGGACAATTCCTCGATTTTTCCGGGCCTGCCCTGGTGATGGCCATTGTTAACTGCAACGAGGATTCCTTTTACGCTCCTTCCAGGGCGCTTGGGGAGGAAGCGGTTGAAAAAGCGCTGACCGCAGAAAAAGAAGGGGCCGCAATTGTCGACTTTGGCGCCGAGTCTTCAAGGCCGGGCGCTTCTTACATAGGCGAAGAAGAAGAGCTCAAGCGGCTTATTCCCGTTATAAGCGCCTTTAGAAAGCGCTCTTCCCTGCCGGTCTCGGTGGATACCCGCAAGGCGGCTGTCGCCGGCGCGGCCATTGACGCCGGTGCCGATATGATCAACGACATTTCCGCGTTAGGCGACGATCCAGAAATGGCCGCGATCTGTGCGAAAAAAGGCGCGGCTGTGGTGCTGATGCACAAAAAAGGCGTGCCCCTTACCATGCAGGAAGCTCCCTTTTATTCAAATGTCGCGGAAGAGATAAGCGCTTTTTTTAAGGACGCCGCCAAACGGGCGCTGGCGGCCGGAATTCCAGCAGAAAAGATCATCCTTGACCCGGGCATTGGTTTCGGTAAGGGCCTTAAAGACAATCTCCAAATAATCCGCCTTCTTGCGGAAATATGCGGGAAGGATTATCCTATACTGGTTGGGCTTTCGCGAAAAAGTTTTATCGGCGAAATAACAAGCCACAGTGTGGCACGGGACGCGGAAGACAGGCTCGCTGGAACCCTGGCGGCAAATGCTGCGGCTATTTTGGCCGGGGCAGATATAATCCGGGTTCATGATGTAAAGGAACACGTAGACCTGGCAAGGGTTTTGTTTTCCATAACAAGAGAGTAATTATGGAATGGTTTCTGAATTTTAGATCTGTATTTGATTTTATCCGTCCGGTTTTGGACGTATTGATCCTCACCTTTCTGCTTTATAAAACATACGATCTTTTGCAAAAGACCCAGGCCGCGCAGATTTTAAAGGGCGCCAGCTTTTTGGCCCTTGTATACGTTTTCGCGGCTTTGTTCAGGCTTTCTACCCTTGAGTGGCTGCTAAGGTCTCTGGCTCCCGGACTGTTAATAACCCTGGCAATTGTCTTTCAGCCGGAACTGCGCCGGATCATCATACGGCTGGGACAGGGAGAGCTCTTCAGGCCCGACAGCAAGGGCCGGCTCGGACAGCTTGAAGCCGTTGTAACCGCCGCCGAGATACTTTCAAGCAAAAGGCGGGGAATGTTGATTGTTTTTTCCCGCCGGGTAAACATAAAAAACGTAATCGACACAGGAACCAAATTAAACGCGGATATTTCCTCAAGCCTGATAGTAACGATTTTTGAGTTTGACACAGCCCTGCACGACGGCGCTATGATAATTCAGAATAACCGCATTGTTGCCGCCGGATGTTTTCTTCCGCTTTCGGAGCAGCCAAATATCAAGAAAAGTTTTGGAACAAGGCATCGGGCGGCCCTTGGAATGTCTGAACAATCGGATGTGGTGATCGTTGTGGTTTCGGAAGAAACCGGAGCGATAAGCCTCGTTGTTGACGGGAAAATATTTTACGATCTTTCGGCTGTCGAAATAACGCGTAAACTGAAAGAACTTCTGGATCGCGGCATCCGTAAGGGAGAAGACAGCGTGATTTCGGAATTATCCGCGGAAATATCCGGCGAAGCTTTTTTGGATCCGGTTCCCCTGGAAGGCGAAGAGGAGTAGAAAGTGAGCCCCAGAAAATTTTTTGCCAGGGCAGTGGAAAACTGGCCTGCCAAAGTTTTGTCGCTGGCTTTGTCCATTATCCTGCTTATTTATCACCGGATGAGTCTTCTTGAGACGAGGGTTTTTTACACTCCTGTAGTTGTTGAGCAATTAAACGCCATGATGCCGTCAAATTCTTATCCACGGATAATTAAGGTAAGCCTAAAGGGAGAAAGCCAGGATCTTAATGCAATTTTGGAAGATGATATAGAAGCCTACGTCAATTTAAGAGATATTAAAACTCCGGGGACGTACAATGTCGCGGTTCAATTGCGGAAAAGAGGCACTGCCCAGGGAGTGGAGCCGCTGCAAATAACCATTGATCCCATGGAAATAACTTTTTCGCTGGATCACAAAATCAGCAAATTTGTTCCCGTTACCGTGAATTTTGTCGGACAAGTGGAAGCGGGCTACAATATGAACTCTTTTTCCATTGAACCGAATCAGGTTGTGGTTGAAGGCCCCGCAACCCTAATAGGAAATCTTTCGGAGCTTTATACAGACTACATTGATCTTTCCGCCCGCAGAAGTGATTTTTCCGTAAGCGTTCCTATTTTGCACGGCGATCCCCTTATTGTAATCCGGGGGGATGGATCCGTTAATTTTTCCGCTTCCATCAGCCAGATCATCGCTGTAAGGAATGTTTCCAATGTTCCTGTTGCCGTAATCGGACTGGATGAACAATTTACATGGGAACTGGAGACTAAAACAGCAAATGTTCGTATCGAAGGATATAACCGTAATTCTGTGGAGTCTTATGCTCTCCCGAATGGATTTTTAAGACTTGATTGTTCACAAATCAGCGAGAGCGGGGAATATGTTTTAAGAATTCTTTCCGGAACTGTTGCCGGTTTAAGCTTCAGGGTGGATCCGCAGGAAACAAGAATTCAAATTATGGAAGCCGAAGAAGAGAGCGAGTGATCATGGTGGTACTTGTGAATGAATTATAAAGCAAGGGAATTAAAAGTATCCTTCTTTTCCAAGGAAGAACTCACTTGTCCGCTATGCGATACTATATTTAACCGAGAGGAACTTCTTTCCGGATCGGGAAGGCTCATTGCCGGAAAACTGACCGACGAGCTTCACAGACTATATGAGCCTTCAGCCAAATACGGGGAAGTCTATCCTCTTATCTATCAGGCTACTGTCTGTCCCGAGTGCTGGTTTGCCGCGATGGACAAGGATTTCATTGATTTTCCGCCTTTTACAAAAGAGAAGGCCAGAAAAGATCGGGAAGAGCGCATAACAGACACAAAGCTTATTTTTCCGGAAGCGGATTTTAAAAAGCCAAGAGATATCATTTCGGGAACCGCTTCGCTTTACCTTGTTTTAAGGTGCTATGAATTTTTTCCAAAGGAGTTTTCTCCTACAATAAAACAGGCGGTTGCCACGCTTAGGGCCGGCTGGCTTCTTGATGACATAAACAAGAAATCTCCCGAACGTCATTACGACTGGCTTGCTATGTTATTTAAGAAAAAAGCCAACTATTTGTATAACGAAGCGATACGGCGGGAACAGCGGGGCATAGAGACGCTTTCAGCCATGAAAAACTTCGGCCCTGACACCGATAAGAACTACAGCTATGAAGGGGCCCTCTATCTTACTGCTTTACTTAGATATAAGTACAGTTTCAAGGATAACCCTGATCTTCGGAAAAAGGCTCTTGAAGAGGCCAAGCGAACCATCGCAAGGATCTTCGGCGTTGGCAAGTCCTCCAAAGCCAAGCCCGGCCCGCTTCTTGAACACGCCAAAAACCTTTACGAAACAATTTCCAAAGAGCTCAATGAGGTCGATGTTGTGTGAAGCGACAGAGCTTCGCAATATCATGCTCACTCTTGCCTATGATGGCACAGATTTTTTTGGATGGCAGAGACAGGAAGCAAGGGAAAAAGGCCATTCATCCGCTATAACAAGGACTGTTCAGGGAGTTGTTGAAGACGCCCTGGAAAAGCTTCACAAAGCGCCGGTTGCTCTTACCGGTTCTGGCCGTACCGACACTGGGGTTCACGCCGCGGCCCAGGCGGCGAATTTTTACACTTCGATTCGGAGCATGGAAGCCTGTCGCTTTGTCCCGGCTTTGAACAGCCTGCTCCCCCGCGACGTCAGGGTGCTGGACGCCCGCGAAACCACCGCCGGCTTTCACTCCCGCTTTGACGCCCGCCTGCGCACTTACCGCTATTATTTTATCACCCGCAATTCTGCCCTGCCCTGGGAACTGCGCTACGCCTGGCACATTAGGCGGCAGCCGGATATCTTGCTATTGAACGAATATGCCGGCCTTTTCCGCGGCGAAATGGATTTTACCGCCTTCGCGATTCCAGGCGACAAAAGTAAATCGCGTTTTCGTTATATTGCCAACGCCTGCTTTTTCTTCGATAGGGACAAGCTGGTTTTTGAAATTACCGCCAACGCTTTTTTATGGAAAATGGTGCGTTCCATTGCCGGAACTCTGATACGCTTTGAAGAAAAAAAATTAAGCCCCTCTTATTTACGCGAAGTAATTGAATCGCGAGACAGGAAGCTTACAGGGCCCACCGCTCCGCCGGAGGGGCTTTTTTTATGGAAAATTGAGTTTTAAAGAACTAAATTACAATTTCCACAGTCTAATATACAGGAAGCAAGAGAGGGTTTGTGAGGGTAGATGAAACGCCGGAATACCTTGCCGGTCTGGCATCGCGGGGTGATGAAGAAAGTTTTGCAGCTCTTTGCGATGCCTTGAAGACAAAGCTTTTCCGTACCGCAAAAGGCGTACTTGGCAATGAAACCCTCGCCCTTGACGCCGTCAGTGAAGCTGTCTTTCGGGCGTTTAGGGGAATAAAGCGGCTGCGCGAGCATCAATACGCGGAAACATGGTTTATCCGCATCGTATTGAATGTGGCAAAGGACATTAAGAGGAGGCAAAAGCGTGAAGTAGTTATGGAGACAGTACCTGAAGGCGCGCATTACGACAATCACGGCGACATGGAATTTTTTGCCCTGATAGAATCGTTGCAAAAGGAGCTTCGAGAAATCATCAGTTTGAAGTATTATTCCGGTTATACGCTTTCTGAAATATCGGCAATATTGAACATACCGGAAGGAACGGTAAAAAGCCGCTTAAACAGGGCGCTAAATATACTACGGCTGGAGGTTTCAAATGAATAAGGAATCATTCCTTTCTTACGTTGAAAACACCCGCGACTGCGAGGAATCGAGACTTAACGCCGCGGTGAACAAGGGGCTGTGTAAAGCAAAAAACGAACAGACGGATTTCAGAAAGGTGTTAATGCTCGCGGCGGCTAGTGTGTTCACGGCTGTGATGTGTTTTTCTGTAAACTTGCGGCCAATTAAATCGCTTGCTGACGGGTACTACCAGAGCCGCTCCGCCATGATGTCGGAAAGCTCGGAGATGTTGGACGGTTATATAAAAAAATTAACCGACACTATTATATTTTACTTAGGGGGTGACTAAATGTTGATAATAATCGGATTTTTATTTTCGGTTTTTATTTCTGTGCTTGTAGAGGGAATGATGGGTATGCCATTAACGAATAGCAGTGCTTTGTTTATTGATTTTCCGTCGGCTTTGCTAATGCTTATTTTTTTGGTTTTTTTCTTTTTTACTTCAAAAAGCGGGAGCATCATAGGAAAGTATATCAAGTCTAGTTTCAAAAAGAACTACAATTACACCAGGGCCGAACTTGTGAGCCTTTCTGTTGCAGTAAAAAACACGATTAAATTTACCCTTGCCGCAGGCGGATTCGGATTTTTGGCCGGGCTGATTGCCGTCCTTGCGTCCCTGCAAAACAAAGAAATGCTTGGGCCCAATTTAGCAATAAGTTTGCTTACGGTGTTTTACGCCATTATCGTAAGTTACATTATTTTCTTTCCGGTTCAGGCCTGGGCGGAAAACAAGCTTAACGCAATGGGTGAATGATGAAAAAAGGCATTAAGGTATTTGCAATAACAGGCATTATTATATTCTGCATATTGAATGTCTGCTTTATCTTAATTGCCTTGTTTATCAATGATGTAAGAAAAGCATACCGTTCTTCGGAAAACGCCATTGACGTTATAACTGATTATGATTCATACCAATACCAGAGTATGCGTGACAGTACCGCAGCTGAAACAATCATTGGCATAATGGATGCCGCTGCCGATGGAACAAAAGCGATTATCTGGTATGGAATGGCTCATACAAGCATTTATCCTTATAAACGGTATTATAAACCTGATGTTTCCCCTTATAAATTTGAAAGATCGCCTCTTGGCTATCTTCTTAAAAAACATTATGGGAGCGATTTTTCATCTTATTATTTTGCTACTGGTATAGATGATGATCTTTTATTGGGTAAAAAGCAAATACTGGATGAACCGAAACTGG
>Ga0268262_10007608_pt1 | contig 10048 bp, 7 predicted proteins | sample TergutNc150P3_FD_190354 | JGI IMG/M metagenome (GOLD analysis project Ga0268262, IMG submission 190354) | Nasutitermes corniger P3 segment gut microbial community from laboratory colony in Florida, USA - Nc150 P3 (SPAdes) (version 2) | ecosystem: Host-associated > Arthropoda: Insects > Digestive...
TAATGACCAAAGGCATACGCCCTTTTGCGGACGCAGTTGGTTTAGACCGTGTAGTTTTTTATAAGCTGGTACCTTTTGAAGGCGGCAAACGTCTTGGGCAAATCTACCAGTGGGACAAGTCGGAAGGCGGACTTATACCCGTTTTCGAAGAACTGAAACTTTTGCCACATCATCCGGTAATAGATAAATGGATTTCGATAACATCAAAAGGCAGCTTTGTACGGTGCAGGGAAAGCGATTATTCCGAAGAAGAGGCGTCTTTATTGCGCCCCTACGGCGTAAAATCAATATTGGTATTGCCCATTTTTATAGATGGGAAATTATGGGGTGACATTTGTTTCCAGGATCACACCAACGACAGGTATTTTGACGAAGGTTGCACTAATTTATTTTATTCGGCGGCGCGTATATCTTCAAACGCGATTATCAGGGAAGATATGAAACGCCGCGCAAAAACGGAAGCCGTGATTAACAGGGTCGCTGTCATGTTTCTCTCGCAGCAGGAAGAAACATTTGAAGCTGTCATGACAGCCGGTATAATTAAAATCGCCGATGAATTTAATTTGGACAGGCTTTCTATCTGGCGCAATTCACCCCAGCCCGACGGTCTGCATGGAATACAAATATACCGTTGGGACAGAGAAGCCGGCGGCGCAACGGCTCAGAAAGGGGATATGGCCTACGCCAAGTATGCGCCGCGCTGGGAAAAACTATTAGAGGCGGATGAAATAATTAACAGTCCGGCAAGGTTTCTGCCCGAAGCGCCTGTTCTGGCATCGTTCGGCTGTGTATCGGTTCTTATCACGCCTTTGTTTTTCAACGATGTTTTTTGGGGATTTGCCCTTCTTGAAGACCTCCGTAACGAACGCTTTTTTGAAGAAGACGACATTGATATGCTGCGTTCGGCGGCGTTTCTGTGCGCGAACAATGTCATACGCGCCGACATGGAACGTGAAATATCTGACGCTAATGAATATAACAACGCCATCCTTGACGCTTCGCCGTATGGTTTTACAGTTTTTGATGAAAACACCAACGTTATCGGCTGTAACGACGCGCTTGTAAAATTATTGAAGACTACGAAAGATTACTACATCGGACATTTTCCCGAATTTATGCCTGAATACCAGAGCGGCGGAGTAAAATCCATAGATAAGGTAATTGAGTTGGTTAAGCGTACGCTGAACGGCGAAAAGCTGGTATTTGAGTGGGTGCTTTTTAATTCGTCGGGAGAGTATATCCATAATGAAGTTACGCTGGTACGCGCGATGCATAAAGGCAAGTATGTAGCGTTGGGGTATCAATACGATCTGCGGGACAGAAAGAAGCGGGAGAGAGAGTTAGCGAACGCCAGAGAATTAATTGAGTTGCAGCTAACCAAATTGAGATTGGTTGTCCAGGCGTCCAAAATCGGCTTGTGGGATATGGAAATAGTACATGATGATCCGGTAAACCCGAACAATACCTTTATTTGGTCGGATGAATTCAGGCAAATGCTGGGTTATACAGATGAGAATGATTTTCCCAATCTGCTTGGTAGTTGGAGTGATCTGCTGCACCCGGAAGACAAGGAAGCGGTGTTGGACATTTTCAAAAAACATATACTTGACAGTACGGGACAGACGCCCTACGACATAGAATACCGCCTGCTGCGTAAAACCGGTGAATACGGATATTACCGCGCTTGCGGGGAGTCCATTCGCTATGAGGACGGTAACGCCGTACACGTAGCCGGCACGCTCGTGGATATTACAGATACCAAGAATATGCTGCTGGAAAAGGATCGGCAAAAAGAGGCGGCTGAAGCGGCGAACCGCGAGAAAAGCAACTTTCTTGCCAACATGAGTCATGAACTGCGGACGCCGCTCAATGTGGTTATCGGACTTACAAATTTAATACTGGAAGATGAACAACTGGGCGAACATGTTACTGAAAATTTGTTAAAGATAAACAACGCGGGCACTACGCTTTTGAACATTGTAAACGACGTTCTTGATCTTTCCAAAATTGAATCGGGCAAGCTCACCATGTTGCCGGTAGAGTATCACATGCCCAGTTTGTTAAACGACATTATTACCCTTGCTATTACCCGTTTGGGTGAAAAGCCCGTAAAGTTCCGTCTTGATATCCCCGATGATCTGCCGAATAAACTGTTCGGCGATGATCTGCGCGTGAAACAGGTATTAACCAATCTGCTCACCAACGCTGTCAAATACACCCGCGAGGGAAACATAGAACTCAAGGTGCGCTGTGTTCGTGAAGGCGATACAGTGTGGCTGGATGCTTCCGTTACCGATACCGGCATGGGCATACCCAAAGAAAGTATTAATCACCTTTTTATTGAATATTACCAAGTTGAGTCCAAAGCCAACCGCCGCATTGAGGGCACGGGATTAGGTTTACCTATTACCAAAAAATTAATAGAAATGATGGACGGGAAAGTCAATGTGGAAAGCGAGTACGGTAAAGGCTCAACATTCAATTTCCGCGTAAAGCAGGGCTATGTCGACGATACGGTTCTGGGAAAGGAAATCTCGGAAAAACTTCGTAACTTCAACTACTTTGATGATAAGCACATTTCTATCCAAAAACTGGTAAGAATTAATTTGAACTACGCCAGAGTGCTGGTGGTAGACGATATGCAGACCAATTTGGATGTGGCGTCGGGACTTTTACGCAAATACCAAATGCAGGTTGACTGTTTGACCAGCGGACAGGCCGCAATTGACAGAATACGAAGCGGGAATCCTATTTACAACGCGGTATTCATGGATCACATGATGCCAGGAATGGACGGTATAGAAACGGTAGACAAGATTCGCGCTTTAGGAACGGAATACGCGAAGAAAATACCGATTATTGCCCTGACGGCAAACGCCATACAGGGAACCGACAAGATGTTCTATGAACACGATTTTCAGGCATTTGTAACCAAACCCATTGATGTAATGGAAATGGATGTTGCTCTCAGAAAATGGGTGCGCGATGAAACCCGTAAGGAAGTGTTGATTACACATGATGCTTCCGGGAACGAGAGAATAGGAGTAATTGAAATACCCGGAGTGGATACAAAAAAAGGACTTTCCTTGTACGCCGGTGATAAAGGTATTTATCTGCCCTTGCTGCACTCGTACATTACCAACACGCCCGGAACTTTGGAAAAACTGAAAAATGTCACAGCGGAGAATCTGTCCGGCTATGTTATTACCGTACACGGATTAAAAGGGACAAGCGCGGGCATTGGCGCTGAAGAGGTACGGGCGCAGGCTTTGGAACTGGAAAATCTGTCCAGAGCCGGCGATTTGCAGGGCGTTCTGGCAAGAAACGACAAACTCATTGCCGACACGGAAGTTATTGTCGCCAATATAAAAGAGTGGCTGCGGCAGTATGACTCCCAAAACGCAAAACCGCGGCTGAAAGCTCCTGACCATGAGCTTCTGGTAAAGCTGCGGCAATGCTGTGAGAGCTACAATATGAGCGGGATAGATGAAGTCATTTCTGAACTGGATAAATCCGATTACGAAGAAAACGCAGAATTAGTATCATGGATAAAAGAAAAGATCATCGTAACAGAAATAGATGAAGTCGCGGAGCGTCTCAAAGAACTATAAACATTAAAAGAAAAGCGATATTATTACAAAAAAACAACAATTTTCATCTATTACAATAAAGGAGTTGTCGTCTCAGTAACATATGTATTTTGATTTATTTATTGCATTTCTAAAACTTGGCTGCATAACTTTCGGCGGAGGTTATGCCATGATTCCCGTGCTCGAACGCGAACTAATAAAAAAAAGAAATTGGATAACTATGGAAGAAATTATGGATTACTACACAATAGCCCAGGTTACGCCGGGTGTAATTGCCATTAATGTTTCCACCTTTGTAGGATTTAAATTAAAAGGTTTTCTCGGCGGAATTATTTCTACAACAGCTTTTATAATTCCCGGTATTTCATTTATTACAATTATTGCCGTTGCTTTGCAGAATTTTGCGGATTATCCGATAATAAAAAATGCTTTTGCGGGAATCAGAATTGCCGTCGGCGTTCTTATTGTAGATACTGTTTATAAACTCCTCAAAGGTTCGTTAAAAGATAAAAAATCCATTGTGATTTTTATTTTAGCGTTTCTTTTTTCAGCGGTATTAAGCGCAAATCCCGCATTAATTGTTATCGCTGCAGGACTTGCGGGATTTTTTCTTTACTATCCCAAAAAGAAAAAAATATGAAATTACTGCTTCTTTACATAGAATTTTTTCAGATTGGACTTTTCGCGATAGGCGGAGGACTCGCCACTCTTCCTTTTCTTTACAGACTCGCTGAAAAATACGATTGGTTAAACATAGAAATGATAAGTAATATTCAAGCTGTCGCACAAACGCTGCCCGGAGCAATAGGCGTAAATATGTCGGCATATACCGGTTTTAAATGTTCCGAAATTGCCGGAGCGATTATTGCGCCTTTGGCTTTGATTAGTCCTTCTGTTATTATTATTGTTATAATCGCGAGGATTTTACAGAGTTTTAAGGAAAACAATGTTGTAAAAGCTGTATTCTCGGGGCTTCGTCCGGCGGCAGGCGGGCTTATTTGTGCGGCAGGTTTTTTCGTAATAAGGCTTTCTCTTTACAATGCGGAGGCTGTAAATTTATTAGGAAAGATTCGTTTTCGCGAGGGAATTTTATTTATTGTTCTTCTTTTTCTGCTTATGAAATTCAAAAAACACCCAATTGTTTATATTGCAATTGCGGGGATTGCGGGAGTGATATTTAAGTTTTAATAAAAACATTTTTAAAGTTATTCTCTATTTGTGTTTCAAGCTCATTGGCAGGTACATTACGCAGAGAAGAAGCTTTTTCAATAATATGCGGCAGATCAGTCCACCGGGAAAAGTCTTGCCCTCGTAAAGGCTGAAAAGGAGCGTCGGTTTCTGTTAAAAACCTTTCCGCCGGAAACTTTGCGCAGCAGAGCATTGCCTGTTTGTGGTCATTACGGATTGTATTACCAAAAGAAAAATACGCGTTTACCCTGTGCCTCAGGATAGACATTCCTTCATCAAAAGTGCCGGGCCATGAATGAAAAACAACAGCCCTGCACTTTGAAAGCATTTTTACATTGGCGAATATTTTATGCATCGCGCGGCGCACATGCAGTATAACCGGAAGATCATAACGAAGCGCAGTTTCAAGATGCGTAATAAAAATCCTGTCCTGAACAGCTTCTGTTTCTCTGAAAGACGCGTTAAAAAGATCAAAACCGCATTCGCCGATTGCGGCAAGCCTGTTTGCCGCCGCCAGATTATTAAGAGTTTCAAGATAATTGTTTACTTCGTCATTTGTTAACGGTTCGCCGTCTAAAGTTTTTACGGCGGGCAGTTGGGGGTGAACGGCGAAACACGGCAAGAGCGGCGCAAGATTTTTTGCGGCGCTTTTTTTTGCCAATTCTTCATTATACGCAAATTCATTCAAACCGCACGCGCTTGCCGCTGCAGCAACACGTAAAGATATGCGTTCTTCTTCTGCCTGAGGGAAACAATCGTAAAGATCAAATGGATGGCAATGTACGTCTATTAACATTGTTTTTATTTATTTTACCATATTTACCTGTTTATAAATATCACATATTGCAGCTATTCCCCATGTACTAATCATTTTGTATAATAAAGCAATGTTACCTAAACTTATTAAGTATATACTTGCGCAAACGCCTCAGTCTCAGGAGACTGAGGTTTCAGGCTGGGTAAGAACAAAACGTGATATGAAAAATCTCGTCTTCGTAGAAGTAAATGACGGTTCCTGTTTTGCGGGTATTCAATGTACATTTGACCGAGGAGCGGGCCTTGAAGCGCAGACAGAAGCTGATCTTTCAGGGCTTACAACCGGAGCGTCTGTAAAAATAAAGGGACAGCTTGTTCCTTCCCCGGCATCAGGTCAGGCAGTTGAAATCGCCGCTTGTGAATTAAAAGTATTAGGTGAAGCGCCTGCGGAAAACATAAACGGAAAAAATCCTGAACTTGATATACAGGCGTATCCTCTGCAAAAAAAACGCCATTCATTGGAGTTTCTTCGCGAGATTGCGCATCTGCGCCCTCGTACCAACACTTTCGGCGCAGTAGCAAGGCTTAGAAGCAAAACGGCGTTTGCAATACACCGTTATTTTCAGGAAAGGGATTTTCATTATCTTCATACGCCTATTATCACCGCCGGCGACTGCGAAGGAGCGGGAGCAATGTTTCAGGTAACGGCGCTCGATCCTTCCGGTACTGCCAAAGCAGGCGTAAACGGTGACTACTCAAAAGATTTCTTTGGAAAGAAAACATTTTTGACAGTTTCAGGCCAGCTTGAAGCTGAAACCTATGCTACGGCTATTTCGCGCGTCTACACCTTCGGGCCTACCTTCAGAGCGGAAAATTCAAACACAGCCCGCCACCTTGCTGAATTCTGGATGGTGGAACCTGAAATCGCTTTCGCTGAGCTTGATGACAATATGGCTCTCGCTGAAGATTTCTTAAAGTATATTATTAATGCCGCTCTTACGGAATGCGCCGGTGAACTTGAATTTTTTGACGCACATATTGAAAAAGGAATTATTGAAAGCCTTAAAAATACAGCTAACGCTAAATTTTCTCATATCACCTATACGGAAGCCGTTAAGGAACTTGAAAAAGCCGCCTCTTCAAAAAAGGTTTCTTTTGAATTTGAACCGCATTGGGGAAGCGATTTGCAAAGCGAACATGAAAAGTTCCTAACGGAGAAAGTTGCGGGCGGCCCCGTAATTGTTACAGACTATCCAAAAGATATAAAAGCTTTTTATATGAAACAAAATGACGATGATAAAACTGTCCGCGCTATGGATGTGCTTGTTCCTCGTCTGGGTGAAATAATCGGCGGCTCACAGAGAGAAGACGATCTGGAAAAACTTATCCGGCGCATGAAAGAAATGAATTTGAAAACAGAAGATTATTACTGGTATCTTGATCTCCGCCGTTACGGTTCTGTTCCGCATTCGGGATTCGGTCTTGGTTTTGAGCGGCTTATACAGTATATTTCCGGTATGACAAATATCCGCGATGTAATTCCATACCCCCGTGCGGTAGGGCAGGCTGAATTTTGAGAATACTTTTTTTATTATTTGTTTTTATACCGTATTTTCTTTCAGCGCAGTATTTCAGCACTCCTCCGCTGCTTACTCCGTATACGGCAAATGCGCCAGAAATATTGTCAAAAGCGGCAGTGCTTATTGACGCTCATACGGGAGCGCTGCTTTACTCCAAAAACCCTTATGAGGAAATTCCTCCCGCATCTCTAACCAAACTTATGACCATGCACATTGCCATGAGTGAAATTGACGCAGGCAGAGCGTCATGGGATGAAATTGTCCCTGTTACGGTGCAAAGCTGGGCAAGAAGCCAGCCGCCCCGCTCAAGCCTGATGTTCCTCGCCCCCGGGCAGATTGTAACGTTACGTGAACTTATGCTCGGAATGGCAATACCGTCGGGAAACGACGCTGCTGTCGCCGTAGCGCTGCGTTTTGCTCCGACAGTGGAAGACTTTGCCTCTAATATGACATCGGAAGCTCGCCGTATGGGGCTTAATATTACACGCTTTACGGAATCGTCAGGGATTTCCGAAAACAATATAACAACAGCGGAAGAGTTTGCTTTTTTCTGCCGTCAGTATGTAAGACTTCATCCTCAGGCACTGGTTGAATTACATTCAGTAAAAGAATTTTCTTATCCAACGTCAGCTAACGTATCGGAAGCGTTTAAGAATAATCCGCAGACAATTACGCAGGAAAACAGGAACAATCTGCTAAGAACATTTCCCGGCGTTGACGGACTGAAAACAGGTTATATTGACGAATCAGGTTACAATATCGCTCTTACGGCTGAAAGAAATCAAACCCGCTTTATTTTAATTACTTTGGGAGCGGAAAACAGCAGGAGCCGCGACAATGACGGTTTGCGTCTTCTTACATGGGTGTTTGATAATTTTAAAACAGTCCGCCCTGAAATCGGCGAAATAATAAAGCCTCGTTTGTGGAAAGGCAGAGCGGACTATGTTGAATTTAAACTGGCAGGTTCGCCTGATTTTACATCTCCGATTAACCGCGCGGATACGCTTGTTATTGAATATTTGATACAGGAGCCGTTAATCGCTCCGCTTCAGCAGGATGCGACAGCGGGATACCTTGTCATTTCTGACGAATACGGAGAATTAAACCGCATTCCTTTATTAACAGTACGTGAATACGAAAAAGGAAATATCTTTAAAAGGATTTGGCATTCGATTCTGCTCTTATTCAAAAAGCAACCAAAAAAATCTAACAATTGAAGTATTTATAAATTACGCTTCATAATCTTCTTAAAGCGATCTTCCCTTAAACGCCGTGTGTCCGCTACCCTGTACAGAAATATTTGTCCCTCAATATTTACAATACGCTGCACGGGCGAAGGATGCGTACTATAAATACCGCCGCTTTGACCGCTTTGAACCGTCTTTAATCTATTCAGTATTTCAAGCAATCCATTAGGTGAATAACCGGCGTCTGCAAGCAGTTTTACCGCAAGATTATCCGCCTCAAACTCCTGCGGCTGTGAATAACCGCTTTTTATCATTTTATTAAAGATTTCATTTACAGAATCTCTAAAAGATAAAATACTCATGTTTGATTTACCTGCAAAAGCCGCCGCCTGCCCCGCCATTATGTCGGCTTCATTGGTAAACTTCATGTCATCTATAATTTTTATTCCGTGTTTCAATATAATATGCGCCAACTCATGGGCGATAATTCCAGCCAGAGCGTCCTCGGAAGGAACAAGGTCAATTAATCCCTTTGTCAAAAAAATATGTCCGCCCGGAGTGGAAAAAGCGTTTGGTTCCCTGCTGTCTAAAATCATTACATGATAGCCGTTGTATACGGCAAGTTGGGAAGAATTAATTACCAAGGACTGACAGATCAGATTAAGGTAATTTGTAAGTTCCGTATTTACGGTATATAGTTTATAAACGGCAAGAATGTTAGCCGCAACTGCCCTGCCAAGATAATACTCGTCTTCGGGAGTAAGGGGTCGCTCAGCGTTAAACATTCCGTCTAACGCTGAAAAAAGAGAATTCGCCTGTTCGCCGCTTAATACCTGCCCGGCAAGAAAAACAGGCTGTAATAATAAAATGATACCAAAAATAAAAAATATTTTCACGCTAATATCCGTTGGCAAGCGGAATAAAAACGTGTTTTATCCCACTTAACCAATATTTAATTACTGTCGGAATACCCGATCTCGTTTCCGTAGAGCTTGTCAAACGCTTTGTCCATTCTCTCCTGGGCGTTAAATGACGCCATCGCCGGCACTCGCAGTTTAGCCGCCGCCACAGCCTGATTAATCTCGTTTACGGCTCCGTTCTTGTTTAACGTAATCGCCGTCCAGTAATTGCCGTTAGCGTCCTGATCTTCTTCTATAATAGAAGCGCCGACTAGCCTTGCCTGCGAAAGGGCTACCGTTATGTTTTCCTGAAAGGAGAGAACCGCCGAAGGATCAACCTCGCTTCCGGCCGTGTAATCACGTACCATATCCCTTACAACAGTGTCCATCTGGCGTGAAAGCTCGGCACGGGCCCTTGTCTGAGAGATTGTCCGGGACTGGCTTAACGACGCCATTTTTGCCGTTCCGACACCGACAAGAGCGTCTTCGGGGACTTTGCTTATAGCGTCCCTGATAGACTTAGGTATACCGCTGTTCGCCCTGCGCCCTGTCTGGCTTACAGAAGCGGAAGTTTTGCCGCTTGAGGATACCGCTTTGTCCGTTGAAGGCTCAGCCTTTTTTGTTGAGGCGCATGACGCCGCCATGAAAACGGCGAGAAGACAAACGCAAATAAAAAGAGATTTTTTCATTTTCCAACTCCTAATTAAAAAATATTGTTCTTATACAAAAACAATTTACCTGTGTATTTTCTGCGGCAGTAAAGCCGCAAGATATTCCCTGAAAGCGTCAGGGTATTTTTCGTTTATGAGTTTTTCCATAGAAGCAAACGCCCTGTTCTGCGCCTCAGC
>Ga0268262_10007609_pt1 | contig 10048 bp, 8 predicted proteins | sample TergutNc150P3_FD_190354 | JGI IMG/M metagenome (GOLD analysis project Ga0268262, IMG submission 190354) | Nasutitermes corniger P3 segment gut microbial community from laboratory colony in Florida, USA - Nc150 P3 (SPAdes) (version 2) | ecosystem: Host-associated > Arthropoda: Insects > Digestive...
CGCTAGCGGCGGCGCTACGCGCTTAGTCCTGCAAGCAACGAACACTGAACAAGCCGCTCTTACCGTTGAGGTACCAGTAAGCGTACTCGTTGCTGTAGCGCATGCTCCGGTAGTAGGCGATGAGGCTAATGTCCTCACTGGAACTCCACCAATTGCCGTAGCTGCCGGCATTGCCGAAACTGCCATCGGAATCGCCGTAGCCACCCGGCAGGGCGGAAAAGCCGTACTTGTCCACGCCATTGCCGCCACTGTTCCAACCATCGGTCGCCTTCAGATACCTGCCTGCCGTCTTGCTATCGTAAGGACTTGATGTACCAGTACTGCCATCTACATAACGCATCAGCTTGTCCCACTCGGCATTGTTGGGAATATGCCAACCCTCAGGACACACGCCACGATATTTAGTGCTAGAGGATGGATTGTAATTATTGCTGTTGTAGTTACTGGAAATGCCCATCGCCGTTGACCAGTCGTAAAGCCTCCCGTATCTCGCACAGTCATTGCACCTAGAATTACCCGTACCAGGGTTGTAGTTCAAATTGCGCTGGAACCAAGTCTGGTCGCCAATTTTAACAGTCCGGTATATCTCGTCGCCATAATTCACAGAAGGACCATAAACAATGCCGGATTGCTGAGAACTGCTGGAGTTGCCGCTGAACCCGCCGCTGGAACTGCTCGAATTGTTGCCGGAGTTGTTTGAACTGCTGGAGTTGCCGCTGAACCCGCCGCTGGAACTGCTTGATGTTGTACCCGAAGACGAAGGAAGCAAAGGGCCTGAGCTTGAGCTGTAAGGGCATCCATTGCTCAATATCCAGTTGGGGGGACACTCGGAATAGTCACCTTGCAGGCATATTTTCCCTTCCGGGAAAACGCAATAGCTCATAACTGGCTGCGGCGCTTCTATGTCGGAAGTGCAAGAGGAAAGCAGCGAGGCGCACAGCGCCGCTGCGAGGAATGCGAAATATGGGCTAAATTTCATGGTATGGAATATAGAAAAAAAATTCACTACCTAATCACTCCCTTGCTTTTCCATTTACCCCTGCGCCAGCGGGTATAGTTTGCAATGGAGCGGTAGAACTCATCCGATGCCATTCCAAGCCACAGACCTACGGCTCCAAGCTCTATTCCAAAACACAGGAATAGAGTTGTGCCAAGCCCGAGTGTCCACATGGATATCGTTCCAAATACCGCAGGGAATGCGGAATCTCCCGAAGCTCTCAAAGCATTTGTTATAACAATATTGGAGGCTTTGAACGGTTGCAGAACAACATCGCACCAGAGGAGCAAACCGCCCAAATGCAATATTTCAGGGTCATTCGTGTAAAAAGACAGCAGATGCTGCCCGGTTAGAGCCACCACCACAGCCACCACAAATGCACTGGAACTGCTCCAAACAAGGCTTTGATGCATTCTCTTATTCGCTTTGTCAAACTCTTTGTTGCCAACCAAATGAGCCACGAGTATCTGGCTTCCGCTTCCAAGCCCAACGCTTAAAACCACCGCAAACATTGCAAAAGCTCCAGCAAAAACCCTAGCCGGCACTATTGATGCATCGCCGAGATTATGGCCTAGTTTAACAAACATTGCCATAACAAAAACCTGAAACAGTTGAAAGCTAACTGGTTCAACAGCCGCCGGAATCCCTATGCGGAGCCATTCGGGCAAAAGCACATAGTAGCCTTTTTTAATATCTCCTACATGTGTTTTGTGTTCAAGATGATAAACAACCACTATCCACAATGCTATTGCAGAAACAGCCCAAGACAAACCGGTTGCTATTGCCACGCCATAAACCCCTTGCATAAAAGCCGGAACGCCAAAATAACCTTCCAAAAATATATAGTTCAAAACGGTGTTTATTATAAGTGTTATTATGTTTGCAAACAAATTCCATATAGTGTAGCCGTGGGTTGCCACAAGGCTGGTTAGAGTTCCTTGCAAAGCCCTGAACATTATTGCGGGCGCTATTGTGTGCAAAAATTTAATAGCCGCATCCGCAGGTTCTCCGCTTAAACCCATTAGAGCCACTATCGCAGGCGTTGCAAACCAAAGAATAACCCCCATAGCAAGCCCCAAAACCGCGCTACCTGCTATCACAAGCGTTTGGGTTACCTGTGCGTGCCTAGGTTTATCCCCACCCAAAAACTGCGATGCAATGCTTGCCCCAGCTTGTGCAAAGGCTTGAATTGCCATGAACAGAGTTCCAATAACAGGCATTAAGGCACCAACGCCAGCCGCTGCTTCCACGGAACGCCTAGACAAAAACCAGCTATCCAGCATTGGCAATGCCATGCCAATGCCAAAAGTAACAACAAGGGGCCAAGAGAGGGAAAGTAGGGATTTATCTTTAACGGACAACATTTAATCTTCTGATTTATCTTTTTCCTTTTCCACCCTAAAAGTGTATTTGGATTTATAATAGTCAATAACTTCGTTCATATTTTTAAATCTTTTGTTTAAGTCTTTGCGTAATTTGGAATCTTTTTTGATTTTATCAGCAATTTTATTTTTAATATCATTGAAAAATACTTCATCGGCAGCCATATCTACGTGTTCTTGCGTGTAATTCGTTGGGTATCTGCGCTCTAAAAGCTGTTGCAGGGTTGTTTCGCATGGGCGTGGCGAGTTAGAGGCTATTTTTTTCAAAACCGGCATATAGCAACGCTCTATATATTCCTTTTTGTCTTTGACTATCATATCATCTATGGCTGGAATTCTCATATTCTTTTCGTGTTCTGCCTGAACCACCTCACGTTTTTCAACGCCACCGCAAGAAAGCAAGAAAATTGTCGAAATAAATAAAATAAAATGCATAGGAGGAATATAGTAAATTTGCTAGACGTGTCATTTACTATATTTGCAATAATTGATGAGCCTCTCCACCTCCCAAGCCATTGAACTCTTTAACTTGCCTTTTCAGGAATTGGCAACTCTAGCTAATGATTTCAAAGAAGAACTTCACGGCAAAAATGTTTTCTGGGTTTGCAACAGGCAAATAAACTACACAAATGTATGCCGCCTGCATTGCAGTTTTTGCGCATTTTCAAAAATAAAAAAGGATTCTCCCCTTGCTTACAATATGAGTTTGGCAGAAATTTCAGCAAAGGCAAAAGAAGCCGTAAACTCAGGGGCAAAGGAGTTGCACATAGTGGGAGGGCTTCACCCAGACAATCCTTTTTCTCATTATACGGATATGCTTAAAATGCTTAGAAAAGATTTTCCCGATGTTAATTTAAAATGCTTTACCGCTGTGGAAATTTGCCACTTTGCAAAGCAGGAAAATAGGAGCATGGAAAGCATTTTGGCAGAGTTGAAGGAAGCGGGTTTAGACACAATGCCGGGCGGCGGCGCGGAAATTTTAGTGCCGGAAATAAGAGAGAAAATTTGCGGGCAAAAAGAAAGCGGAGAGGAATGGCTCTCCGTTCACAGGGCAGCGCACAAACTGGGAATCCCAACAAATGCAACTATGCTCTTTGGGCATATAGAAAGCATAGAACACAGGGTCAAGCATTTATCCATGCTGCGCAATTTGCAAAGCGAAACTGGCGGTTTTTTAGCTTTTTTGCCGCTTGTGTTTTTGCCGCAAAACAATGCCCTTGGCAGGCAAGTCAAAAACAGAACGAGCGAAGAGGATATTTTAAGAACCATAGCTGTTTCAAGGCTTTTTTTAGACAATATTCCTCACATAAAAGCATATTGGGTGCAGCTCGGCATAGAAACAGCCTTGAAAGCCCTGCACTCCGGAGCCTCAGATTTGGATGGCACGGTAATGGAAGAAAAAATTTCACATTCTGCGGGAGCAAGCAGCCCAAACGAGATAAATGCCGCCCGTTTGCAAGAAATGATAAATCACCAAGGGCTTGTTCCTGTGGAGCGAGATGCGTTTTATGAATTTTCTACATTATAGCTATGAAAAAATATTTACCATTTGTAGCAATGGCTCTCTTTTTTTATGCTTGCAGCAGCAGCGACCCTAAAAGCAAAAAAGAGGCACTTTACATTCCAACAGATATGCCAGATATATGTCAGAATGTAGATTTTAATGTGGACAAAGGTATGCGCGAAACCTGCGGGGTAAAACCGGCGCGCTATCAGGCTTACCGCAATGTGCCAATGCAGAGGTATCTGATAAATCCAAATCAGGCATCAATTGTAAAAAGCGGCGACAAAATTGAAATCCGTTTCCCCAATACCCATCCAGTTTCACTAGATGCGGAACAAGTTTCTGGTGTTACATTCAGCGATTCAAAGCGGCTTTCGAAAATCCAAAACACAATGGATTACAAAGAATTTTACAACGAAAAAAAAGAACGTTATAAACTGTTCAAACTCACAATTCCATCCGATTCAAAGCCGGAAATAGAGAATAATCTGTGCTTTAGGGTTCCTGAGCTAAAAGGTAGCGATAGAACGCGTTCCGCTGCTATGGGTGTGCAAATGGAAATGATTTCGTGCGAGACATTAGATGAATTAGTGAAAAAATATGTTAATTAATTATGGCTTGGTTTATCACTTTTTTGGCTATTGCCCTTATTGTAGCTACAGCGGGCGCAAAACACCGCGCAAGCCAGCGTTATAATTTACCGCTTGAAAACCCTGCCCTTTCGCTTGCCATATTAAAAGAGAATTTGTTGGAAAATCCAAGCGAATACGCTTTGCAAAAATTGAAGGATTTTGCCGTATCGCAAAACTTAACTGTTCCAACGGAGGAATACCCGCTTGGCAAGGCAAAAAACATTGAGCTGGACGATGATGTTTTTTTGCAGCAAGCCACTTGGCTTGATTCCTTGACTCCCTTGGAATTCAAAGAAGAACCTCAAACGGAAAAAACACTGGCAGAGGGAATTTTGAGGCTTTATAGCGACAATGCCATTTTCAAAGCCTTGAAAGAATTTTCTCAAAAATTTCCAAGCGAAAAACAGCAAAAGTTGGAACAAGGTTATCGCGCTCTTTGCGAGCTAAGAGATAGTAGCAAAGCAGATTATGATTCTTTGGAAAACCTAAGAATGGAAAAAGAAAAATGGGAAAAATTGGCTAGAGAATGGTTTACCGCATAATTATTGTTTTGCTTGGCTTTATAGGCTATGGGCTTACACTTGCCCGCTCCTTAAGTTTTTGGGATTGCGGGGAATATATTGCGGCATCCAATGTTCTTGGCATTCCGCATCCGCCAGGGAATCCGCTTTTTGTTATGCTTGGCAGGGTTTTTATTTTGCTTTTCGGTTGGTTAAATGGACCTGCATTTGCGGTGAATTTAATGAGTGCCATCAGTTCAATTTTATGCTGCCTGCTCATTTTTGAAATCACAACAAAAATCTTACCTAATAAAAGCTCTCGCTTGCTCGCTTTTTTTGCTGCATCAATTTCTCTTTTTGGCGATACTTTTTGGTTCAATGCCGTGGAAGCCGGAGCATATAGCATTTCAATGTGCGTGATAATGCTGCAAATATGGGCTTTTCTAAAATGGAAGGAAACTAGCAGCAATAAATATTTGCTTTTTATTGCATATATAGCTTTTTTAGGTCTTGGGCTTCACACTTTCTGCCTTTTGCCTCTGCCTGTAATTTTTGTTTTTGTTTTGCTCAAGAGAGTAAAACTGCCAGTTAAATTCTTTTTTGCTGCTGCGTTTTTAATTGTTTTGGGATTTTCTTCCGAGCTTTATTTGCCAATTCGCTCTTCTACAGAACCGATTTTGAACGAGAATAATCCTGCGGAACTGGAAAATTTTTTGGAGGTTCTGGGCAGAAAGCAATATGGCAATATGAATATGTTTGAACGGGCTTTGTATCGCAGAGCTTCGCTTGCAAATCAATTTGGATTTTCGGAAAACATAGGCTATTTGGGTTATCATTTGAATCAATGGCTGCCTGCTCCTTTGGGCGCGCAGAATCCCGGTGCCTGGGTAGAGGGTTCGCTTGGAAAATTTCAATTTTTTCACCGCATAATTTTTGAATTTCTGCTTATAGCCGTGTTTGCGGGCGTGTGGCTTTGCAGAAAAAATTCAGGCGTTTTATTAGCTGCATTTATGTTTTTGCTGAGTTCTATAGGTTTGGTGTTGTATTTGAATTTAGCAGACGGCACAAGAACGGATAGCTACAATGCAAAACGTTGGAATGCAAGCATCAAGGAGTTGCGAAAATTTGTTCCTGATTCTATTCCAAATTTGCCGAGCATTAACGAACTGAGAGTGCAATATTCTTTTTACGGGGCTTTGCCGGCATCTATGCGGGAAATGTGGGTAAATAACGCACCCAAGGCAAAAGGCTTAAAAACTTTTTTTGCGTGGCAAGATATTTTAGAAGAACAGGGAAAAGAATTGGCAGATTTGCCGCGAGTGGTTCACAGAGAGGTGCGAAACAGGGATTATTTTTTCACGCCTGCATTTTTGTTTTTCGCCATAATGGCGGCTGTGGCTTGCGGTGCCGGGCTTCAAAGAATGAATTCCGCAAAGGGGAAAAAAATTGCCGCTTACGGGCTTGCATTTGCATGGCTTGTGCCTTTTATAAGCAATTTCAATTCGCACAACCGCTCCCAAGACTTTATTGCAAGGGATTTTGCAATGAATGTTTTGAATAGCATCCCGCAAAATGGCATTCTCATAACTTATGGCGACAACGATACATTCCCTCTGTGGTATATGCAAATGGTAGAAAAACACCGAGCAGATGTTGTTGTTATAAACGAGAGCCTTTCTTATAGCGAGTGGTATAGGGAACAGGTTTTAGAAAATTATCCTGAATTGAATGTAGTGGAGAGTGGAGAGTGGAGAGTGGAGAGTGAGGATAATTTTATTAAAGGGATAATAGAAAACCATTGGCCAGAGAGGAGTGTTAATTTTATGATTGGCGCAAACCCGCGCGATTATGAGGAGTTCTCCGAAAATATGCCGCTGATTGGGCTTGTTAGGAATTTGGGCATGGATAATCAAGAAGCAGATTCATTGCTAATTGCAAACCTTGCAAAAAATTACCGCTATTCGGAATTTAACGCAAGAGGGCAAGAGGCAAATGAACAAACAATAGCCATTTACCGCTATTTGGCAAAAATGGCACTCGCAAAGGAACCAGACGAAGAACAGCGAGCTGCGTTGATTAAGCTAATCGGGAATAGACTGCGCTAAACCCTTGGGTCAAGAGTTCTGGCTTAGACAATTTTTTTTTCCACTATAAATCTAGGGCGTTGCTTGGTTTCCAAATAAATTTTGCCCACATATTCACCCACAACGCCAATGGAAAACAGGAGCAAGCCGCATAAGCTCCAAATTGAGCAAATAAGGCTAGACCAACCCGGTTCCGTGGCTTGGTGAAAGTATTGAAAAACCGAATAAGCTATCATGCCCAGGCTAATTATAAAAATAGATATGCCAAGCATAGTGATTATCCTAATGGGTTTTGTTGAAAGAGAGGTTATTCCTTCCACGGCAAACCTCAGCATTTTATGCAACGGATATTTGCTCTCCCCTGCCAGCCTTTCTTTGCGCTCATAATATGCTATCCCCGTTTTGTAGCCAAGCATTGGGACTATTCCGCGCAAAAATAAATTCACCTCCTTGTATTCCGCAAGAGCATCCAAGGCATTTTTACTCATAAGCCTGAAATCTGCGTGGTTGTAAATTATGTCTGCTCCCAAAAAGTTTATAAATCTGTAAAATCCATTCGCCGTTGCACGTTTGAAAAGCGAATCCTTTTTCCTGTTAGACCTAACCCCATAAACAATTTCACAACCTGCCTTATGCAGGTTCAGCATTTCTTCAATCACGGAAATATCATCTTGCAAATCTGCATCTATGGAAATGCTAATATCGGCAAATTCCCTAACCGAAAGCAAGCCGCACAAAAGAGCATTCTGGTGCCCTTTGTTTTTGGAAAGTTTTATTCCAGAAAAATTTTCAGGATTTTCCTTGCAAAAATTTTCTATCAGTTCCCAAGTGCAATCCTTTGAACCATCATCTACAAAAACCATCTTTGACTTTTGAGAAATAAGGTCCTTTGCAGAGAGTTGCCGCACAACTCCGAGCAACTGCTCTGCCGTGTGCGGCAAAACCTCTTTTTCATTGTAACAGGGAACTACTATTGCAAGCAATGGAGGCATTGTGGAAATATAGAAATTGTCTGCAAGAGTTTCTATTTTACATACACTATGCCATTTATATTGCTACTCCTTGCCACTCCGCTTTTTGCCGTAGTTTCTGGCGAAAGCCGCTATGCCTCGCTTTCACAAAATGGAGGGATGCAAGGAAATCCGGCGGGGTTGAGTGCTTATGGAAGTCCGGGTTTAATTTTTAGCTATGAAAAAATTCAAGAAAATCTGCTTGACGATAACAATTTTCTATTTGGGCTTTGGGGAAACAATTGCGGAATTTCTTTTGACTGGACAAGGGGAAAAAATGGCTACGATGAAAGCGAGTGGTCTTTTGTGGGCAACGAATTCAACATTAGCCGTTCGCTGTTCTTTGGCAGCAGGTTTTCGGCAGCTAGAATTTCCAATATGCAAGGAACTGCTTTTTATTGGTCTCCCGGATTTATTTTGCGCCCATTTTATTTTGCTTCACTCGGCTTCTGGAGCGAACAAGCCTTGCAATATGGCTTTTACCAAAACAGAGTGCAAAATGCAGCTCTCTCTATAAGGCCATACAAAGGAATAACTGCCAGTTGGGGCGTGGCAGCGAAAAATTATGAACAACTTAGGAAATTCTTTTCTAAAACGAAACAGAATTTATTGCTGGAACTAGAAGCTTCCGCAATGACTCTCGGTCTTGAATTTCCTCTGGTTGACCCAAACAACACCGGAGAATTTAGCTTTTCGCTGTCTGCAGCCTTTGGCTCGCATTACAATAGCACAGTTGCGCTTGCCGCAAATAATTTCAGCGACAATATGAATTTCAAAAAATTCAGCCTTATAAGGCATTCCGCGTTAAATAGGGAATCGCTTGGGAATGTAAATATTATTCGCATCCCGCTTGGAAACATAAACGAAAAGAACAAAGGATGGAGCTTGTTTGGCGGAGAACAAAGCGATTTGGAAACTTTGCGAAACACATTCGATCTCCTTGAAAAATCAACTGCCAACGCAATAGTTTTTGACTTTTCCAATTACAGCGGCAGCCTGAGCATTTCGCAAGAAATTCGCAGGGGAATTTTTTCCCTGAAAGCCAAAGGCAAAAGAATAGCAGCATACTCAAACGATTATCGCCCTGCGGTTATATTTGCCGCATCTGCCGCAGACAAAGTTATTTTGCAACCATCTGCCTTTGTGGATTTCAAAGGGCTTGCAAGCGATGTTTTATACTACAAAGGCTTTTTGGACTGGGCAGGCATAAAGATTGAAATTGTGCGGCACGGCAATTACAAATCTGCAACCGAACCTTATACGCTGGATTCTATGAGCAGCGAGGCGAGGGAAAATTTGCAGGGAATATTGGACGGATGGTGGAGCGTTGTTAGGGACACCGTGGCAAGCTCAAGAAAACTTTTGCCAGAATTTTTAGACAGCATTGCGGGCAACCCAAAAGTAACTGCATATTCCGCAAAAAACAACGGCTTGGCAGACACTACTCTATATTTGGAAGATGTTCCAAAATATGTTTCAAAGATTTTGCTCGGAGTGGAAGATGAAGATGCATATCTAACAGATTGGTATTTAAGCAAGGATAAAATACATATAACTTCCTGGCAACCAAGGGCAAAAATAGCAGTGCTGAACATAGATGGCATGTTAATTGGCGGCTATGGCTCAAATGACCCCTTGTTTGGAAAAAGCGTAGCAGGAACTGCGGATTTAATAGATGTGCTCAATGAAATTGTTTATTCAGGTGAATACGAAGCCTTGATTTTGCGCATAAATTCCCCAGGCGGTTCGGCAATAGCCTCTGATGAGCTTTGGCACTCGCTTAAAACTTTGAAGGAGGCGGGAATACCCATTATAGCAAGCATTGGAGATATGGCGGCAAGCGGAGCGTATTATGTTGCCTGCGCGGCAGACAAAATTGTGGCAGAGGCAGGCAGCGTGGTGGGCAGCATTGGAATTTACGGAGGCATGGCAGATTTAA
>Ga0268262_10007610_pt1 | contig 10047 bp, 8 predicted proteins | sample TergutNc150P3_FD_190354 | JGI IMG/M metagenome (GOLD analysis project Ga0268262, IMG submission 190354) | Nasutitermes corniger P3 segment gut microbial community from laboratory colony in Florida, USA - Nc150 P3 (SPAdes) (version 2) | ecosystem: Host-associated > Arthropoda: Insects > Digestive...
TTTCATGTAGATAAAATAACTTTTGAACAATTAAAGCAACTTGATTTAATCAATAAATTACGTCAGCAAATATTAAATGATGCTATTCAAGGAAAATTAACAATAAAATGGCGTGAACAAAATCAAAGTATAGAATCTGCTAATGAATTGCTTAAACATATTAGAACAGAAAAAGAACAACTTATTAAAGAAAAAAAAACAAAGATGGATAAAATGTCACTTCCTATTTCAAAAAAAGATATTCCTTTCGAATTGCCAGTTGGGTGGATATGGTGCAGATTAGGGGATTTACTTTCTTTTGGACCTGTAAATGGTTATTCACCTAAAGCGTCAAAAAAAGAAAATGGAGTTAAATGCTTAACATTAACAGCGACAACATCAGGTATTTTTAAGGAAAATTATTATAAAATTGTAGATGTAAATATTCCTTCTGATTCTTATTTATGGCTCGTAAAAAATGACATATTACTACAGAGGGGTAATTCTATTGATTATGTAGGAATAGCTACATTATACGAAGGGGAACCACTTAAATTTATTTTCCCAGATTTAATGATAAAGATACAGGTTTCTAAATGTTTATCTTCTAAATATATACAGCAAGTTTTGATTTCCCCATTTAACAGGAAGTATTACTCTAGTAAAGCTTCTGGAACTCAAAAAAGTATGCCGAAAATAAACCAAGGAATTATTCTTAATACATTAATTCCTCTCCCGTCACTTATAGAGCAACAAGCCATAGTATCCAAATTAGAAACCTTATTAGAAAAATGCAATAAATTGCAAGAAGAAATAGAAAAAATGAACAAAAACAGTAAAGAATTGTTAAGAGCCTTGTTTAATGAAACATTTGGAAATTATAGTTGAAAAATTCTTATAGTTTATTTATTAGGAATTTTGAATCATCTTACTATAATACGTTTTTCAGATATATCAAGAGCTTTTTGTAAAAGCATTTCTCCAAAGATGTCAACTTTTCTTTTATTAAAAGGCGCTGGATAATATTCCTTGATTATACATGGAGCTTCTGGATTGAAGAAATATAATCCAACTTGTTCTTGCTCTAACAATTTTACAAGTTCTATATTGAGTTTCTTTTCTGGAAGGCAAATATAGGCTCTGTCAGCACCGAGTTTATGATTTTTTGCTTGCTCAAGCGCTTTACGCCAGTTGTTAATTTTAAATTCAATTGTAACAGTTGTAAATTCTTTTGTTATCAATACTAAATCTATACAACGAGATAAAAACGGTACTTCACGAGCTACCATCTTAAAATTATCAGTATTTGAAAAAAAATAATCATAACAAGCATTAACCATATCCATTTCAAACATTTTTATGCCCCCCCCTTAATCTGAATATTTCTGTAAAACTAATGATTTTTTTGCAGAATCTGGATATTTATTGTAAACATATCTTAAGAGTGAGTCAAGTGATATTGTATTAATTTGTGCTTTAAATTTTTTAAGAGTCAACTTTTGTGCATCAGAATATTCAGACCATACATTTTGTTCAACGTATTTCACCCCATTTGATGAAAGTGAATATTTCATTTCGACATCATCCAACTCGGTATCATCAAAACTTGCATTAATCCAATCATCATCGAAGCTGATTTCAATCTCATTTTTCTCTGCAGTTGAGATGGGTATTAAAGTCTCTTCAGAAACAATTAATCCAATAGATAGAAAAAAATTGAGATCGTCAAAAAGTTCTTTGCTAAAAGGACCATAATTATAAGGTTCAAAATCGGGTAATTTTATTAATATATCATTTTTAAAAAATTCTTTTTGAAGCTCTTTTTCAAAAAGGAATACCATTTTTGTAAGTCTTGTCCTTCCTGTGATTGATTCATTCACAGCATCGTTTTTTCCCGGCGAGTATAAGATTGTTAGAAGAAAATCTTTAGCCGAAATTTCTTTATTACTCATATTTTCATCTCCTGTTGAATGTAACCTTCAATTCCATTGTAATGAAGATTAATTTCTTTATTTCCAAAGAAAGAATTATATCGCTTTTCTGGTAAATTTAGTCGTTCTATAAGAGCATTTTTATCGTTTGTCTTAAATTTATATTTTTCAAACTGTGTTCTATAATATTCTGGATTGTCTAAGTGGTGTAAGACGACATCAATTTGAGTACTGGGTTGTACAGCTTTCTTTAAAAGGCAACGCATTTCAAAATCGGCATCAGGGAATGAATAACCTATAAAAACTATTTTATCTGCTTCTAATAGTTCAATTAAGGCATTATGCCATATATTCTTAATATGGGGATTATTTAAATCTTTTATAAATGTGGGAGTAATTAAAATACTATGCATTTGCGGTAGCTTTTCTTTTATTGTTTTCCTGCATTCAAAACAAGAACAGTCGGCTGACAACTCATTAAGAGCTATGTTTTCTTCATAATCTACATAGATACGTTCGCAATAAGGACAACGAAGCCAATTAATTGAACCATGCAATTTAAGTAATTTAATATTTCGATAACCTTTTGCCTTGATATGTGTAGATACTGGTCGCATGTTATCTTTATTGTATGGATTATCGTAAAAACATAAATCGGGATATACTTTTGCTTTTTTATTAATAATATTATGTTCATGACTCAATTGAAATAACTCTTTTTCAAGAAGAGAATCCCAATTCATAGTAATGATTGAAAAAACATCATCGTGACGACTCGTAGCGACACGCATATCAAATATTTTTTTGGAAAACAACTTACTAATAGTATCCGTTTTTGTTTCGGTTTTTGCACATCGATAAGAGAGTAAAAAAATAATACAGATTTTTAAAGCCTTATCTATGGGAATAATAGTGTCTGATGAATAAGATTTGAATTGTTCATGTCCAAATATAATTTTATCAAAAATAGTAAACAAATCTTCTAGTGTTACATTAACCTCACCTGCTATTTTATATGCTCGTTTTAAATAATCATCCTTCAATGGTAAATCATGCTTTGATAAATCTATGGTTTTGTAATATTCAGTCATTTTTTCATGGGATATGAAATTTTCTATTAAAAAATTTGCAAGCTTTTGTCTGTTTTCTTCAAATACACTATAAAAACGCATAACTTTTTGTTCAGAATTGTTTATTGGTAATTCTATAAAAATAGATTGTACATATATTTCTTCAGGAAAAAGAGAAAATATATCTTTTAATAGTTCAGATTGCAATGGCATATCATCAGATTTGGAAAAACCTGCTCCAAGAATAAAAACTGTTTTTTTATTTCTATTACCCATTGAATCCTCTTACAAACAACTGATGATATTACACCAATTATCAATGTAGTCAAACTCATTATTATCAAACAAAGTACTATTTACATACTTTTTCTTCTCCTCTTGTAGTTCATTAATTAGCTCGTCAATAGTTTTTTTATTTATCATAGAAAACTCCATTTTTTTGCATAAAAGATAATGAAATAAACAATTTTGTTTGGTCTGTGAAGATGCCTTTTTTCTACGAATAATGTTGCCTTTCTTATTTGTAATTTCATAATATTCGGTACTTTCAAATTTATAAAAATTTACCATTTCTTTATCCATTATATTACGGCATTGTTCGCATTTACATATTTCGTCGAAATATCTATCTGTGTTTCCCCATGTTCTTAGCGAAGTATCAATAATTTTATTATACTCCAATAAATAAAAAGCCTTTGTAAAATCCTCTCTTTGATGTAAAGGCATATAGTAATATTTTGAAACTGGTATCCCGCCGCCTACAGGATAGACCTCGCGATACTCGCCATATTCCATTCCATGTGAAACACCATCTAATAAATTTATAGAATTATGAGTTAATAAAATAGAAAAAAAACTTCCATACATATTGAAGATCTGTTTTCCCTTATGATTTTTTTTCAAAGATCTAAGAAGATATATGAATCCTTCTAATGTTTCTTTTGTTTCTTCATGTTCATTAAAACTGTCAACCCATATTGTAAATCCTTTGCATTTACAATCAGCATAATGTTTTGATACATCATCCATTATATTTTTATCTCGTAACACATTTTTATTTATGACAATTTGACCAAATACAGGGCATTTATTAAAATCCGCATCAGCCTGTGTAGTAGCTTCATTTAGAAACGCAACATTTAATTTCAGCCAATCTTTAAAATTAGAATCATTTGGATTGAGATAAAAATATGGAGCTATAAGTAGTTTTGGATGAAATTGTGGTGCAAGTCCTTTCATGTTTTCAGTTGCATATTGTAAATATTTTTTTAAATCATTGTCATTAATATAAATACTAACTATTGAATATTGGAAATCAAGAACTCGAGAACAAAAATATTTTAATAAAGAATTATCTTTAAAATCAGAAGGATGTATGGGAATGCCCTCAATAACTTTATTTGCAGGTTCTTGATAAATATCAACAAGTTTTTTTATAGACTTCTTTAAAGTTTCTTCATCAGTTCTAAGTTTATTTCTTAAAAGATGAATATTTTGCTGGAAAGCATATGTAATGGGGTCAATGATAAATCCTTTTTCTTTTTTACTGAAAAACTTTTCCACAACAAATTTTGCAATGGCACGAGATACATATGCTGCTGAATTGCCGTTAATTACAAGGTAATCATAAGCATTTATTGCCTTTTCTAATTGAGTTTTCTCGGCAGAAGTACCATATCGTAATAAATGGACAGATTGTCTATTCATTGTTTATTCCTTAAAAAGTTTATTTATGGTTTAATCATTTTTCTTAAGTAATTATTATAAGGAAATGATTAATTCCTAGGATGGTTACATGTTTCTTTTTAAGCACCTATCAAATTCATGTCCTTTCCTAGAATTCTCCTATACATCAGTTTACGATATTTTTCACTTAATGTAAAGCCCTAAAACACATATGTAGTAAGGGTTCAAATTTACCTGATTTTTTGACAAATTTCCATATTTTGATATCATTAAATATGTAGTTAAAATATAAATCCTCTTCCGTTCCATTATAAATCCATAGTTTGCACATTATAAGTATTTTTTAGATAATCCCTAATTACATGGCGATGGCAATGCAAAGCCTCATGTTCAAAACAAGTTAGGGCAATACGGTTTTTGTTTTCTAAGAGCAGATAAAGTTTTTCAAGGAATTCTCCGCAATTGGGAAGCGACGATTTATATTCCTTAAAGAGATTTTGATAATCCTCATCTGAATTAAGATTATTTCTTTTCTCCGATTTTATACCTAATTCAGGGAAGTGGATATATTCAATTCCTATATTGCCCAGATATTTTTGTAAATTACTTTTGGAAAATCCGAATTTTCGGCTAAGAGGATTATTTCTTACATCGCATAACACTTGGATATTATTTTTAATAAGATTATTAAGGTAATGCTCAATAGTTATTCCTTCATATCCAATGGTAAAAAGTATACGTTCAGTTTGTTTAAGATGTTCTTTTATCGCCTTAATTTTGGCGATACCTGTTGTGTCCATAATGGACGCCGCTGTACGACTGTTTATAGCATAATAGGGATATTGTTCATAAACCAATTTTACAAGCCTATTGCCTCTGACCTTCGGTAATTGATCAGAAATGGATTTTCCAAACCCTTCAAAAGGAAGGCTTATACCGGATAGTTCATCTTCTCCGGTATATTGTATTTTTTCGTTAGTATCAGTCAGCCAACCCATAGCTTGTAAAGTACTGATATCCTCTGCTGCCTGTATTGAGTAACCGCCGTATAGATAGGGTACAAATTCGTAAAAAGTAAGATTGTTTTCGGTAATATATAGAAATAACAATTTCTGGAACTCAATGGCTGTTAAAGGTTCATTTAGCTCCTTAAGAAAAGAGAGAAGAAATTGTTGTCTTTTATAAACCGGCTTTGCCAGTCTGCGAGATGCCATGTTCATCGAAATCCCCCAAATCTTGGCTTCGATACTAATGGTTTTATTCTATAGCAAATTACAGAAAAAGTCTATACAAATGTAATGTTTATTGTATGCGAAAGAAACATACCCACCTTACCCCTGCACAATATGAACATCGCGCTGCGGAAACGGAATATGCAGTCCTGCTTCCTCAATTTTAGCCTTGATAATTTTATTTATATCCCAATAAATATTCCAGTAATCCTGAATTTCAGCCCACGCGCGAATGGTGATTTTTACAGAACTGTCTTCATAAGATTGAAGGAGAACCTGAGGGGCAGGGTTTTTTAAAAATCTATGTTCAGCGTTGATAATGTTTTGCATTACCTGAAAAGCGGTATCAACCGAGTCGGAATAGTCGATGCCGACGGAAAGCTCCATTCTGCGTTTGCCGTTTCGGGTGTAATTTTTTAAAGGAGTGCCCCAAATGCAGGAATTTGGAGCGGATATGAAAATGCCGTCGGGGGTTTCAAGAATAGTAGTAAATAGATTAACTTCTTTTACCGTTCCGTTAAAGGAACCGAACTCAATGTATTCGCCCTTGCGGAAAGTTCCCATAATAAGAATCCCAATGCCTGCGGCGATATTTCCCAAAGTGTCTTTCAGAGCAAGGGCGATAGTTACGCCTGCCGCTCCCAGCAGGGCGATAAGGCTTGCGGTGCTTACCCCAAATATATTGAGGATCATAATTATACAAATAATGATGGTTGCGTAGTGAATAACCGCCTGCAATAGGGGAACCGCCGTCCCGTCGCTTTGAGACCATTGTGTATTGGCCTTGTGTACCAGTTTTCTCGCCCCTTTGGAGAGGCTTATGCCCAATATAATGACGACCAACGCCGCCGCCAAATGTTTGGCAATCGGCAGAATAACTGTTGAGTGAGTTTCCCAAAGGTCGATAAGCTGCTGTCCCATGCTGATACTTATTTTTTAGGTCTTTTTTTCCCGTAATTGTATTTGTACTGTTTTTCCAAACAGCTTAAACAAATTGTTTTTTTGTAACTTTTACCGAGTTTTTTGCCGCAGCGAGGACATTGGTTGTTATCTTTTCTGTCTTCGTAGCGGATTTTTCGGGCTTTGTTAATAGCTTTTGCGGATTTTTGATTGTATTTGCGGAAAAATTTACGGCAATCATCACAAAACGAAAATTTATAACCTTTTCGTAATTTTGCGCCGCACCTTGGGCATTCACCTCTTTTTTTTCTCTTGTTATAAAGAACCCTTCTTTCTGTGCTTTCTGCCGGCATTATTTTCTCCTTTATTTTAAAATAGTTAGTTAATATTATACTAATATTTGTAACTTGTCAATAAAAAAGTTAAAATTTTTATTTTTAAATTTAAATTATCGAGCATAATTTTATTGTCTAAATATACGGAAAAATCCCTTCTGTTTTAATTTTATAGCCTTCAGGAAAAAAATCGCCGTTTTTTCCGCCGAAACCGGCGGCGATCATCGCTATTGCAAGCAAAAGCCCGCCATTTCCGGGGAGATACAGGGGAAGGGCATCGTCGCCTGTCATTTTGTTATGCCCGTTTTCCAGCCAAGTGTTCTTCGGACTCTCCATTAAAAGCAGATCAACAGCGTCTTTGTACCTGCCCAGACGGCAGGCGGTCATTGCCAGCATGGAAAAATCCCATCCGTAGAAAGATTTTTTGTCCCATACGGCAAGAACTTTGTCCAAAGTATCTGACATAATGACGTTATCTGTTTTTTCGCCGTTTAAAACGCCGTAAATCGCTAACATTGAAGGGTGGTCGGTGTAAAAGGGGAGTTTGTTGAAAGTGTCGGGGCAATTTTCGTGCGCAAGGTAAACGCCGTCCTTTACGGGCGGAAGGCTTAATTTTTCGATAATTTGCCCGTAACGCGGCTGTTCTCCGAGCCTGCCCAGCCATTCATCCGCTATGCGAAACCCCCAGCGGAAATATTCAAGCTCAAAAGCGGAGTTTAAGACCGTTTTGGGGTCGTGGCGTTCTTGAGCCGGAATATACGGCGGACCTAGCACATAACGGGAATTGTCAAAATGAACAAAACTTTTCATAAATTCGGCGGTTTCGATTACAACATCACGGTACTCACATAGAAAACCGTCATTTTTTTTCACACGCCAACACAATTCGGCAAGCATTATCGGGTTTGGCTGCTGCCAGATCAGCAGAACGGCGACAGATGAGGGCGTGTTTCGCCCCGACGGATCGCACATTTTAGGCCAGCGGGCACCCAAATACCCCTGCGAAGCCGCTGTTTTCTTGGCGGAGGCGAGAATTTTTTTGTAGTACTCAAGAGATTTTAGCAGTTCATCCGTTCTGTTCCAGAGAGGCAAATGAGCGTGATGCCAAAAATGCATTTCAAGATGGAACTTGCCGTACCAGCTATTGCATGTAAGCCCTGTTTCAGCCGGCGGCAGTTTGCCCCTGCTTTGAATTGCCGTTAGATATTGCGAAAGAATGATACGCCGTTCCAATTCAGCGGCTTTGGGGTCGGTTGAGCCTTCAAAGTCGATAAAACCGCCTGAACTCCAATAATGTTCCCAGAATGAAAGGCATTTTGTTTTCGCTTCGTCAAACGAGTCCGCTTCATTATTTTGTAATTTGTCTAACGCTATTTCGGCGTTTTTAAAAGAGGGAATGTTTACAGATTTAAATCGAACGCTGAATTCGATACATTCCTCTTGCGGAATTAATTGTAAAATATGTTGATTTTCATTAATTGAAACCGTAAACCCTTTGCCGCTAACCGTAACTTTATAAAACGTGCCGTCAAGTTCTCTTTCTATCGAAGCCGTAGCGTCGTTGTTTTTTAAAATTTTAGTTCGATGAGAATGAGGGGCAGAGAAGTCCGCTCCTGTTTTTTTATGACTGCCGTAAGGAAAATTGATAGTTACGCGCATTTTTTTTAGTAGCGATGACTGTGCGTAAACATACAATGTATCTTCCTTAGGGTGGATAAAAGTTTCAGTCTTAACCGTATTGCCGTCAATCTTAAACTCGGAAGATAAAATCCCTTCCCATAAAGAGAGCAGTTGGCTGACAGGCTCGCAGTTTTCCAATGTAAGTTTTTTATCCTGTAATTCAAATCCAATCAGTCCTAAGTGAAATTTATGAGCGTTTACTCTGATTTTTTTAAAAAGTTCTTCCTGCCCTTTGTCGTCAGTGGCGTAATAAACAGTTCTGCCGTAAGTATCGTAAGGCGTTAGCCGTAAATGAGACTCATCTTCTGCTTGAGGATACGAATGCCAGCCCCATTCAGCCATTGTGCAGAGAGGGAAGGCGTCTTGCGCCGCGCTGTAGTCGTCAAAAAAAGTTTGCAAACCTGTAAAATCGGCGGTAAAGCAGAAAACGCCGTTGCCTACGGAAAGCGGCGCGGATTTTTTCAAGGTTTTATAATGAGGATTATGCCGCTGTAATACCGCTTTACGGTCTATTTTCGTCATTACCGTTATCCGATTTTTGCGTTAGTTGCCGTTCGCATTTCATCAAAGAGCGAACGCGCGTCGCTAAGCGGCAATTTTTGAACGGCTAAATCGTGTGAAAAAACACGGAACGCTTTTTCCGTATCGCCTTCAAATACCGCTTCTATAATTCCTTCCTGACTTAGTACATGGTGCGTAACAAGCGCTCTTATATCGACAGGAAGACCGCAAGTTGTTACAGGCTCGATTTTGTCATACTTAAAGACTGCGTTTGTTTCAACCACAACATCTTTGGGAAGATCAGGCATCTGTCCGTTATTAGGAATGTTTACGTTTGTGGTAAGGTCTCCGTGTCCCGATAACGCCTTGATAATTTTTATGCCTTCCTCGCCTGACTCAACCGGAATCAGTTCCTCTGTTCCGTCCCTGTATGCCTTTGCTTTTAATTTTAATTTTTCACGGTCTTTTACTCGCCATGAGACGGGAGTAAGGGCAAAACCCCAGTTTTCTGCCGATTGCGGCGATGACAGATACCACGAATGAGGGCAAAATTCCGCAAGGTGTCTGTCGCCTGCCGCGGCAATCAGTCCGTAACGGCGGAAAAGATCCATTTTAACACGGTCGCTCGATCCGAAAAATTTTTGCCGCTCAAGATCATCGGCGCTTGCCCCTGCGTCGGATTTTTTTTCTTTTTTAAAACCTATGTCCGCGTATTTTTTTACAAATTCTTTGT
>Ga0268262_10007611_pt1 | contig 10046 bp, 8 predicted proteins | sample TergutNc150P3_FD_190354 | JGI IMG/M metagenome (GOLD analysis project Ga0268262, IMG submission 190354) | Nasutitermes corniger P3 segment gut microbial community from laboratory colony in Florida, USA - Nc150 P3 (SPAdes) (version 2) | ecosystem: Host-associated > Arthropoda: Insects > Digestive...
ATACCCCAGCCCCGTTATGATTGAATTAACCGTTTGTCCGAATACCTCGATATCAGGTTCAAAAATTTTAAATTGCATTGTTGTACCCCTTATGTAATTTTGATGTTTGCGTTGTTTCATTAATTTCTGTGACAATTTTCCTGACCGCCGAAACGCCGGAGGAAAAATTTTGAGTTATCTCTTCCACATCTTCAACGCTGCCCATAAGATCATTTATTGCTTTGCTCATTTCGGCGGTTTCATTTTCCAAATCGTTTACGCTGGCGGGGATCAAAGAACTGGATTCCGCTATTTTTTGCGCTCCGCCTTTGACCTGGTGGGTAACTTCCTGAATCTGATGGGTGGCGTTTAAAATTTGCGCGCTGCCGGTTTTCTGCTCGTTCATCGCGTTCATAATTACAGATTCCTGATTGCGCGCCTGATCTACAAGAGCGGCAATTTTTCCGAACTCATTCTGCGACTTCCCGGTAAGTAATGTGGCTTTGCCTATCTCTCCCTGAAGCTCTTTTAAAATTTTACTTATGGACTTGCCCTGTGTCGAGCAGTTCTCCGCAAGTTTTCTGATTTCGTTGGCGACTACCGAGAACCCCTGACCATACTGTCCGGCATGAGCCGCTTCTATTGCCGCGTTCATTGCAAGCAGATTAGTCTGCGCCGCTATGTTTTGAATCATTTTGCTCGCGTCCTGCAAAACTTCCGAATTCTTTACAAGGCTTTTCATAATTTCCGTTACTTTTTGAATTCCGTCCGTACCTTCATTGGATGCGGCAAGCAGCTCGTTCATGACTTTATTGTTTTCATTTAAGATGTTCGATACCGAGGAAACATTGGCGGTCATCTGTTCTATGGCTGATGATGTCTGATTGACGGCATCGGTCTGTTTTTTAATCAGCATATCAAGTTCGTCAATGCTATGGTTCATCTGCTGAGTTTGTTTGAAAATATCAGAGACTGAAATGACATGGTTAATCGCGCGGGAGATATATGCGAGGAAAGTCTTGTCCATCTCGGAAGTTATTTTTACCGCTTCCTCCGACGGTCCCAGCAATTCCGTAACGGCGTCCTGCAAAGCTTTAATTCTTCCCATTATATGCTCTGTACTTTCTGAAAAATCGTTCTGGATTTTCTCCCCGGTTTCAGGAACGGCGTCAGTTTTCTTTTTGAGCATGTCAGTTAACATAATTTATATCCTTCATGCAAAAAATAATAACGAAAGAGCCCGTCATTAGATATTATTATTTTAAGATTATTATTTTAAAACATCAGTAACTATTTTTGGCATTTTATTTTTTATAAAATAATATTGTTTATTAATAGATTTTTTAAAAATATGAGAAGAAAAAGATTTCACACAAAGGCGCAAAGAACACAAAGGGGAAGAAAAGAGTTTTTGTCCGCTATCCTATCGTGAAGCCCACGTCTAGCTTCTGGACAAAAACCCATCTCCTCTTCTTTGTGAACCTCAACCGAGACCAAAGGTCGAAGGTCCCCCTCTTGATCTTTGTTTCTTCGTGATCTTTGTGTGAAAATTTTTGCGGTAAAATGCCTACGAAAGCCCCTTCAGAATCGCCTTAAAGATCTCTCCTTTGGTATCGTCTCCCATAACCTTATCCAGGGCTTTAAGGGCTGTTCCGCCTCCGGCAAAGGAAACCCCGAATGAGCTGGCCAAGGTCTTGCCCAATTCGGAAGCCATGTTGTTTACATCGTTTTCGTTTTTAACGGATTTTGCAAGGGTTAAAGCCATTGTTGCAATAGAAGCAAGAGATCCTGCGCCTGTACTGCCCATAATCGCCTCTGCCAAACCTGCAATGCCGCCTGTGGCTTTTTTTGTCGCAGCGGCTTTTCCAAAAGAGAACAGAGAACCGGCAAGTTCAGCCAAATTACCCAATTTAGAATTGTTAAGCAGCCCCGTTTTTGCCACGGCAGCTAGCACGTTGCCCGCAATCCCCGCAATTCCTGCAATTCCTCCCGCTTTTCCCAGCATAGCGGGAATAATCGCCGCCAAATCCAGTCCGGGAATCGTTCCGTCTTTGGATACTTTTTCACCCGCCAACCCGGTCGCCGCCGCCGCAATACCTGATAAAACATTTAATGCCGATAATTCCATAGTTACCTCCAAAATCAATATAGTTAATATAATCAATATAGTAAGATTTATCAATAATGATGGAATGTCTTAATGGTAAAATTTCTTTTATATTGTAATTATGTAATTATTTCACAAATTATTTTTATTAAATTACATTGTCAATTCCGGTAAGATGTATGCCCGATAATTGCTTGTACAGAATAATGTTTTAGGTTAAATTTTATTCCGTTTGTGTTGGTTCGTGGTAAAATTTCTTCTCTTATTCATGTTAATAGTCGTTTTTAACTAGACGCAATCAAATAAAAATGCTATCCTTATACAATATGTCAGATAAACCAGAAATAAACCAAAAATTAGCGACAATTCGTCACTCCGTAAGCCATATCATGGCTCAGGCCGTGATAAAATTGTTCCCCGGAACAAAAACAGCCATTGGTCCCTCAATTGAAAACGGTTTTTATTACGATTTTCTCCTGCCCCGTCAAATAACAACCGATGATCTTGCCGCCGTCGAAGCGGAGATGAAAAAAATCATCGACAGCCGTCAGGATTTTGTTAAGGTAACCGTAAGCCGCAAAGACGCTCTTGATCGTTTTGCCGCCGAAGAATTTAAAACGGAGATTATCAATGACTTGCCGGAAGGCGAAGATATTTCTATTTATGAAAACCGCGACGCGGACGGCAATGTCCAATGGAGCGATTTATGCCGCGGCCCACATGTCGCCAACACAAGGGAGATAAACTCCGCGGCTTTCAAGCTGCAAAGTATAGCCGGCGCTTACTGGCGCGGCGATGAAAATCGCACCATGCTTACCCGCATTTACGGAACCGCGTGGGAAAATCCCAAAGATTTAAAAGCCCATCTTGCCTTTCTTGAGGAAGTTGAAAAGAGGGATCACCGCCGCTTGGGAAAAGAGATGGATCTTTTTTCTATTCATGAAGAAGCGGGCGCGGGACTCATCTATTGGCATCCGCACGGCGGCAGGATGAGGGTCGCCCTTGAGGATTTTTGGCGGCAGGAACATTACCGTAACGGTTATGAGATACTCTATACTCCCCACATCGGCAAAAGCTGGCTCTGGGAAACGTCGGGGCATCTTGGTTTTTACAAGGGGAATATGTACAGCCCCATGGAAATTGACAAACAGGATTATTATATAAAACCGATGAATTGTCCGTTCCATATTTTAATTTACAACAACAAAGGACATTCCTACCGCGACCTGCCCCTGCGCTGGGCGGAACTTGGAACAGTCTACCGCTATGAACGCTCAGGCGTTCTGCACGGGCTTCTTCGCGTGCGCGGCTTTACGCAAGACGACGCGCACATAATTTGTACGCCGCGGCAAATGGAAAGCGAGATACGCGAAGTACTGCGTTTCAGTTTGATGATTTGGAATGTTTTTGGCTTTAAGGAAATAAAGGCGTACCTTGCGACCAAGCCCGCGGAATCAGTCGGCGAACAGGACAAATGGGACGCGGCTTTGGAAAGTTTGCGTAACGCGATAAACGCCGAAGGCCTGCCCTACGAAATCGACGAAGGCGGCGGCGCGTTTTACGGCCCCAAGATCGACATTAAAATTAAGGACGCTCTTGGCCGCGAATGGCAGATGTCTACTATTCAATTTGATTTTAACGAGCCTGAACGTTTTAACATGACCTTTGTCGATACGGACGGCCAGCACAAACGCCCGTACATGATACACCGCGCCCTGTTTGGCAGCATAGAAAGATTTTTCGGCGTGCTTATCGAGCACTTTGGCGGCGCTTTCCCGGTTTGGATAGCTCCTGAGCAGGCTGCGGTTATTCCCGTATCGGAAGTGTTTAACGATTACGCGAAAATAACCGCCGCTTCCCTTAAATCGCGCGATTTGCGCGTAACGGCAGAAATTGGCGATGAGCGCATGAACGCGAAAATACGCGGCTGCCAAACGCGAAAAATTCCCTATATGCTCATTGTAGGCCAGCGCGAAGCCGACGAGGGCACGGTATCAATACGTCTGCGTGACGGAAAACAGCTTGCGGCGATGGAGATTGAGGAGTTTGCCAAATATGTTAATGAAAAAATTGAAAGCAAATCTTTGGAATTGTAATATGAAATATCGTTATTTATCTGTAATCCTGTTAATATTTTTTTTGTGCGGCTCATGCGCTTCTGTAAATAAGACTCTTCCTCCTGAAGGACGCAGTATTACCGCCGATTTTTCCGGTATTGTTCATGGAGGTATAACTAACACAAAAGAAGAATATGATTATTTGAATTATATGGGCGCAAAATGGATACTTCGTACTTTTTATTGGAACGAGATTGAGGGTCAGCAGAATAATTGGAATTTTGATGGATATGATTTAATAGTGAATAGTGCCGGCAATGCGGGCATTAAGGTACTCGGCGTCCTGGCTTATGACGTCTCGTGGATACATCCTGATCAAAAAAACCATTTTTATATTCCTCCTGAACGGCTGCCTGATTTTCTTAATTATGTTAAACAAATAGTAGAGCATTTCAAGGGCAGAGTAGGCGCCTGGTGTGTATGGAATGAGCCTAACAGCTTCCTCTTTTGGAAAGGAACCATTGATGAATATACGGAATTGGTCCGGCAGGCGGTGGATGTTATTAAGAAAACAGACAGCGAGGTGATTGTTCTGGGAGGAGCTTTTAATCGCAATGTTACCGGGCTGCCAAAAAAAATGATAAACAGACTTTTTATATCAGGCGCCATGAAAGATGTTGACGCTGTGGCTTTTCATCCTTATGAAATGGGCGTTAATCGTTCTATAAAGCTGTACAGACAATTTGAAGAAATAGTAAGTCAATACGGTTATAAAGATAAAATTTGGATTACAGAGATGGGTTATCCTACCGGAGGCTTGTATCCAACCAAGGTTTCAGGAAAGAATTTTCCTTTAAGCATAATAAAAACCTTCACTCTTCTCGCTGCCGGCGGGGCACAAAAAATACTTTGGTATCAACTGTTTGACCCTGTCAATCCTTCAAAACTCAATTCGGAAGATTTTTTTGGCCTGGTCAGGAATACGGATGATTATACGTCTAAAGGAGCCGAAGCATTCCGTTTGTGCGCGTCATATATCTCTGATTCAGTATGTTATGCGCTTACACAAAATAATCTGCCTGCCTCCCTTAAAGTCTTTTGGTTTAAAAGGGAAAATGGCGGAGCTTTGGTTTTATGGAAAGACGGACTTGGTTCCGCGCAGGTTAGTTTAAAATTGCCCGGTACGGATCATCTGCGGCATGATATTGTTACGGGTAGTACAAGTTCCATAAATTCCGGCATTACAATTAAAGCGGGAAGCGAACCTGTGTTTATCACATGGCGGACTGTTCAGGATTCTCCGGAAAATGAAGAAATCCCTGTAATTACGGGCAAGAAATAAATGAACGACAGGTGTGTAAAGATACTTGATATTTTGGCGTCGAACAGAAAAATCAAGGTTAAACTGCTTGCTGAAATTCTGGATGTGTCCTTTGTGACGCTTCGCAAGGATTTAGACGGCCTTGAAAAACGCGGAATTATAATTCGTACTCACGGATATGCCGGTCTTAACGATTCGGATTATACAGGCAGACGAATGGCAATAAGCCACTCAATAAAAAAAAGAATTGCCAAAGCTGCCGCGGAAATAGTTGATGAAGGCGAAACAATTTTGCTTGAATCAGGCTCCTGCTGCGCGTTATTTGCCGAAGAGCTTGCCTTTGTCCAAAAAAACATTACAATCGTTACAAATTCTATTTTCATTGCCAACTATGTTTGTAAAATGCAGAATATAAAGCTAATCATTCTTGGCGGATATTTTCAGCCGGAATCGCAGGTTTTGGTTGGAACGTTAACTGCAAACAGCTGCGAAACTTTTTTCATAAACAAGTTTTTCCTGGGCGCCGACGGTTTTATTTCCGGGCAGGGATTCACGGGAAGGGATCATCTTCGCGTTGAAACAGCCCAAAAACTTGCCGAGCGCCCGAAAAAAATTTATATGCTTACAGAATCCGCAAAATTTAAACGCCGCGGAGCGTACAATCTTATTACGCTTGACAGAGTAACCGGCGTTTTCACCGACGACGGCATTTCTAAAGAAGCCGAAGCCGATTTGCTAAAAAACGACGTGAAAATTTACAAAGTGCCGTCAGTAGAAGAAACAATTAAATGGCGGCATTTTCCCGGCCAGCCGCCGATTATGTACAAAGAGAAAGATGAGTAGATACCGAAAAAGACTCACACTAAGATCAAGAGGGGAACCTTCGACCTTCGGTCTCGGTTGAGGTTCACAAAGGTACAAAGAACACAAAAGAAGATCAGGGGTTGTTATCCGAAAGATGTGCTTGAACTTTATTATAAGATAACGAACAAAAACTCCTGATTCCCTCTTTGTGATCTTGGTATCTTTGTGATTAATAGTTTTTAAGTATCCCCAGTAACCGCCGCTTGTCTATCGATCTTAAAAAATTCGCAAGACGCGGGCCTTGATCTTTCCCAATCAACGCCTGATAAGCGGCGGTAAAAAGAGCCTTGCCGTCAACGCCGGCTTTTTCCGCCGCGGCGTAAATTGCCGAAGAGCAGGTTTTGTCGTCGGGGAATGATTCTATTTTGCAGATAACGTCGTCGCGAAGGGCGCGCACCGCGGTTTTTTCAGTCTCCAAGAAAGAAGAGTTTACCGCGCTTCCTTCCGGCAGTAAACGGAAACGGAAATCTTCCGGCGCGCAGTTGTCTATCCAGTACTTTGCGCGCTCGGAGCGGGTTTTTAGGGGGGGAAGCTGCTCTTTCTTTAAATTGCCGTCGTTAGCCGCAATTTCCGAGAGTGTTTTTTCAATGTCGCCGTCCGCTATTTGAATTAAATTGCATAAGTGGCGGAAAGGAACCTGATACGGCTTTACCATGTCTTCCAACCGCTTTGTTTTTCCGTCCGCGCTGATCTGGGAAAGTTCATAAATACGCCGCTCTTTCTGATACGCCGCTTCATCTTTTGCCGGGTCTATTTTCCACGCGATACGCTCGGTCTTGTCGTAGTCTTCGTAAATTTTTATCACGTCAAGATCGAATGAAATTGTAAATTCAGTATTCGGCCTTGTTCCCGCAAACAGATAACGAGCCGCTTCCGGCGTGTACACATTAAGAATGTCATCAAGCGTGATTACGTTACCCGACGATGAAGACATCTTTCCGTCGGTTCCCTTTTTACCGATAAAATCATAACGTAAAGTAATAGGCGCGTCCCAGCCGTACACATCCTTGCAGACATGGCGCGCGGTGTCAAAACTCCCTCCCTGGCTGTGATGATCCTTGCCGGCGGGCTCAAAATCAACTTTTTCGTATTCCCAGCGCATAGGCCAGTCGATTCGCCACGACAGCTTGACGCCTTTTGCGCTGCGTATGTCCAGCGTCTCCTTATTACCGCACCTGTTACACTTGTAACTTAATCCCCAATCGCCGTCCCAGCCTTCAATCTCAGTTTCGTCCTTATTGCATTTTTCGCAAAAGACGCTGACAGGCCACCATTCGCCCTGAATCTTATGATCCTCGTCGCGGAATTTGTCCAGAATTTCTTTAAGCGCATCACGCTTCTCAAGCGCTTTTCGTATGCCTTGCGCGTAACGGGAGGAGCGGTAACATTCCGCCTGATAAATGAACTCGGGAAAAATTCCCACTTTAGGCAGAGTGCTTTCCACGTCAACTTCGTGATGACGGGCATAACTTGAATCCCTCTCCCAAGGGTCGGGAACCATGGTGATAGGTGAGCGCAGGCAGCTTTCAAGCTCCTGCTGCTTGGGCATATTTTTCGGCACTTTACGAAACACGTCGTAATCGTCCCATGAATAAATAAATCGCACCTTTTTCCCCATATCGCGCAGAGCCTGCGCCACCAAATCGACAGTGATAATTTCCCTGAAATTCCCGATATGCACGGTGCCGGACGGAGTAATCCCCGACGCGCAGGTATAGAGGTCTTTTTCGCCCTTTTCAAAAATAATTTTCGCCGCGGCCTCGTCAGCCCAATGTCCTGTTGTTGTCTTCATGACTGTATTTTAGCAATTAACGGTGTTTGATACTACTGGTAGTTTGTTAAAATTTTAATTGAGGGATTTCACACAAAGAGCACAAAGAAGAATTTTTACCAACCATCACGAACCAACACGAATAGCGATAAGATTGTATTGATTTAATATCGCCGCTTATTTTAAATAAAGCGTTTGTTAATTAGTGAATACATATCATGAACATTGCTTCTTAATAACGTATTATGATATGCTCTCCCTATGAATCGGGATATTATCTGTAAACCATCAGCCTTCAAACATAAAGTTACTTTAGATAATATCCGCCATGCTCTTGACTATCCATGGTATGAAGGGGCGCTTGAGGACTATGAAAACAAGTATATTGTGCTGGGAACAGATCGCACTGGAAATTTGCTTGAAATAATGATAATGAAATGGAAGATAGCGCATTAAACGTGTTTCATGCCCAGCCATGCCGTAATATTTATTTACCTTTACTCAAGGAGTAGGAGAAACCTATGTCTGAAATGACTGATGAAGAAGCCGATTATTGGGACGAGCTTTTTACCAAAAATCCACCAAAAGTCGATTCGAATAAAAAAGGCGGCTATTTTACCAGCCGGCGAAAATTGCTTGACATACTGGATAGGGCTACTGCCGAATATATTGTAAACTGCGCGATTCAAACACAAAAATTGCCGGCTCAAATCATTGGCGATATGGTTCGGGAAAAAATTGCCGCATCTGTGGTGGCAAAATAAAAACACTTCAACTTACTTAACATTTGTACAAACCCATCAATCAATAGTAAATTATTATTCAATCTGTATAATATTATATACATTTTTTTGCATTTTTTATAAAGGTAAATCAAATTGACACTTTCACTATTTGTGTAACTCTATACAGCATAAGGACTTATAAAATATTGATTTTTTCCCTTTGAACTTGGCATGATTTTTGCTGTATTAATGACATGGATAGAACAGAATTAGTAATACAGCCAAATATCTCCGAAAGGGCAGTTCGTGTTAATGCCGGCAGGGATATTGGCGAGTTAAGAACAGAAATTGTCAGAAAAACTATCCATTTTCTCATTGCCCTTACACCAAGTTTGGCTTCTATAAACAAAATGGCGACAGCGGCTATTTTGATAATTGGAACTTTGGGCTATACATTAATGGAGTATTTACGTCTTTCCGGCGTAAAAATCCCGATTGTTTCTTCTATTACCGGCATGGCTTCCAGACAGCGTGATATTGGCAACTTTGTAATGGGGCCGGTTACCTTAGGCTTGGGCGCTCTTGCCGCCCTGCTTCTGTATCCGTCAAATGCGGCTGCAATTGCGATTTATGCCCTTGCTTTTGGGGACGGTATTGCCAGTTTGGTGGGAAGATTTTTTGGAAAAGTGCGGCCTGCTTTCCTTTCCGGGAAAAGCGTAGAAGGCTCATTGGCTTGTTTTGCCGCTGTTTTGATAAGCGCCTATGCGGTTAGCGGTAATATACATATCGCCTTTGTTGCGGCTTTTACGGCTATGGTAGTGGAAGCTTTACCGCTGGAAGATTATGACAACATTGCAATACCTGTGACTGTAGGTTTGGCTGTTCAGTTTGCTGCAATAGCGTTGTAAGAGTAATAAAATTTTGCAAAAAAAAATTATTTTTTTTTGCAAAAATGCTTGACAAAAGTTTTTTTATTTGTTATATTGTTTGCAGGATATCATAAGGGGGACCTTCGGGTTCCGCTAACCGGGATTAGTTCGGATTCTTCAAAGAGTCTTCTTTGAAAAAGCGTGCGCCTGGTGGTTTACCAAAGCGGAGTAATTTGCCAAGGTAAAACTAAGGCGTGTTTCCAAGCGCTGTACAAACGAAAAAAAAGAAAATTTTTTTCAAAAAGTACTTGACAAAGTACTTGAGAAAATAGTATTTTCTAAAAACTTGCGCG
>Ga0268262_10007612_pt1 | contig 10046 bp, 14 predicted proteins | sample TergutNc150P3_FD_190354 | JGI IMG/M metagenome (GOLD analysis project Ga0268262, IMG submission 190354) | Nasutitermes corniger P3 segment gut microbial community from laboratory colony in Florida, USA - Nc150 P3 (SPAdes) (version 2) | ecosystem: Host-associated > Arthropoda: Insects >...
CAAAGGTTTCTCGGTAGTCGCCGAAGAAATACGCAAACTCGCCGAAAGCTCAAGCGATCAGTCCAAAACGATAAGCGCGGTACTCAAGAAGATAAAAGCCTCGATTGACAAGGTCAGCGCGTCTACGGGTAACACGCTCACCAAATTTGAAGCGATTGATTCGGACGTACAAACCGTATCGGAACAGGAGGAAAATATACTCAGGGCAATGGAAGAACAGAACGAGGGCAGCAAGAATATTCTGGAAGCCGTCGGCAGGCTAAATGAAATTACCCGGCAGGTTAAGGAAGAATCTACGGTAATGCTTGATGGCAGCCGCGAGGTGATAAAGGAGAGCAGGAATCTGGGCCAGGTAACCCAGGAGATCACCGGAGGAATTAACGAGATGGCCATCGGAGCTGAACAGGTCAACATAGCGGTTAACAAGGTCAACGAGATAACCGCAAAAAACAGGGAAAACATCGATCTTTTGGTCAAAGAAGTTTCGCTGTTTAAGGTTGAATAAAAAAATACACGGCAACGGCGGTTTTGTTACAAACTAACCGTTGCCGTTTTTCTTTAGAAAAATATTAATGCCCGTCATCATTTCCACCCAAAACCTTTGAAACTATGGAGAAAAAGACCTTGCATTCTCTGACAGCCTTGTACCGGCTCACAGTAGCGGCCTTGTACCGGCTCGCGGTATCGGCCTTGTACCGGCTCGCGGTATCGGCCTTGTACCGGCTCGCGGTAGCGTCCTTGTACCGACCCACGGTAGCATTCCGGAACGTTATCTGAACTGTTACTGAACTCCGCCTGAGGTTTTTCTGAAGATTTAACCTGGCAATTTGGAATTGTCCGCCAAGACGGTTGTTATAAATTATTATGATGATCTATAATTTATCTTAATAATATGAGACAGGAGAAAGAAATGTCATTTCCAAGAACCACAGTCGCGGGTATTTCCCTGCCAAGATTGCTAATAGGAACCAACTGGATCTTCGGCTGGAGCCATACAGGACATGCGGCGGATCTTTATATCAGGGAACAGCATTCCACAGTAGAGGCAACCCTTGCCATACTCAATGCCTTTATGCAATACGGCATCGACGCGTTGATGGGGCCTTTCTCTTCCCATCCTGAGGCCCTGGCAAAAATCAGGGATATCCAGGACAGGATAGGAAAGAAAATCATACTCATTGATACGCCAATCCTAAATATGGACGATAACGCGACGGCAAGGAAGGAAGCCGAAGCGGTAATCAAAACCAGCGCCGAAATTGGCTCAACGTTCTGCCTGATTCACCATTCCTGCTGCGAGCAACTGGTGAATAAAAACAGGAAAACTCTGGACCGATTATCCGATTACACCAAAATGATCCGCGGCGCCGGACTCATTCCCGGCCTTTCCGCGCACATGCCGGAAATTATCCAATATTCGGATCTTAACGGCTATGACGTAGAAACATACATACAGATCTTCAATTGCCTTGGTTTTCTTATGCAGGTGGAGGTGGAATCGGTAATCCGGATTATACATGAAGCCAAAAAACCGGTGATGACCATAAAGCCCATGGCCGCGGGCCGTACCACCCCCTATGTGGGCCTCACCTTCAACTGGAATGTGATAAGGCCCCAGGACATGATCACCGTGGGCTGCGTCAACGAGCATGAGGTTCACGAGGATGTGGAGATTTCTCTGGCTGCTCTTGAACACCGGCTGCCCGATCTTGAAGGCCGCAGCAGTCCGGCCAAGCAGAGCATTATAAAGTGAAGCATAGCGTGATATGATAAAACAAAGGGGAACTAAATAATGGCAACAAAATTACTGTACCAGGGACACGGCAGCTATAGAATCACGGCGGCGGACGGCAGGGTCATCTACATCGATCCCTATGTGGGGGACGGCTACGACAAGAGCGCCGACATCCTGCTGGTATCGCACCAGCACGGCGACCACAATAAAACCTCCCTTGTAAAGCAAAAGCCAGGCTGTAAAGTGATCACAAACGCCGAGGCCCTCGCGGGAGGCAAACACAACACCTTTGATGTAGGCGGCATTGTCATCGAGGCGGTCGAAGCCGGCAACGTTAACCACAATCCGGCGGAATGCGTGGGTTTCATTCTCACCGTCGACGGCATCAAAATTTATATCGCGGCGGATACGTCCAAAACGAAATCAATGGAATCTTTTGCCGCCCGTAGGCTCGATTACGCTTTGCTGCCCATTGACGGTTATTACAACATGGACGCAAAAGAAGCCGCCGAATGCGCCCGGCTGATTGGCGCGAGGGTGAACATCCCCGTTCATATGAAACCGGGCGAACTGTTCGACAGGGAACGCGCTGAAGCCTTTGACGCGCCCGGCAGGCGCATCGTTGCCGCCGGCGAAGAAATAGAATTATAGGCAAGCGGGTTACTTAAACTTTACAGCCGTACCATAAGCTATTACTTCGGCTACGTTCTGCATTACCGATGAAGACGCGTATCTGATATTTACAACTCCGTCAGCTTTATATTGTTCGGCGTCTTCGACCATTCTCTTTGTCGCCAGCGCCCTTGCATCATTCATCATCTCTGTATAGCCTTTTAGTTCCCCGCCCACCAATGATTTAAGCGCCTGGGTTATATCCTTGCCCAGATGCCTTGATTGAATTGTACTGCCCTTTACAAGGCAAATCGTTTCCAGTTCCTTTCCCGAAATATAATCAGTATTTACCAAGATCATCCTCTTCGCCTCCTTTAATTTCCTTTAGCCTCTCAACCAAAACCATAACAATTGCCACAGTCCCTATAATTGATGCAATTAAGACTGCTATTTTAATAATATTGGGAATGCCGGATTTAAATAAAGCAAATCCAACCGACAAAGAATAACCTATAAGGCAGGATGATACAATAATTGGCGCGATTGTTTTTTTCATATGCTGTGTTCCATGATAACAGGCAATTACGGGCCCGGCAAGCTTGATGTTCTCCGGTTCATACGCAGAAAAAACCCCGCGGCAATCCGCAGGGTTTATAATCAGACACTAATTCGGGTTTTTTAGAGGTTCCCGGCTACTTGATAAGGATAAACTCAACCCGCCGGTTTTTCCACCAGTTAGCGCGGTCTTCGTACCTTGCAACAGGCCTGGCCCCGCCGATACCAACGGCCGTAAGGCGGCTGCGGTCAACGCCAAGGCTAACCAGATAATCCACCACAAATTTTGCGCGCTGCTCGCTTAAGGGCCGAAGTTCACGCTCCTGTTCCACCAGCCTGGCAGCTTCGGTTGCCGCAGTCAGGTTTGCGTGCCCTTCTACGGTAACCTTGTAAGCGTTGAATTTGTTGAGCACCTGGGCAACGCGCCTGAGGATGTAATCGTTACTGCGAAGGGTTTCTTCATTTAACCCGGTAAAAGCGCCTTTGTAGGCGGCAAACACAATAGAAGGAACCTGCACCTTCAACTGATTCCCTTCTCTAATAGCCAGTATGTCCACCCCAATCAAGCCATGGCTGGTTGAACTTAGCCCGTGAATATTTTTCACTGTCAGGGTGAAAGGATAATCCGTGGCCGATTGAACCAACTCTCCTTTGGAGCTGCGGCCATTCCAGATAATCTGCGCCGGGGGATGACCCTTGCCGGACCGTTCAAAAAAGACTTGATACGGCTGCTCGCCTTCCATTATGGTAAGCTTCCACTCCTCAATGGATGATTCATCCTTACAGCTTATGGCCATGAGAAGTTCATCATCGATTCCATCGCCGTCAGGGCTAAAGAAACGGGGAAAAATGCTGACCGCAAGTTCAGGCGCCCTTGGTTCACGGGGCTTAGACGGAGCCAATTCTTCCACTGCCCGCTCTGGCGTTCCCTTACAGGCCACCATGCCGAAAAAGGCAAAGAACGCCAGCGTAAGGACAGCAATTGAAACAAATACTTTTTTCATATTTTACCTCTTGATGATAAAATAATCTAAATTATGAGCTTCTCAACTTCTGGGCAGGCTAATACCAAAAAATTATCCATGAAATCGTATGGGTTTTCATGGAATTCCATATTGCAATATATAAGCAAACAAGGTTTAATGTGCAGGAGGCATTAAACCCGCATGCGAATAAAGGCGGAAAAGCATGGAAAACATTGAAATAAAGGAACTATCATCCAATCTGATTAATGACTATCTGGATTTTTTTGACAATATTGCCTTTAGCGATCATAAAGAATGGTCATGGTGCTATTGCGCTTTTTATCATTTTGATGACGATGATATAAAGAAACTACAGGAAACGGGAAAGGAAAACTTACGGGGCGAAGCTGTTGATCTTATAAAGGAAAAAAACATTCAAGGCTATCTTGCGTATGAGAAAAATAAAGCTGTTGGCTGGTGCAATTGCGGTAAAAAAACGAACTATAAACGGCTGCGTACGTTTAAGGAATTATGGGAAAGCGAAGAAGAGAATACAAAGGTAAAATCAGTCGTATGTTTTATTGTCGCGCCTGAAATGCGTAATAAAGGAATTGCCGCGCAACTCCTGGAACGCGTTTGTTCAGAAGCAAAATCTGAGGGTTATTCGTATATAGAGGCATATCCGATTAAGGGCGGCAAAAATTGTTTTGATCTTTTCCACGGGCCATACAAATTATATGAGAAAGAAGGGTTCAATTTTTATAGAGAATTTGAGCATGGCATAATAGTACGTAAATATCTTGCATAGTATCCGTCCTTAATGTGGTTTCAAGCCCCGGGTGAACCTGTGCGGGACGCGCAGGGGTCCTTCTAATAGCCGGACGAGCAAAGCGTATAAAAAAAGCATGCGCCCACTGGTTTTTTTTTGATTTATCCTGTATTATTTAGATGCGGGTTCCATAGGCCCTGTACTTGCTTATGGGAGCTTCAACCAACCATATTTTAATTAAGGAGTTTATTATGACAATCAGGTTCATTGGCGGTTTGTGGCGGCGTATAGACGGGAACAATATCGAGAGCTTCACCACCTATCAGGAAGCGGTGGAAAATAAGACCAGTTGGGAAGACCTTGCCCCTCAAACCACATCGGACGATATTGCCGACCAGATGAAAAAATAGGGTGCCAGGTACCGAATTTGCCTGGTATTCTGTAACATCTAAATCTCTATGAAGTATTGGGAAAGCAGTTTTCTTCCAATAGCGCGGTTTTTTACTGTCCTGAGCGGAAGACCTTGTTTTTTTTCCCGGAAGATACGATAATTGTTATATGGATATACAAACATTATCTGTAAACATGAGCCAAGCCAGGGTGCAGGAGCAAGCGGCAGTGCAAGTCCAGGCGATGGGCCTTGATATGATAAAAGAACAGGCTGCCGCTTTGGAAAAACTTCTCTCCAGCGCCCAACCCATAGCCGACCCTAATCTGGGGCAGAACGTCAACCTTATCGCCTAAATCGGCGTTTTAACGCAGGGAAAGGTTATTTCTTACTCTTTACATAATCATCGTATGATTTCAACGGTGTGGAAGACTTTGGCTGTTGCCCGCGTTTAATAGTACGGCTTTGTACTTCCGTTTTTTTATCACGCATCTTTTTCAACATAGCCAAATCAGAACTCAACGCCATCATATCGGCAGGCGTTGCCTGGCCAGTTCTTATATTAACCGCAAGTTCTTTTATCTGTTTCTCGCATCCCAGCAGCAGAGACGCAATTTCTGACAAAGACTTGCCTTCCAGTTCTTTTTCCGTATATGCCATTCTCGTCCTCCCTTAAAGCGGCGATAACCGCCTTTAATTACACTAAATATAAATCGCTCCTTATGTCAATCGGTTACGCCGGGGGCAGGCATAGGGTACCCTGTGCGGAGCTTGCCCTCCGCAACCATTGCGTGTCCGCCTTTTTCCGGTGTATACTGGCTTTGTGGGGGAGACGTCATGAATGTTACCGAAGGCGTGAATGTAATCCATGTTGATAATAGCGGTTTCTTTCGCAAGGTAATGAAAGTCTTTTTGGCCGAATTGGGCGTCAATTGCGAAAGTTTCGAAAATGGCGAAGACGTATTGGACGCTGTTGGAGACCACAAGGTTTCCTGTGTAATCACCGGTTTGGAACTTCCTGATATGAGCGGCGAGAATTTAATAAACCAGCTTCTTTATTCCGGCCATTCAATGACTATTATCGCAGTAACAAGCAGCGCGAATGACGAGCGGATCCAAAAACTTGCGGCCATTGGAGTAAAGGGAACTATCCAAAAAGGCGGCAACTGGAAAGAGAAGCTGCGCGAGTATTTTTAGAAGCTTCCAAATAACTTTACAGCCTTTTCATGGTTGTAAGTTTTATTATTATCCATTACCCTAGTCCACAATCATTATGAAGAAAATAACGTATATTTTTGCAACGATTATTCTAACAGCCTTATTCCTGGCTTCATGTTCAAGGCAGGGATCAGGCAGCGGAAAAGCCCAAACCGCAGAGCTGCGCTACGGTCTTACTACAGAGCCTGTTACCTTTGACCCTTTGAACCCGGCAAACACCGCCGATGGAAGAAGCATCCTTTTTAACGTGTTTGAAGGGCTGGTCAAGCCGGATCCGTCCGGGGCGCTTGTCCCGTCGATTGCGGAGAGTTACGAAATCGAAGCTGACAGCTCAGCCTACATCTTTGCCTTGAGGCCGGGAGTGCTTTTCCATAACGGGGAAGCCCTGAAAGCGGGCGACGTGGTTTTTTCCCTGAACGAGGCAATAAGAGCCGGCTTCCCCGGCCTTGATAAGATCGCGGGGGTAGAAATTACCGCCCAGCAAAAGATCAGGGTGAGCTTAAAAGAGCCGGATCCGGAGTACCTGCCCTACCTCACCGTGGGAATCGTGCCTGAAAATAACCCTGACAGGGAGAAAAATCCTATAGGCACAGGGCCTTTTGTAATCGAAAACTACGCGCCCCAGCAGAACCTTGCCCTGGCAAAAAACCCCGATTACTGGCAAGAGGGCCTCCCTAAACTTGACAAGGTAACAATTATCTTTACCACGGATACAAACAATTTACTTTTGGGGCTTCGCGGCGGCAACATCGAAGCCGCCGAAATAACGGGCGCGTTTCTTCCTCAGCTTGACCAAAAACAATTTGAAACCGTGCCGTGTTACTCGAACATGGTACAGCTCCTTGCCCTTAACAACGCCCAAAAGCCGCTTGACGATGAGCGGATTAGAAAGGCTATCAACTACGCCCTAGATGTAAAGGGGATTATTGACGCCGCCTTTTACGGGCGTGGGGAACCGTCCGGCAGCCCTCTCATTCCGGGACTGAAAAACGTTTATGATGAATCCCTGCGCGACCCATATCCAAGGGATATAGAAAAAGCAAAAGCGCTGATGGGGGAAGCGGGCTTTCCCAACGGCTTTTCCCTGGAGATAACGGTTCCATCGGTCTATACCATGCACGTTGATACGGCCCAGGTTATTGTCGGCCAGCTCTCCGAAGCGGGGATCAGCGCCAGCATACGCCTGGTTGACTGGGGAACCTGGCTTTCGGATGTTTACTTTGGACGCAATTACCAGGGAACGATAATTTCGCTGGACGCAAATACCGTTTCGCCCCGTAGTTTTCTTTTTCGTTATGTCTCAGGGGATAACGGCAATTTCATCAGCTTTAAAAACCCCGAGTATGATCGCGTTTATAAAGCCGCTCTTTTGGAGCCGGATGAGAAAAAGCGCGCAGCGCTCTACAAGGAATGTCAGCGGATTATTTCTGAAAGCGCGGCAAGCGTTTTTATACAGGACATCCTGGGCTTTAGGGCCTTCGCGGCTGACCGCTTTGGAGGCGTGGTAAATTACCCTCTTTATGTAATTGATTTTGCCTCGATGTACCGCAAATAATTAAGCATGGCGTTTGTTGTAAAGCGGCTTGTTATAACCCTTCTCACGCTGTTTCTGGTTTCGGTTCTTACCTTTGCCGCTTTCCGTTTTATTCCCGGAGACGCGGCCCTTGTCTCTCTTGGGATTGAAGCGGGGGAAGCGCAGATAGAAGCGTTACGCGCCGAAATGGGGCTCGATAAGGGTTTCGATAAACAGTACTTTTCCTGGCTGGGAAAATTCCTCTCGGGAAACCTTGGGAACTCTTCCCGCTTCCGAGGCGTCTCCATTTCCCAGATGCTAAGAGAAAGGCTCCCCGTAACATTCGCTTTGTCCGGACTTTCTTTTTTGCTCATTGTTCTGATCGCCATACCCGCCTCCCTTATCGGCGTTAAAAAAGAAAATTCCAAAATTAACAGCATTATTAACCACATCATCACCAGTTTGACGGCGCTGAACATTTCCCTGCCGGGATTTTTCCTCGGCGTGCTTTTTATCTGGGTCTTCGGCATATTATTGAAACTATTTGTCCCCGGAGAGTTTATCAGCTACCGCCAAAACCCGGCCGCCTTTTTAGGCTGCCTCGTTTTCCCCGGCCTCGCGATTGCCATGCCCAACGCGGCGCTGCTCGTCAAGTTTCTGCGCCCTTCCATTTACAGCGAGCTGCGCAGCGACTATGCCCGCACCGCAAGAAGCAAGGGCTCAGGCAGCGCGCACGTACTTCGCCGCCACGCGCTAAAAAACGCTTCCCTTCCGGCAATAACGCTGCTCGGGATGATTACAGGCGAAGTCCTTTCAGGCAGCGTTGTCATCGAACAGGTATTCGGCATACCTGGAATCGGAAAGCTCCTGATTGCTTCGATAACGGCAAGGGATTATCCAATGATCGAAACCATAGTCACCTACATTGCCTTTGTCGTCATCCTCGCCAATACCATCTCGGATATTATTTTGCAGATAATCGATCCCAGAATTCGCCTTACGCGAAATATTTGAAAGGCATTCGATTTACATGAGCGAAAGAATGGCAAACAATTATTTAAAAGCCGGAGCTGCGCTGACCCTGCTCATTCTCGGAATCACTCTGGCGGGAATTTTTTTTCTTCCACGCGACTACAACGCCATGGATCCAGGCTCAAGATTTTTACCGCCAGGGAAAAACTTTCTTTTAGGCACAGACAATTTCGGAAGAAATATCTTCTACCGTGTTATGGCGGGGGCAAAATATACGATGCTTACGGCCCTTGTTACCGTAGCCGGAAGCGCGGCAATTGGCTCGGCCCTTGGGATGTTTTCCGGTTTCGCCGGCGGACTTTTGGATGAGATCATCATCCGGCTTTTGGACGTCCTTGCCTCTTTTCCGGGGATACTCCTCGCTCTCCTCTTCGTCTCGCTTTTGGACAACAGCCCCGGAACCCTCATCGCGGCCTTGCTTATACTTTTTACCCCCGGTTTTACCCGGATCATGCGAAACGGCATGCTCCGTTACAAGACCAGAGATTTCGTCCTCTCCGCCCGCGTTGCCGGAATCTCTTACCCAAGGATCGTCTTTGCCCAGATCCTTCCAAATCTTTTGCCTTCCCTTCTTTCAACGTCGGTGCTTGCGCTTTCCAACGCGATCCTCGCCGAATCCACGATGAGTTACCTGGGTCTCGGCATCCAGCCCCCTGTGCCAAGCTGGGGGCGCATGCTTGCCGAATCCCAGACCTTCCTTTTTAACGCCCCCTGGTGCGCTCTGGTTCCCGGCCTCATGATCATGTTCACCGTGCTTGCCTTTCACTACCTGGGAGAAGGGTTAAAGGAACGGGCTTTGTAGGGGATGGGATGGAAGCGCTGCTTGAGGTAAGAAACCTTTCAATAGGAATTAGACGCGGCAACGATCTGTTAAGCTCCGTGGAAGACATATCCTTCGATATTTATCCGGGCGAAATTTTAGGAATAGTGGGAGAGTCAGGATCGGGCAAGACCCTCACCGCCCTTTCCATCCCCTCGCTTCTCGGTGGAAACAAGGAAATTACAAGCGGTTCAATAATTTTTAACGGCACGGATCTGGCCTCCCTTCCCGAAAAAAAATTGGAAGCAATACGCGGAAAAGAAATTTCAATGGTATTCCAGGAACCCTTTTCCTCGCTAAACCCGCTTTTAAAAACAGGCTCTCAAATCGGCGAAAGCCTTGCGCTACACGGGGAAAAGGACAAGGCCCTGGTTAAACGCCGCGCAAAAGAGCTTATGGAAAAGCTCGCCCTGCCTGACACTTACCCACACCGGCTTTC
>Ga0268262_10007613_pt1 | contig 10045 bp, 8 predicted proteins | sample TergutNc150P3_FD_190354 | JGI IMG/M metagenome (GOLD analysis project Ga0268262, IMG submission 190354) | Nasutitermes corniger P3 segment gut microbial community from laboratory colony in Florida, USA - Nc150 P3 (SPAdes) (version 2) | ecosystem: Host-associated > Arthropoda: Insects > Digestive...
CTAAGCTCATCGACCGTGTGCCGAATGGTGAATTCGACTTCGACATGTATCATCATGCGGAAGGCCTCCCAAGCGCCCAGGGTCTAGTGTAGCCCAAATGGCCCGGCAATGAAAGTGAGCCAGTTGCAAAACCGGCAGGTTTTGCAACTTGCCGGAGGCATAGGCTGCGGCCGGCCGTAGCAGGCTCTGGCGGAAGCTACCCCAAACAAACATGATACCGTACCCAGCCAGAGACAGCGGATGGCCGGGAGCAGACGTAAGACCGAGTTTTGCAAGAGCCTCGAGTGAGTGGCCTATCTGTGTATGCACAGCGCGAATTCGGCAATCGTGCCGCCCACAGAGGCACCGGCGACGTTGCTCAGGCTGGCGTTGGACAGGCCCACCTCCACGCTCCACAGGTCAGTCAGGCGGAAACCGGCGCCGAGGCTCCACCCCACATGGGTCCCGCGGACGCCCTTGGACCTTGCCTTGCTGTTGCCGCCGCCCACGCCCAAGCCTATGCCTATCACGTTCCTGACGGTCCTGGTGTTCACCGCCCTCAGGCCGCCCTGCACGTAAACGCCGTTGCGCCATATTTCGTGCCTGTACTGCCCGCCTACAAAGTAAAAGTCCGAGTAGTCCTCCACCCTGGTTGAGCCGGTGGTGACGGACAGGGTGGGGAGCCACTTGTATCCGGCCTCGATGACTCCGAACCCGCTGAGGGTCAGGGGATAGACCCCCCCGATGCCCAGGCCGTACACCTTGTTTTGGCCCAGGGAGTTCGACTCGGCGCCGCTGATGGCACCTGCCGTCAGCTTGAAGTGGACGTCCCAGGGCTCCTGGGCGGCCAGCGGCAGGGCAAAGGCCGACAGCAACGCGGCAAGAAGCAACTTTTTCAGATAGACCATGGCACACTCCACTTACATCTAACCACATTTCAGACAGTTTTGGGGGCACAAGCGCCAACGCGCAGGGCCAGCCCGAAAAGTTGGCATCGTACAACTTTGCATGAGTGCATTAGGCGACAAGTTCCGCTACAATGTCTGTGCAAGAATTGACCCTCATAGGTGACCATCATGCCCATAGCCCTGTTTTCCGTGTTCGATAAAACTGGCCTGGTCCCCCTGGCCAAGGGACTATCGGAAATGGGGTGGAAACTGCTGGCGACGGGCGGCACGCTGAAGGCCCTGCGCGAGGCCAAGCTGGACGTCAAAGAGGTGGCCGACCACACCGGCGCGCCGGAGTGCTTCGACGGGCGCGTCAAGACGCTCCACCCAAAAATCCACGGCGGCCTGCTTTACAGGCGCGACGTACCGGCCCACGTCGAGGACGCAAAAAAGCAGGGCATCGAGCCGATAGACCTCGTGGTGGTGAACCTCTACCCCTTTGAGGCCACCATAGCGAATGAAAATGCCAAATTTGAAGACTGCATCGAGCAGATAGACATCGGCGGCCCCTCGATGCTGCGCAGCGCGGCGAAGAACCACGCCTCCGTGACTGTGCTGGTTGACCCCTCGCAATACGGCCCATTCCTGGAAAAAACCAAGGCCGGCAATTGGACGGCTGACGACAGGCGGGTCTGCGCCCTGGAGGCCTTCCGCCGCACGGCGGCCTACGATGCAGCAATTTCCGCGTGGCTTGGCAGAAAGACCGGCCACAAAGATTCTAGCGACCTGCCCGACAGACTGTCGCTTAGCCTAGTCTCCAAGCAGGACCTGCGCTATGGCGAAAACCCGCACCAGGCGGCGGGCTTCTTCATCCAGCCCAAGTCCGCGCCGGAGGGCATGGCCGCCTGCGAACAGATGCAGGGCAAAGAGCTCAGCTTCAACAACCTGCTGGACGCCGACGCAGCGGCCCGCGTGGTCTGGCAGTTCAAAGACCCTGCCTGCGTGATAGTCAAGCACAACAGCCCCTGCGGCATCGCCATCGGCGCATCAGTGAAAGAGGCCTTCACGAAGGCGCACGAGTGCGACCCCACCAGCGCCTACGGCGGCATCGTGGCGTTCAACAAGCCCGTTGACCTGGAGACGACCGAGGCCATGCTGCCGACTTTCTGGGAAGTGATCCTGGCACCCGGCTATTCGGAAGACGCGCTCGCGGCCTTCCAGGCAAAAAAACAACTGCGCCTGCTAAAGACGCGCGGCGTTTGGCCCATGGGCGCGGAGAACATGGAGCTACGCAGCATAGGCGGCGGCTACCTAATCCAAAGGCCCGACGCTGACTTTACGCCGGTCTCGCAGTGGGAGGTGATGGTCACCGGCGGCGCGGCAAGGCCCGCCGACAACGACCTGTTCCTGGCCCAGATGGCGGCCAAGGCCCTGAAATCCAACAGCATCGCACTTGCGAAGGACGGCGGCACAGTCGGCCTCGGCGCAGGCCAGACCAGCCGCGTCGACAGCGTGGAAATCGCCTGCCGGAAGGCCGGCCCCAAGGCAAAGGGCTCGGTCATGGGCAGCGACGCATTCTTCCCATTCGCCGACAGCATCGAGACCGCCGCCACCTACGGCATAACCGCCGTCATAGAGCCCGGCGGCTCCATCCGCGACGGCGAAGTCGTCGCCGCCGCCAAACGCCTCGGCATCTGGCTGTTCTTCACCGGCATGAGACACTTCAGGCACTGATGAGGATTTTCAGGTGGGACCCACGCAAGGCAAAAGAGAACCTGGCTGACCACGGCGTCAGTTTCGAGGACGCAAAACTTGTATTCGAGGATGAAAACGCCCAGAGTGAAATTGATGGACGGTTTGACTACAGCGAGGAAAGGTGGATAACCATCGGGATGGTCAGACGCACCGGAGTAGTATTGTGTGTGGCGCACACGCTGGAAACCAACGGATACGAAATCATCCAGATAATCCATGCGCACAAGGCAAACAAAAGGGAGGAAAAGACCTATGGACCTCGTCACACGCTTTGAGGACAAATCAGAGCCCCTGTCGCCCGAACAGGAAGAGCGGCTAAGCGCGCTGGCTGCGGAACCAACCGACGACACCGAATACCCCGAATGGGACACCTACCCCCCTGGAACGCCAATAGACGAACGGACAGCAACGCTAGTAAGGATGAGCGATTTCTCAAGTGTCCAGGAGGCCAGAGAGGTGGCAAGGGAACTGTCGAGGATGCGGCGGATGGGCATCCACTACAAGGAGATACAGGCGTACAAAGAATCCAGAATGCGGTCGCCGGTGACGGTCTAGGGCAAAATGGCCCAATCGGAATCCAGGCAGGCGACAGAGCAGAAATTTCTGGACATGCTGCGGGGCAACCTCGGCACTCTGGAATCTGGCCAGCGCTTCACCGGTCTGCTAAAGGACTGCTTCCCTCAGGACAAGGCAACGGTCAACCTGCTGTCCTTCCTGCACAGCATGGGAATCCACACAGCGATAGACCAATCCATGACCGTCACCAGAGACCTCGCGTACAGGTTCGCCAAGCGGCTCACGGACGAGTACATGATTCCGCGCGAACACGCCGACAAGATGGTCGCCCTTTTCTGTACGTGCTACGCTGAGATACAGGGCAAACCGTGCGACCTGGCGGGTGCAGAGGAGCAGTTGGATGCCGAGAAGCAGTATCGGGAGGCCGCCGAGAGGCAGAGGCAGGAGACCGAAAGGCAGAACCAAGATGCCGCCGAGCAGCAGAGAGAAGCGGCATACTTGAATAGCCCTGACGGGGCATACAAGCATGGCGAAAATTATTTCTACGGACAGGGTGTTGGCAAAGACTACGGCAAGGCCGCGAAGTGGTTCCGCAAGGCGGCGGACCAAGACCACGCCGATGCACAGAACAAGTTGGGCGACATGTACCGCTTCGGCTTTGGCGTTGGCAAAGACTACGGCGAGGCAGCGAAGTGGTACCGCAAGGCGGCAGACCAAGGTCTTGGCGTGGCGCAGTTGAACTTAGGTGACATGTACCACTTTGACGATGACTTCGGTATAGACTTCTCCGAGGCAGTGAGGTGGTACCGCAAGGCGGCTGACCAGGGTCAAGCCGATGCGCAGAACATGTTGGGCCACATGTACCTCCATGGCGTTGGCGTTGGCAAAGACTATGCCGAGGCGGCGAAGTGGTACCGCAAGGCGGCGGACCAAGGCCACGCCGGTGCGCAGAACAACCTACTCAGTTTGGTGTACAACCTACACGAGCCAGAGAAAAAGAACAGTGATTGCTACATAACCACCGCAGTGTGTCAGTCACTGGATAAGCCCGACGACTGCCGTGAACTGACATTGTTCCGCGCGTTCAGGGACGGTTGGCTGAAGCTACAGCCCTACGGGGATTCCGTGATGCGCGACTACTACGAATGTGCCCCAGGGATTGTGGCCGCCATCCAGCAGATGCCCGACAGGGACAAGGTCTATGCAGACATCTGGAAAAAGCACCTGAAGCCCTGCCTGGCGCTCATAGAGCGAGGCGACAACATGGCCTGCTTTGACGCCTACCAGTCAATGGTCTTGGAAATGCAAAGTGAATATGCCAGACCAGAGCAGCTAGCAGCTAGGGAAATTGCCACCGTCACTGCTTTTTCTAGCGGCTAACTGCTAGCTGCTAACGGCTTTCTTCTAGCAACTAGCGGCTAGTTACTGCTATACTCTCTCCATGAAGACATCCGAACTCCGTCTGCGTTTCCTCAAGTTCTTTGAAGAGCGGGGGCACCGCATTGTCGCGTCCGGCTCGGTGGTGGGGCCGGCGGACGACCCCACTGTGATGTGGACAAACGCGGGGATGGTGCAGTTCAAGGACGTGTTTCTGGGCAAGGAAAAGCGGGACTACGCTAGGGCGGTCAGCAGCCAGAAGTGTCTGCGGGCGGGCGGCAAGCACAACGACCTAGACCAGGTTGGCTTCACGGTGCGCCACCACACATTCTTTGAAATGCTGGGGAACTTCAGCTTTGGCGACTACTTCAAAAAGGACGCGATAGACTTTGCCTGGACCTTCATCACGGGGCCGCAGGACAAAGGCTGCCTGGCGCTGAACCCCGACCGCCTGTGGGCTACGGTCTTCGAGGGCGACAAGGACCTGCCGCCGGACACTGAGGCCGAGGAACTATGGAAGCGCGTGGGCGTGCGGCCCGACCACATCATGCGCTTTGGCAGGAAGGACAACTTCTGGCAGATGGGCGACACGGGCCCCTGCGGTCCTTGCTCCGAAGTGCATTACGACCGCGGACCGCAGTACGAGGGCGATGCCGGTCCCAACGGCGAAGGCGACCGGGTGATGGAGATTTGGAACCTGGTCTTCATGCAGTTCGACCGCGACTCCAAGGGCAAACTGACGCCGCTGCCCAAGCCGAGCGTCGACACGGGCATGGGCCTTGAAAGGACCGCGTCGATACTCCAGGGCGTCGATTCCAACTACGAAATTGATGTCTTCCAGCCCATATTCCGCGCAATCTGGGAATTGGCAAAGGTGAAGAAATCCGACAGGGCTGTGAACGCCAACCGCACGGCCAGCCAAGTGATAGCCGACCACATAAGGGCGGCGTCGTTCATGTGCTTCGACGGCGTGGTGCCCAGCAACGAGGGCAGGGGCTATGTCATGCGGAAGATAGTCCGCCGCGCACTGCGCTTCGGCCGCCGCTTGGGCATAGAGGGCCAGTTCTTTTCTGGTCTGGTGCCGGCCGTCGTTGAGGCTATGGGCGACCAGTACCCGGAGTTGGGCGCGGAGCAGGCGAGGATTATGCAGACACTGACCCGGGAGGAGCAGTGCTTTGGCCAAACACTATCGGCAGGGCTGAAACTGTTGGACGGCTGCGATGTGTCCGGCGGCACTCTTTGCGGCTCTGACCTGTTCAGGCTCTATGACACATTCGGCTTCCCCACAGACCTAGCCGAGGACTGGTGCAGGGAAAAGGGCATTGCGGCGGACATGGCTGGCTTCCAGAAGGAACTGGACGAGCAGCGCGCGAGGGCCCGCGCGGCCATGAAGACCCACGACCTGCGCCTTGGCGGCGACCTTGCGGTGCTGGCCGAGTTGCCGGCCACTGTCTTTTTCGGCTACGACAGCCTTGAAGGCCCGTGCAAAGTCATTGCCCTGTTCGATTCCGGCCACAAACGGGTCAAAGGCCTTTCGGGAAACGGCTTCGCGCTGCTGGACAGGACACCGTTCTACGCGCAGTCTGGCGGCCAGGTCGGCGACATCGGCCGCCTGACGTTTGAAGCGGGCAGCGCCGAAGTCACCGACTGCACACTGCCAGCCGTAAAGAGACACCTGCACAGTGTCCGCGTGATGGGCACACTGACCGAAGGAGCCAGCGTCCGCGCCATAGTTGACGATGAACACCGGCGGCGGACGAGGGCGCACCACACTGCCACGCACCTGCTACACGCCGCGCTGCGCGAAGTGCTTGGCACACACGTCAAACAGGCCGGCAGTGTGGTGGACTCTGCCAGGCTGCGCTTTGACTTCACCCACTTCGCGCCACTTGACCCAGAGCAAATTGCGGAAATTGAGCGCAGGGCTACGCAGCAGGCCCTTGGCGCCAAGGGCACAGACACTAGGGAAATGGGCATAGAAGAGGCCCTGGCCTCCGGCGCGATGGCGCTGTTCGGCGAAAAGTACGGCGAAAAAGTCCGGGTGGTGACGGTGCCAGGCTTTTCCACGGAGCTATGCGGCGGCACACACGTCGCCAACACCGGCGAGGTGGGCCTGATCAAGATAACCAGCGAGTGCGCGGTCAGCGCGGGCGTGAGGCGCATCGAGGCCGTGGCCGGCGAGACCGCGCTTTCGCTTTTCCAGGCCAGCGAATCCACGCTGCACGCGCTGCACCGCCAGGCCAACGCGCCCAAAGAGGGTCTGTCGGCCTTCATGGCCGCCAAGGAGCAGCGGATAGCGCAACTGGAGAGGGAACTCAAAGAGGCCAAGTTGAAGGCGGCCTCCGGCGGCGGTCAGACGGAAACTTCGCAGACGATAAAGGGCGTAGAACTAGTGACGGCATCAGTTGAGGCCCTAGAGACAGCCGCGCTGCGCGAGATGATGGACCAGGTGCGGACCCGCCACACGTCGGCCGTAATCGCCCTTGCCTCCACGCTGGACGGCAAGGTCTCACTGCTGGTCAGCGTCAGCCCTGACCTGCAACAGAAACTGGACGCCAGCCAGCTACTGAAGGCAATGCTGCCCCACGTCGACGGCCGCGGCGGCGGCAAGAAAGACCTCGCCCAAGGCGGCGGCACAAAGCCGGAGGGCATAGACAAAGCGTTTGAGGCACTGAAAAGCAGTTGCCAGTAGCCAGTGACCAGTAGCCAGTGACCATTAGCCAGTGACCAGTGGACAGTTGCCGTGTTTGAGCCATTGAAGAGATAAATTCGTAGCCGTTGCCGCCTTGGACTTGTCTCTGTAAATGATTGTAAATGGGTGTAAATGGGTGTAAATAGGTGTAAATGGGTGTATTTGGGTGTAAATGGGTGTAGAATTGGGTCATGTTGAGAACAGACACCATCCAAATCACGCCAGAGATGCTGGACCTGATTGCCCGGATTGACGAGTTCAGGGGCACTTGGCGCTACTTGGGCACGCTGGAGCCCGACCGCCTGTCGGCCCTGCGGCGCGTGTCCACCATCGAGAGCATCGGCTCCTCTACACGCATCGAGGGCAGCAGGCTGTCCGACCGTCAGGTTGAGCGGCTACTGTCAAACCTCACCATCACAAGGTTCGAGACACGCGACGAGCAGGAAGTGGCCGGCTACGCCGAGCTGATGGACCTGTTGTTCCGGTCGTGGGAGGACATCCCATTCAACGAGAACCACATCAAGCAGTTGCACCAAATATTGCTGCAATACAGCCAAAAGGACGAGTGGCACAACGGCGAGCCAGTTGCAAAACCGGCAGGTTTTGCAACTTGCCGGAGGCATAGGCTGCGCCAGGCCGTAGCAGACTCTGGCGTAAGTTACCATAAACAAACAGGATACGATACCCAGCCAGAGACAGCGGATGGCCAGGAGCAGACGCGCAGCAGGGGGGTTGAAACTGCCTCGAGCGAGTACAAAACTGGCCCCAACAGCGTGGCGGCTTTTGATGAAAACGGCGAGCAGATTGGCATTGTGTTCGAGACGGCCACGCCATTCGACACGCCGCGCCTGATGGCAGAACTGGTGCAGTGGGTCAATGACGCGCTGGGGAAGGCCGGGCCGCACACACTGCCCAGGGCACTCGCCGCGCTGCATCCGCTGCTGGCAATCGGCATCTTCATTGTGGTGTTCCTGGAAATCCATCCGTTTCAGGACGGCAACGGGCGGCTGAGTCGCGCATTGACGACCCTGCTGCTACTACAGGCGGGCTACACGTATGTCCCCTACAATTCCTTAGAGAGCGTCATAGAGGCCAACAAGGAGGGCTATTACCTCGCGCTGCGGCAGACGCAGGGCACCATCCGCACCGATGCGCCAAACTGGCAGCCGTGGCTGCTGTTCTTCCTGCGCTCGCTGGCGGAGCAGGTGCGGCGGCTGGAGAAGAAAGTCGAGTTGGAAAAAACCGTGCTGGCAACGCTGCCCACGCTGTCCCTGCAAATTGTCGAGTATGCGCGCGGACACGGGCGCGTCACGATGGCCGAGGCCGTCAAGCTGACAGGCGCCAGCCGCAACACACTGAAACTGCACTTCCGCAGCCTGACGGGGCGCGGACACCTGGAGCAGCACGGCCACGGTCGCGGCGTGTGGTACGCGCTGAAATGAAAGAACGCGCTACAGCTTGATTCCAGGCTCCAGTGCCACCAGAGGCTCCACAACAAACGACCTGGCGGCGGCCCTGGGGTGGGGCAGCGCCAGCGTCAGTTTGGGCCCAAGGCACAGCATGTCCGCCGGCGAGTCCCACTCCCACTCGCCGCGCAGACCATCGACCGCCACCAAGTCCAGGTCCATGGTCCTGGGGGAGTTCTTAGGCGCGGGTCTAACGCGGCTGCACTCCAGCTCTATCCGCAGGCACTCTTCAAGGATGCGGCACGGGTCGGGCAGGTCAGTATCTAACCTCACCACAGTGTTGATGTAGGGCGGCCCCAGACCGGACTCGTCATCGGTCTCCACCACCAGAGGCGATGGCGTGACGCGACCCAAGCGACGAAGGCACTCCACGCCGAGGGAGATGTTCCCGCGGCGGTCGCCGAGGTTGGAGCCAAGGGCTATGTAGGCGGTCAGCATTGTAGGTGGTCGCTAGTGTTGCGTCTCTGAATAATGCAAGTTACGTCCCCCGCTGGTCATTCGGAACAACGCTTGGAAAAGCTGCCAGATACTAAATGGGGGGACTCGCTACGCTCGCCTCCCCCATGCCCCCTAGCAGTGTCGCGTCCGCTCAAACCCTTAAAAACACACGCTTGCCTTGGGACACTGGCACTGTTGTGGCAACTGCTTGCTTAATTCGCGGACGCGACACTATAGATCTCGGTGCGCCCGTACGTAATGGGGCCCCCTTGCGGGGGCCCTGTGTTTTAACGCCGCGGCGACCTACTTTCCCACCCATGCGCAGGGCAGTATCATCGGCCCTCCGGGGCTTAACTTCCGTGTTCGGGATGGGAACGGGTGTGGCCCCCGGGGCATTGCCGCGGCGAGCTCGCGTGCTGCTCGTGTCTCGCCGTGGGCGGGGGGGAGGGGGGTCGCGGGAATGGGTGTAGCAGCCTCGCTTCGGGAGCGCCTCGCCGCGCTGGGCGCGGCCGGCCGGCGCAGGGGCAAGCCTTTGGGCCTATTAGTGCCGCTTGGCTGAACGCGTCGCCGCGCTTGCACCCGCGGCCTATCTACGTCGTGGTCTCCGACGGGCCTCGTGGGGAGATCTCATCTCGGGGCGCGCTTCGCGCTTAGATGCCTTCAGCGCTTATCGCCAGCCGACTTGGCCACCCAGCGTTGCAGTTGGAACCACAGCTGGAACACCAGGGGTCGGCCCATCCCGGTCCTCTCGTACTGGGGACAGCCCCCCTCAAATCTCCTGCGCCCACACTAGATAGGGACCGAACTGTCTCGCGACGTTCTGAACCCAACTCACGTACCGCTATTGATCGGCGAACAGCCGAACCCTTGGGACCTGCTCCAGCCCCAGGATGCGATGAGTCGACATCGAGGTGCCAAACCTTCCCGTCGATATG
>Ga0268262_10007614_pt1 | contig 10044 bp, 9 predicted proteins | sample TergutNc150P3_FD_190354 | JGI IMG/M metagenome (GOLD analysis project Ga0268262, IMG submission 190354) | Nasutitermes corniger P3 segment gut microbial community from laboratory colony in Florida, USA - Nc150 P3 (SPAdes) (version 2) | ecosystem: Host-associated > Arthropoda: Insects > Digestive...
TTATTTTGCTAAAAACTAAAGGATTTATTTGATAGTGCCGATATAAAGTGTAGATTTAACGAAAAAGAGGTTCTTTATGCCAGCAATGTCAGTAGGTGGTTTAGCGTCCGGGTTGGATACCAATAATATAATAGCGCAGCTCACGGCGCTTGAGCAGGCTAAGGTCACGCGCGAAGTTAAGAAAAAAGAGAATGCCCAAAACACGCTGGATAAGTTCAAAGAGCTTGAAACCAAGCTTTTGAGCATACAAACCAAGGCAAAGACTCTTGAATTGCCAAAAGATTTCAATGTTTTTAAAGCTACTTCCAATTACGAGGATTATGCCACTATATCTGGAGGCGAAGGCGCAACAGCGGGTCAGTATGGGTTAATTGTTCACCAGCTTGCAACCACGCAAAAAGTTGCTTCAAATTCTTTTTCAGCCGTAAACAAATCCATGGCAGATTTTGGACTAATGGACCCTGATGAAAATCCCATTACCGTATATTTGTCTCTCAGCGAAGCTGCTAAAAAAGCCGACCCAAAAAAAGGACCAGCCGAAATAAAAATAAATGCCAGCGATACTTTAAAAGACATTGTGAGCAAAATAAACTCCGCAGAAGGCACAGGCGTTAGAGCTAGCATAATGTCAATGTCAAACGGCGACAACCGCATTGTTTTAACTGCGGTGGACTCAGGAACAAATGCCTTTTACATATATGACGATAGTATTGAAAGTAGTAGAGGTACAAGTATTTTAAGTGACCTTGGCTTTATTGATACCGCAAGTCAAAAAGCTACTTCTGGAAATGCCTTGACCGTTCTCAGCTCTCTCGGCGGCGGTCCAGCTACAGCAGCGACCACTTTTGACCAACTGAATACCACTCTAAATAAAAATCATTTAAATTCAAGCGACCAAATAGGCATTTATTTGCCTACAAACAATGGAAGTGGTTCAGCCGGATGGGTTGTATTTGATTTGTATGGGCACGAAGCAGGAGCGGGCAATGCTCGTACAATAGGCAATGTTTTAAACGATATAAATCTAGCTTTGAGTGCTTCTGGCGCAAACTTTACAGCCTCGCTCAATAAATCTGGAGAGATAGTTATAGAAGGAAATTTGGAAGCAGACGACAATTTTACAAGTAGAAAAGACATTAATTCCGCCGATGATACTCTTCTCGCGTCAGACCGTGCAAAACCCGAAAACCAAAAAACATTTTTGGAGCAAGTAAAAATTCAAATAGGAACGTTTAGTGGCTCATTTTCAACACAGTCTGCTGGGACAGCTGGTCACGAGTATTCCATACTAGTACCAGGCAGTCCAACCGACGACCAAAGTAAATATATTACCGTCAAAAAAGACATGGGTACTTTGGCAAACCGCAATATTTTTAAAGAAGAGAATATTATAACCGAAGCGCAAAACGCTTTTTATAGCATAGACGGAATGTCTGTTAGCTCGCAAAGCAATAGCGACGACAAAACCGTGGCAGGTTCCATTTTCAATCTAAAAAAAGTTACAGGACCAGGTCAGGTTGTAGAACTCACTTTAGAACCAGACATGAGTGCCCTCGCAGACAAAATAAGCGAATTTGTTGACGAATTCAACGAGTTGTTGAAATTCATAGACGAAAACGCAAAAGCCGAGGTAGTAGAAGAAACCGATAAAGCAACTGGCAAAAAAGTGAGCAATCGCGTAGTTGGCGCATTCACAGGAGATGCTGCCATCACTAGCTTGCGCGAAAATTTGAGAAGCATGTTCTCCAGCACAATAAACGAAATAGCTGGAATGCTCAACAACGGCTTCAAAACCACTTATTCAGCGGCAGCCCGCGTTGGCATATTAGCAAACAAAGAGGGCTATTACGAAGTTGACAAAGAAAAATTGACCAAGGCTTTAAATTCAGATTTTGAAGGCGTGCGCAAACTATTCACATCTAACAGCTTTAGCGATACTCCGGGGTTCAGCGTTGGTCGTTTCACCAAAGATTCTGAAGTTGGCGTATATAAATATATAAACGGCGATTGGTATTTAAACGGCAGCAACGAGCCAGTTAAAGGCACATGGTATGGCAATAGCGTTTTCACCACCAGCAAAGGACTCTCCATTGAGCTTCCCAACAAATTTGATGGCGAACCTCAAGTTACATTTTTGCGCGGAATAGCTGGAAAAATTTCAAACTTTGTGGAACAGGCTAAAACGGGCTATTACAACCTACGTGGAGAATTTGTTGATGGCTTCATTCAGCAATCAAAGGATAAATATCAAGAGAGAATTAAGGATATTGAAGAGAGAGTTGACCGATTGCAATTTAGAGTAAATAATTTTGAGAATAGGCTTATAAAGCAATTTGCCGCGCTTGAAAAAAGCATGGGCCATTTGCAGTCTCAAAGCTCAAATATGTTAGCTGCGATTAGCTCAATGAACAATAGTAATAAAAAGTAACCATCAACCAAGGATTTTATATGCAAAACGCAACTTACGCTAACCCAGGTCTTGGACAATATCGCCAAGCCTCCGTTGAAACAGCCGACCGCGGGCAGTTGATCATAATGATCTACGACCATTGCATAAAATGGTGCGGCGTAGCCAAGGAAGCTCTGGAAGCAGGCCAGCTTGCTCGCAAGGCAGAAGCCTGCCACAAGGTAGAAGCCGGCATAAGCGAGCTTATGACCTCTTTGGATATGGAAAAAGGCGGCGATATAGCAAAAAATCTTTGGAGACTCTACGACTTTTACAGCTATCACCTTCACGAAGGCAATATGAAAAACATTGCCAAAAACTTCACAGAAATTGCAGAGATGATGGGGCAGCTCAGAGAATCTTGGCAAAAAGCTCTTGGGCAGGTTCGCCAAGACAGAAAGCTTTCAAATAATTTGGCGGCAGGAACTCCACGCAGCTATGTTAGCATGGTGGGATAATTAGAGGTTATTATGAACCAAGAAGCAAAATCTTTGTCCTCAAGAATAGATACCGCAATGCAGCTTTGCAAGAATGTTCTTGATTACGGCGAAAAAATAAGGGCTTTATCTCCAACAGATATTGGAATGGATGCTTATGCAACAGAACTCACTCAATACACAGAAGACAGGGGGCGCGCCACCAGAACTGCAATTCAGGAACTCAACGCCATAAGCAGCAATTATGAGACATTGGAAAAAGACCCTTCCATAACATCAGCAGACAAAGCCTTTTTGAGCGAAAAAATACGTTCAGTTCAAGATATGTCTCCATTATTTGCCAAACAGAATGTAGCCATCCAAAAAATAATACAAGTGCATCTAAATTCTCTGCGCAAGGAATCCGTTGAATTCCACCACAATGTTGGGGTTATAAAAAATTACCTTAAAGCACCGGATAAAAGAAGTTTTTACGGGTGATTCTCAAAACATCCTAAGCGCATGTAAATATTTGTCTGTAGAAGTTGTAAAGGGCATTAAATAAGCGTCTTTCCCTGCGGCTTCTATAATGGTTAGGAGCCGCCTGTCAACTATGCAATTTCCCTCTAAATCAAACTTGAAATTTGGTGGAAATACCACTTGATTAACTGTTTCCCAATAATTGCGGCTTTTTACCGTAACAGGGCTTAACCCTATCCACATCTCTGTATCTGGCAAATGCTCAAGCCATTGGTTTAGCAAGCCTTCTGAAAAATAAGGCTGCGTAAAAAAACCGTCTGCTCCGCAGTCCAGTTTTTCTTTGCAGTAGTCCAATTCTTTTTTAAAAGACTGGCGGTGAGGATCTTGCCCAGCATAAACTTTTAACCCAGGAAATTTTGTTTTTATATGCTTTATTGCCTGCGGCGCTTTTATGCCGCTAGGAACAAAACCTTGCGGATCAAGAGGTGGATCTCCGCTTATCAAAAGTGTTTGTTTTAAGCCAAGGGAAATAAGTTTTTCAATTAAGTTCTCCAAATTCTCTAAGGTGCGGTCTATCAGCCTAAAATGCGGAATTGCTGGAACGGAATTTTTAAGCAAATGCTCTGAAGCCTCAAAACTCTTTATTTCAACGCTACGAAGCTCGGGAATATTTATAGCGGCTATTTTTGGAAAATTATTTATATGCATTTTGGATTCCTCCAAAAAAGAATCCAACGTTTTGGGCACAAGTTCAAGAGCTATTCTCATATAATAGGTAAGGTAGAAATTTTTTGCTGTATTTTACTATATTTAAATTATATGCTTACAACCGCAAAAAGTATCCATAAGTTGTTGGAGATACTGGCAATAATAGCCGTTCTCCACCAGATGCTGTTTGCACAAGCTGCTGTACTGCCTAGGATCGACATTAATACGGATGATGGCAAAGCCATTACAAGTAAAGTGGAATGGCGTACAATTACATTTTCTTTAAGTGACCCCAGCAACCCGCAAAATAACATTTCTGCTCTCGACAGCCAGCAAATTAGGGGTCGTGGAAATTCCTCTTGGAATGCTTCTTGGAATATCATCACTCCCGCTCTGCCAGATGGAACTAGATATCGCAACCCGTATCGCATCAGATTCAAGAAATCTCAGCAGCAGTCGCCTTTTGGGCTTCCCGCCGCGAGAAATTGGGTATTGATGAACGCCGACCCAGATAAAAACGCTTTTGGGCTTGAACTCGGCAAACGATTGGACTTGCTATATACATGCTCATATAATCCTGTTGAGGTCTATATAAACAATGGTAATTCAGGCAAGTATATTTTAACTGAACACAGGCAGGCAGATCCGGCATATATAGGTGCTCCGGGAAGGCCAAAGGTTCACTTGACCGAAGGCTGGTTTGTAGAATTAGATCGCTATTACCCAGAAGACGAGCCTATAAAATTTCATACAGTAAGCTACTATTTACCGGTGCTTGTCAAAAGCCCTGAGTTTGCAGACGCAGACTCTCTTGACCCCCGCTATGATTTTGTGAAAAATGATTTGAACAGAATCGCCGATTTAATGAGTTCTTATGATTTTCCAGAAACTGGCTACCGTGATTTGGTTGATGCTGAGACATTCATTAAATATTTTTTGGTGCAAACGATTATACAAAATATTGACATTTTCCGTAAAGGCACAGAAACCGGAGACCATATCGGAAGTGCTTTTTTCTATAAGGACAAGGGCGGTAAAATAGGTGCTGGTCCGCTGTGGGATCTTAACTGGAGTTTTCTTTCCGGTACGCAGGGAGGGGCTACCATGGGACCGACTCAGTTTCCATATATGGTTCATCCGTGGCTCGCTCGCTTCTTTGACGACCCTGAGTTTCTTGTTAGATACCTAGAGATTTGGAATGAGAAACTGCCGCAGATAGAATCAATGAGGAGCTTTATAGATGAAATAGAAAGGAAGTTCAAAGACCCCAAAGACTTAACGTCATCCATTAATTCTATGACGACTTTCTTTGACGGAAGATTAACATTTTTAAAGACGGAATATAACAAAGTAAATGCCCGTCCGCGCATCAAGAACTTCAGGGCAAGGGGCTACAATTATTCGCAAGTGTCTCCGAGTGCTGTCACGCTGGTTTCTTATGGCGAGATGAGCAATCTGTCGGCAAGCCTTCAGAAAGGCGCATCTTCGGATTTTGAAATCGCATCAAATCCAAATCAAACATCAACAGGCAAAGGCGGATATCTTGCGGCAGTAGGCGTAAAACCAAAAAGCGGACTTGCCATATCCCCAACTCGCGACTCAACTATTAATGTTAGAACAAGCCGCGACACTACTATCAAGATTCGGATGATTCCATACTTATCCCCATTACGCGACTCAATTATTGTTGTTAAAACCAAGCGCGACACTACTATCAAAATTCAGATTCCTACTCCATACCGCGACACGCTTGTTCTAAGCGGTTCAAAACAAGGCACTGCGTTCACGCTTAAAGTGCCGTTGAATTTTGTTGTAGCGGCAATAGAACCGCCAGAACCACCAGTATCGCTTTTGCCGCAAATTGCAAGCGGCAATAAAGTTATTCCTATTAAAAATGGCATAAATTTAACGGCAACAAAAAATGTTGCAATTAGAATATATAACCCTGCGGGCAAGGACGTGGCAAATTACGCCTTTGCAAGTGGCGTTTACAATGTATCGCTAAATCATTTGCCCCGTGGGATATATATTGCAAAAATATCGTTCGGCAATAATGAGCATAAAGTAATGCGCATTGCGGTGAGGTAAAATTCTATGTATCCCCTTCTCTCCCTACCCATAGCTTATTTGTTAGGTTCAATCCCAACAGCGGTTTGGGTTGCAAGAATTTACAAGAAAATAGATATAAGAGAATACGGCAGCAAAAATGCTGGTTTAACGAATGTATTCAGGGTTTTGGGATGGAAACCAGCCCTGCCTGTTATAGCGGTTGATTTGGCAAAGGGTTTTTTTGCGCCTTTTATAGCAAAACAATTAAATGGTACCCCAGAAGTTTATACGTGGCTTCCGGTTGCCGCCGGAATGCTTGTTGTTTTGGGGCATAGTTTTACCTGCTTGGCAAAGTTTAAGGGTGGAAAGGGAGTTTTAACTACGCTCGGCGTGTTCCTCGCTTTGCAGCCAGAGCTGGCTCTCACCTGTTTTGCCTTTTGGGGGCTTTTGTTTGTGGCAACAAAATATGTATCTGTGGCAAGCATTGGAGCCTGTGCTTTGCTTTCTGTGCTTTCAGCGGTTTTTTTTGCGTACGAGTGGGAGGGCATGAATATTTACGTTCTTGTTCTATCTCAGGTTGTGGCGATTTTTGTTATTGTTAAACACAAGGCAAATATGGTTAGGCTTTATCATGGCACAGAAAATGGATTTGGAAAAAAGAGGAAAATATGATAGGTGAGCTTAATGAAGAAAGCGGAATAATGGGAATATACAATGGAGTGAATATTGTTCGCAATGTGTCCACAGGTCTTTATGCTTTGCAGCATAGGGGGCAAGATAGCACAGGCATTGCTGCCGCAAATGGCGAAAAGGTTCGCGTACGCAAAGCAATGGGCTTGGTAGCCGGTTTTGTGCAAGACGGCAAATTAGACGAAATCGCCGAAAACTGTATTGCGGCAATAGGCCACGTTAGATCCAGTACTACGGGCAGCCGTACGCTTGCAAATGCCCAGCCAATGCTTGTAACTTGCAAGTGGGGTTTTTTAGCGGTGGTGCTCAACGGCAATATAATCAATGCTGGCGAACTTCGTGCCGAAATGGGAGAAAGCGGGCATATATTCCAAAGCAATTCCCCAGCCGAAGTTATTTTGCACGAAATTTCACGCACCAAAGCGGATAACCTTACAGATGCAATTCGCACAGCCGTGAAAAAATTCAAGGGCAGTTTTTGCGCTTTGTTTTTAACTCCGGATTCTATGTATGTTGCAAGAGACGGTTTTGGGTTTAGGCCGCTTTGCATGGGCAAAAAAAACGATTCGTGGTTTTTCGCAAGCGAATCTTGCGCATTTGATTTACTCAGCGTGGACTATGTTAAAGACATTCATCCTGGCGAATTTTTGGTTGTAAATAAAGACGGAATACATTCCGAGCAACTATTGAAAAAAGACCGAAAAGCCTATTGCATTTTTGAATTTGTTTATTATGCCCGTCCCGACAGTAGAATTTATGAACAAAGCGCAGACAAGGTTCGCAGAAAAATGGGAAAAAAACTGGCAGAAGAACACCCAGTAGATGCAGACATAGTAATTCCCTGCCCCGATAGCTCCACAACCGCCGCGCTTGGCTATGCGCAAGAGAGCGGAATTAGATTTGAGATAGGCCTTTTGAGAAACCACTATCTCGGCAAAACATTCATAGACCCTTCTCAAAATGTTCGCGAGCAAAGGGTGAAACTTAAATTCAACACAATAAACGGTGTGCTAAAAGATAAAAGAGTATGCTTGGTGGACGATTCCATTGTTCGAGGAACAACGCTGAAAATTCTCTGCAAAATGATACGAAATGCAGGAGCAAGAGAAGTTCACATTCGCGTTGCAAGCCCACCAGTTGAACATCCGTGCAATTACGGAATGGATTTCCCAAGCCCAGCGGAACTGATTGCAAGCGCACTAGCACCTGCGGAGGTGGCAAAAATGCTAGGCGTGGATAGCATTGGTTATTTGAGTGTTAATGGAATGCGTGAATGTACCGGCTTGCCAGATGATTTTTGCTGTGCCTGCTTTGACGATATTTATCCCGAATAAATGCCATTCCCCGAAAAAATTTCCGCTTGCTTTGCCTCTAAATTTTCAGTTGGCAAAAACTGCCCGCTTAAAATGCAAGTTATATTTTCTGAAAAAGAAAACATTAAAACAAATGGTTTTGTGCGCGACCCCACTGGAGATAAAAAAGCAGAAATAGAAAGCGGAATATTGCAAAAATACAAAGGGCGGTTATTGGTTATGGCGAGCAACGAATGTGCTTTGCATTGCAGATTTTGTTTTAGAAAACATAATGAAAGGGTAAAAATCCAGAATTTGCCAGCCAACCTGCGTAAAATTTTGAAAGAAGACAAAAGTATAAAAGAAGTTATTTTAAGCGGCGGTGACCCTTTGATGTTAGGCAACAATGAACTGCAAGCAATTTTCAAAGCCATTCCAAAAAACATAAAAATTCGCATTCACACTCGTTTGCCAGTAGCTTTGCCAAGCCGCTTTACACGGGCATTGCTGCATTTATTCAAACAACTTGGTTCACGTTTGATTTTTGTGGTACACGTGAATCATCCAAATGAGCTGGATAAAAAATCCGAGAAAATTTTTCGCAGCCTTGCAAAACTTGGCATTGTTATTCTGAGCCAAAGCGTACTCTTAAAAGGCATAAACGATAATGCAAAAATTTTAACAAAACTCTTTGAAAAATTATTTTCACAAGGCGTTTTGCCATATTATTTGCACCAATTGGATAAAGCTGGGGGCACGGCGCATTTTGAAGTTCCAATAAAGCAAGCCAAATCCATTTTCAGGGAATTAAAGGAAAATTTGCCTGGCTATTTAGTGCCAAAGTTTGTTAAGGAAGTTAGTGGTGCAAGGTCAAAAGTTTGGGTTAATTCAAAAATTTTATAGCATTTTCAAACAATATTATCTCATTTTTGAACTTGCCAATGCCAGCATTGCAGCTATCGCAAACCCAACCACGAACATGCAAGTCTTTATGGCTGTGGTCTAAGGCTATTTTACTTGTCAATTTAGGTGTAGCTGTTTTATTGCAAACAGGACAACTGAAAAATTCCAATTCTGATTTGCTTTTCTTCCGTGCCTTTCTCTTCTTTGAAATCGCATTAACTCCGTCTATTATTTTTTCGCAATCTTTGCAAGAAAGCCCTTCGGAAAAAGTTTTAGTGTTCAGCAATCTTTGACATACATTGCAGACTTTTTTCAAATATAAATCTCCAGTTTTTATAGGGTCAAAAACTTTATAATCGCTATTAGGAACTACAATTGGCTCTTTGAACCAGATGAAATTAACTTTGCTCTCTTTTTTGCCCTTGCTTTCAAGAATTCCAACGCTATACTTTTTGAGTATTGCCCCATTCACCTTTATATCCTTGCTGATATAAACGAAAATATTGTCGCTGATTTTGACTTTTTCTTTAATCATAGCTAAAATATAGTAATTTTTTTTAATAAAATAAGCCAAAGTCCATATTTAGTGTTATATGCCATTTCTGGCACAATTTTTGCACGTACAAAATTAACCACTCTAGAGCGAGGTTTTTATGAATATATCAAGTGATTATAATGTCACAGGCAATAACTATGAGCTAAGAAAAGTATCTTCTGCCGACTCCAAGCCTTTTTCTATACCCGATGATGCTCCCCAGCCAGTTTCTAAATCTGGCAATGAACTTCAATTCCGAGGCGAAATTAGCAAAATACAGAATGATTATCGCTCAGATAACGCATATACGCAAATTGATTCGCAGAGAGAGAATTTTCTTCAAAAATATGTAAAAGGAGACGAGGAAGAAGATGAGAAAGAAGATGACGGGAGACTCCTAGATTATTTTCTGAAAGCATTAAAACACGAAGAAGAAGAATTGGTCGCGGAAGGCAATTCGTATATGGGTGATGAAGAAAGAGCGAAATTTTTGATGGGTCATTGCCCAGAATTGTTCGCAGGATT
>Ga0268262_10007615_pt1 | contig 10043 bp, 8 predicted proteins | sample TergutNc150P3_FD_190354 | JGI IMG/M metagenome (GOLD analysis project Ga0268262, IMG submission 190354) | Nasutitermes corniger P3 segment gut microbial community from laboratory colony in Florida, USA - Nc150 P3 (SPAdes) (version 2) | ecosystem: Host-associated > Arthropoda: Insects > Digestive...
GCGCCCGACCACTTAACGTGATCAGGCGCGTTTGTTACAATGTACTATTCACCAATGTAGGCAAATACAATTCTTGGTATCTTGAGGCCATAATAAGCTGCTTTGCCCGTGCCGCCGTTATACTGGAGGGAGAAACCACTTGCAGGGAAGAGAGAAAGATCCCATGCCTGTATGCCCTTGCCTTCACCAAACGCAGGATATGTTTTTGGATTAGTATCAGCCCACGCATTAGCGCCATTTTTCAGGATAGTGCCCATTTCACCAGTACTATCTTTTAATAACGCGGCTTCATAATAAACCATTACCATGTCAAACGCATCTGTGCCCGCGGGGAATGCATAGTTTGGCAGTGAATCATATTCTCCACGCCCGTCTGCTTTGTTACCTGCGCCATTTGTCATGACGATCCAACCGTCGTCATTCTTCCCAGCACCGCCGTTTAAAGCAATAACAGGAGCATCAACAACCACACCGTAGAAGAAGGTAATATTGGTGATCTTGATTTTATACTTCGTTGCTTTACCATCGCCCTTATTATATTGGAGGGAGAAACCATTAGAGGCATGAATGAAAAGGTCAAGGCTCCATATCAAGACGCCCTCGCCTTCATCAAATGCAGGATATGTTTTAGGATTAGTGTCACCCCACTGATTAGCGCCATCTTTCAAAATAACGCCCATTTCACCTGTACCGTCTACTATCTCGGCTTCATAGGTTACTGCGATATGGGTATACCCTTTACCAATAGCTTCCGCAGGGAATGCATACCATGGCAGTGAATCATAATTACCATGCCCATCTTCAGTATTAGCAGCGCGCATGAAAATCCAGCCATCCTCAGCCCAAGAACCGCCAGCCGTCTTAATTTCAGGATCGTCAACAGACAGTGCGGGAGAAACTGAGAATGTTTCCCATTGTGCATAAATTGTTTTATTTGCACTGAAGATGTATTTGTCATCTACTTTGGTACCGCCAGTTGCCGCGTCATACCAGCCCGTGCAAAGAAAACCTTCGCGTTTCGGCAGGGCTAACTTATCGCTGCCCAATGGCCTGTCTTGAATTATTTCGACTTCGGTTGCGGCTGGAGCGCCCTCGTAGTTCAGGTCGAGGGTAATCTTTATATAGGTGGGAGGAACATACACAAAATCAATGGGTTTAATTTTTGTATCACCTGATTCGATTTTCCATGAGGGCTTGCCACCCTGAAGATTACCGTCGTCATTTTGTCCGTTATAGGCACGATAGAGAGTACCATCAGATTTATAATACAGGGGCATACCAATCACGTTAGCAATGGTTGCATCATAACCAACCAGAGTTACGTTCTTAATCTGTGAGACAACCGCATTACCGGTTCCGGTAAGCCCAATCCCCACATAGAACGGGCCTTTATAAGTCGGCTTCGGCTCGCGTCCCTCTATGGGATTCAGCCCACCAGGATGGGAGCCATTACCATCATTCCATTGTGCATGAGGATTACTACCGTCACTCTTATATTTAATCGTAAACCATGTATCAGCTGTGGGTGCGGGAGTAAACAACTCTGTAATCGCTTTATCAGTACCCCAAGTATTGTCCCATATATAATGTCCGCTTGCTCCGCCCGGCCATGAACCTACTACCGCTATGTTGTTTTCTTCGTACTTGCCAAGACGAGGTGCGGCGACTTCAGCTGGTACAAAGTTGCCCATGAGCCTGGCCCGCGCATTTCCGGCAAGTGTGGCCGCATTAATTTTATATTGTGCAGTCAACTCTTTATAATCATCCCATGTTTTGCCTTCGGGCAGTACAAACATGAATATCGCATACCAGCCGTTTGCCAGGCCGATTGTCTCAACAATTTCATCATTCGCAAGAGGCGGATATGTTGGTACCGTATAGCCGGGGTTTTCGGGATTGGTGGGGTCGGTCCCAGGTTCCTCGCCGCCTCCACCGGAGGGAGTCCACACCGCGTACAGGGTGGTGTCGGCGGTTGGTAGATAGGAACCACCGGCGGTGAGAGGGTTTGTACCGGCCGCAACGGTACTCCAACCTCCAAAAGTACAATCGGTTTTTACCAGGTTACCTGTGTTGGTGGGCAGTGTTATCCTTTCGTTTTCTTTTTTCTGTTTAACGGGCGCAGGAACCGTGCCGCCGGTATTACCGTTGCCATTAAAGGTTACGGTATATAAATCACCTTCTTCTCCTCCGGGACCGCCAGGGCCCTTGGGGCCGGCGGGGGCGGGACAGCCAGTCAACACTAACGCGAATACGGTTATTACCGTTAAAATAGAAAAAATTACTTTCTTCATATAGTATCCTCCTGAGATTATTGGGAATGCTGTCCCTGACAGCCGTCCGGCCGCATAAACGACTTTTATAAGGCCGAATGCAGATTATACTTAACGCGTAACACGCGCTGCTTCCCTAAAGAAAAAGAAAGAAATGACAAGAAAAAAGAAAAATAGAGTAACATTTCCATTGCGTCATACTGTAAATATACCTAATACAATGGTATTTACCTATGTAAGAAAAATACTTTCATGTACAAATAGTACGCAAAATATTTTTGATTTATTGGACATTAGTAGTTTATTAATTAGGCGCACGGCCTCAGATATTTCTATACCTAACTCAATGGTGATTACAATGTATATATTATACTTGTTGGTAATTTTTATACAAATACGGCTTGCAGGTAAGCAGTGTTTTCACTTCAACCGCGATTATAAATTCCCCGCGCGGGTGCCGTCGGTAACCGGCTAAAGCCGGCAGCCCATAGTCCGACAGGCTCCTGGGTCATGCGGTCTAATTCCCTCTGCCTGAGCGTATTATTCGGGAATGTCTCGTTATATAGTCCATATATTTTTCAGTATCAATGGCGAAAAATATAATATACTTGTCATTGCTGTCCGGAACTTGGCCTATATAGTGGTAAGTTATAAATCCGGACCTTTTCTTTTCAAACTCTTTGAGTTTATTTTCATTTATTCTAATGTTAAATTCTTTTTCGTCTTTTGCTATAACATTAATAAAGAATTTGGAAATTTCCCCTTGAAAATCTACCTCAACCCCAAAGTTTTCTACAAAATGTTTTAATAGATCCAGGGCATTGTTAAAGCTGTTTCCTGATACCATGTCATTGTAAAGCTGCCAAACCTGGTTAACTATAAAAGTCAACCCTTCCCGTTTGCCAACCACCAGCAAGAAAAAGCTGTTGTATTCGTATTTTCCTTTATAAAATTTTGCAAATATGGAAGCGCAGTAATTAGCGCCAAAATTATACGTCATATCCGGTTTTTTTATGGTTTCTGTAATGAGGGCTTCGTTTTTTTTAAAGATATTTTGAAATTTTTTTGTAGCAATAGTATTTTGTATATTTACAGTATATAAATCGGTTGGCAATTCGCCCCTGGCGGAAAGCCTGTTTAATATTTCTTTTTCAGTTTTATCTTCGAGCTTCGTGCTTTTTTCAAGTTCATCATCCAGGTAATCAAGTACAGCCTGCTTATTATACGAGACGGATGGAATATTTAAATTCTTGCATATTTCAGTAATTACGTTGTTACGTATTGCATCCTCATTTTCAATTGGTTTTAGAGTCCGCAGCATAGGATCATCATCAAGAAAAAAAGACGTACGGGCCAACATCCCTTCGGCAAACGACTTATTATATGTTTTTAAAGCTTGAATCATTACTTTACCCTCTCAATTATATCAAATTCAGATGTATCAAGATCGGCTATTTTCCATTCTTCGCACAAGGCTGCCCTGTCGTGAACGGGAACCGGCGTCAGCCTTCCCGCTTTCTCAATGGGATCGCGGTTAATAATATATAGTTGAGGACGCCATATATTCCAGCTTCTGGAATTGATCTCGGCAATTATTTCATTTTTGGCATCTTCGGTTATTTTGCCTTCTGTTGCCCAGCTTATAGCCAACTTGCGAATTTTTTTCTTATATCCGTATATACGGCTACTGTGGGTATCTTCGCTATCGCAATCTTTTTGTAAGGAAATAAATATCTCGCAGGGGCTTGAAGTTGGAGCGCCTCCTGGATCATATTTATCCGAACACCAAACAGAGTGCTTCCCTTCGCTGTATTTTTCTACCAGGCGATGTATAAAAGTCGGATTTGTAGAGTACAAAAACAGACTCATTGTTTGTCCTTTGCCAAACCCTGTCTTTCTACCCTTATAGCTGAAGGGCGCGTAAAACAGCGTTGAACGCGGGAAATGTTAACATTCTGCCGCATTATCTGCCATTTTTAGCTTACAGAGTTTTAGAACGCCCGTTACAGGGTAGTTCTTGCGCGTAACTCTATATCCTGTATAGAGTTACAAATGAGCCGTGCAGGATTCGAACCTCCGACCACCGCCTTAAAAGGGCGATGCTCTACCGACTGAGCTAACGGCCCAATGATCATCAGTTTTTATACCCTACAGAAAACGTTCAAAAATGTCAACTCCCTATTTGAGGAAAAATCTCAAAATAAATACAAAAAACAGAACCCAGGTAATAGCGCTAATTTCGGCGAATTTGCGCGTCGCGGCCTTGAGCAGAACATAGGAAAGAACGCCGTATATTATGCCTTCGACAATGCTGAAGGTAAAGGGCATCATTACAATAGCCAGAAAAGCGGGAATCCCCTCCGTAGGATCTTTGAAATTTATCTGCGCGACAGGGGCCATCATGAGGAAACCCGCAAAGATAAGGGCGGGGGCCGTAGCGGCTCCGGGGATAAGCTGGAATATAGGCCAAAACAGCAGAGCCAGGAGGAAAAGCACGCCCGCAGTCAGGGCGGTAAGGCCGCTCCTGCCCCCCGAGCCGACGCCGACCGCGCTTTCCACATAGCAAGTTACCGTTGAGGTGCCGAGAGAGGCGCCCGCTACGGTTCCTATCGCGTCGGCGAGGAAAGCCTGCCTGACCCGGGGAATATTCCCGTCCTTGTCTGCAAGCCCCGCCTGCGTGGCAACCCCGACAATGGTTCCCGCAGTGTCAAAAATGTCTATAAAAAAGAAGGTAAAGAACACTATGAAGAATTTAAAAGACAATATGCCGGAAAAATCAAATTGGAATAAAAGAGGCGACTGCGGCATGCTGAAAGGTTTCCAGCCCTCGGAAAGGGAAGTGATTCCCATCGGGATACTTATGATCGTGGTGCTGAGAATCCCGATGAAGATGGCCCCCGGCACGTTAAGCGAATGAAGTATAATAATTATGACTAAACCGATAATAGCCAGGAATGTCCCGGTATCGGTGAGGTTCCCCAATTTAATGATATTATCTACAGTGCCTACCCCGCGTATTATTATGCCCGAGTTGGAAAAACCGATAAAGGCTATGAGCAGTCCGATGCCGACCGCCACGGCTTTTTTCAGGTTATTGGGAATTGCGCTGACTATCGCATCCCGCACATTAAAGGCGCACAGGAAGATAAAAAGTATGCCTTCCAGAAAAACGGCCGTAAGCGCCACCTGCCACGTGCAGCCCATGCCGAACACAACCGTATAGGTAAAAAACGCGCTAAGCCCCATGCCCGGAGCCAAGGCGACAGGAAGCCTCGCCAAAAAAGCCATAAATATGGTAGCTATTCCCGACGATATAGCGGTGGCTGTGAACACTGCTCCCGGCGTCATGCCGTCCCCTATTCTGCCCAGCATTCCCGGATTCGCCGCCAGTATATACGCCATGGTCAGAAAGGTAGTCAGACCCGCAATTATCTCCCTTTGCGCGGTAGTGCCGTGTTTTTGAAATTCAAAGAATTTTTCCATAAGAACAGCCTCCTCCAGAAAAAGATTGCTGAAAAAAGTACATGATATTTTAATATAGAAACACAGTAAATACAACAGGCCGAATCGTGGCTGAATCGCAGTATTCATGGCTTGACACTGAACCTAAAAGATGCTAGCTTATCAGGATAGGAAAGAGGCTGCGGAAAACCTAACCGGGCAATAGCGCAGTTGGTTTAGCGTACAAGTCTGGGGGACTTGGGGTCCCCGGTTCAAATCCGGGTTGCCCGATTAGCTTTTCCGCAGCCTTAAAAGGAAGTATTATGCAATTATTGAAAGACAAGATTTTATCCGAAGGCAAGGTAATGCCCGGCAATATCCTCAATGTTTCCAGCTTTCTTAACCAGCAGGTGGATATTGACCTTTACAATGAAATAGGCAGGGAGTTTTTCCGCCTTTTCCTTAGCACCCCGATTACCAAAATTCTGACCATTGAAGCGTCGGGAATAGGGATCGCGTGTATTACCGCGCAGTATTTCAAAGTGCCGGTAGTGTTTGCCAGGAAGTTCATGGCCAAAAACGTGGAGAACGATCTTTTTTGCGCTTCCGTCAAATCCTACACCCACGGGTTAGACTATACGGTCACCGTGCCGAAGCAGTTCCTGAACGAAAAGGACACGGTTCTGCTTATCGACGATTTCCTCGCCAACGGCTGTGCCCTGGAAGGGCTGGTAAAGCTTGTCGAAATGTCCGGGGCAAAACTCGCGGGAGCCGGCGCGGTCATTGAAAAAGGTTTCCAGCACGGCGGCAAGCGCATAAGGGAACAGAATGTCCGCCTGGAATCCCTTGCAATCATAGAAAGCATGGACGAAAACAAAATCGTTTTCAAATAACAAATAACAGGTAACAAATAACAAAGGAAGAAAAAAAACTCTTCCTTTGTTATCTGTTATTTATTATTTATTACCTGAATTTGTATGCTTGCGCGCAGAAGCCGTTTCGTTTAACGCTTCCAAGGCGGGTAAATCCTCGCGGCTTTTTCCGGTCAAAGCGTTCCGCGTCGGACGAGCCGAATGAGGCGAGAAACAGCCCTCCGGCTGCAAGCAGCGGGGGCAGGGAATTCCAAATAGCGGCAAGCTGATCGGCGTCTTGAGAAGCTTTGGCGGCTTTGGACATTGAGCTTTGCGGCAGCAGTTCAGGGAAAGCCGCGATAAAGGCATATTGCCCGCCGCCCGCTTCCAAAAGCGCGTCCCTGCCAAGCTCCAAATCCACGGCAAGAACCGTCTTTGTTTCCGCGCCGTTCGCTGACCCGGCGTTATGCCGCGCCGCTTCCAGCGAAAGCGCGTTCCTGCCGGATAAAACCAAAGCCTGTTTTCGCGCAGTACCGGCCCCGTCCCGTAAAAATTCAATCAGCCAGTTGGTAAAAAAACCCTGCCCCGGCTCATGGACAAGAACCGGCGTATCAGCGGGGAGTTTTGCCTTCCCAAGACGGCAGAGGAGTTTTGCCGCCGCAAGGACTGCGCCGCCGGGGTTGTCAAAACCGGAAGCCCCGTGTATTGTTTCAAGCCTTATCTGGATTTCCTCTATCGTGCAAACAGGCGACTCGCGCAAATAAAACGGGTACCGCTTAAGAAAACCCGGTCCTGTCTGAACAGGGAGGGCGGTGCTTCCGGCTTCCCCCCGGTACACAAACACGGTATGGCCGGGGCCTTTTTCCTCTGAAAGCAACTGCGCCCCGCAGGCGGCGACGGCATCCCGAAAGAAACCCGCCAGCGTGTTAACCGCAACCATGATAACGCGGCCTTCGGGCTTCAGCAGAGAAGCCGAACGCCCGACAAAATCCTCCAGCACCGGGCTTCCGGCTTTTGCGGGAATGTTCGTCAGTATCAGATCCCACTTTTCGTTATCAGGCCCGCCAAGCAGAGGCTCGGTAAACGCCTCAAGCGTAGCGGGGGGCACGCTGTTTTTCGCCGCGTTATGCGACGTTACAAGCCGCGCCAGTTCGTCCCTGTCCTGGCAGCGCAGGTACAAGCCCTCTTCCCCCGCGACAGCCCTGATTGCCGACGCCGCGCATATCCCGATAACGCCCGTGCCGCAGCCGGCGTCAAGCACGCGCCTCGGAAGCGGCCTGTGCGCCCCGGCATCCTCGTCCAAAACCCGCGAAAAGACTTTCAGTAAAAACTGCGTTCCTCCGTCAACCCCGGCGGAACTGAACAGCCCGTGCGACAGATCGAAGGAAAAACCAATACCCCGAAACTTGAAAGGCACGGCCCTGTTAATAAAATTAGGAATGAGGAATGAGGAATGAGGAATAGTTTTCATGGTATCATGCTCAGATTCCCTAACCACGATTTATTCTTTATTCCTAATTCCTCACTCCTAATTCCTAATTATTAACCCGCTCCACGTATTCGTTGGTCTCTGTATTGACCAGGATTTTTTCGCCCTGTTTGATAAACAGCGGCACGCGCACCGTAAGGCCGGTCTCGGTTACGACAGGCTTGGTGGCCCCCGAAACCGTGTCGCCTTTAACGTAGTTTTCGCTTTCAGCCACGGTAAACACCACCTTGTAGGGTATCTTGATGTCGATTACCTTTCCTTCCCAGATGGTCAGCTCGTAAGAATCCCCGTCTTTAAGGTAGAATTTCTTATCCGCGTTATCCGCTATAGGCACTTCGTACTGTTCGTAGGATTCGCTGTCCATGAAGTGATAGTTATCCTGATCCGCGTACTGGTACTGGCAGGTTTTTATATCAACCTGGGCGTCCTCGACTTCCTGCTGCGTGGGGATGGTCAGCGACAGGACGGACCCGTCCTTGATGCTCTTCATTTTTACCCTGGCGACGGCAGTGCCCTTTCCCGGGTTATGAAATTCGCGCTCTACTACCAGAAACGGCTGCCCTTTCTGCAAAAGACAGCTTCCCTTGACAATATCTCCGCCTCGTATCATTTGTTGTTTCCTCTGTATTCAATATATTAGTTTGTAAAAAAATACTCAAGACCCCCCTACAAAAGAGAATTAGGAATTAGGAGTGAGGAATGAGGAATAAAGACAGTGAGCAGTGAGCAATGAAAGACTTAGGAAAAAAACTCTTTTTCTTCCTCTTTTCTTCTTCATTCCTCCGTGTAACTCCGCGTTCTCCGTGGTTTTTATTCTTCCTAATTTTTTACCACGAACCAACACTAACCAACACGAACAAGATAAAATTTGATACTACAAGTTCGTGTGGTTCGTGGTAGAATCTCTTTCCCCTTCCTTAACTTGTTGACATTAGTGAACAAAGAGCAAAGTTAAGATTAGATTTCTTCTTTATGCTCATTGCTCTTTGGTATTTATTCCTCATTTTCTACAGGGGTCGGATGAGGCGGAAGCTAAGATTGCTTCCCTATGGTGTGGGCTTTGCGCCAAGGTAGGCGGTATCGAAAAACAGGCTGTATATGGCAGGTATCTGCTGCCTGTTGCTTGCGCGGGATACATCAGCGCCGGTGCGGCGGAACACTTCCTTTACATCAAGACCGGGTATGTTCAGATTATTCAACAGGTGACTCGTAAGCAGGCCGTTCCTGCCGGTGCCGTCAGCCGCAGTGGCACCCGCGCTTGTGGCGTATACGATAATACTGTCCGCCGGCATACTGCCAACCACAGACAGGCCCCGGGAACGCCCCCATGAGAAAGGATTGTCACGGCAGGCGTCCAGTACCACCACGTTCAATGCGTTTCCCGCGTCGTTCAAGTCGTTAAGCACCCACTGTAAAGAAACCGCCCTTTGGCGCAGCAAATTCTCGCTCTGTATATTCGCGTCTGCCGGGATAAGGTAGTTCTCGCCGTTAGACTGTACTCCGTGACCAGCGTAGAAAAAGAAACCGTATGTATTATGCGAATTACTAAGCTTACGGCGAAAATTAGTAACCGCTATTTCCATTTGTTCAAGAGTTCCGTTCAACACTTTGTCAACGGTAAAGCCCAACCCTTGCAGAACTGAGGCTACATCATTGGCATCGTTCACCGGATTGATGAGCTTGGTGATGTTGGCATAATTTCCATTGCCTATAACCAAAGCGTATTTCTGCGGAGTGAGTTGCTGCGGAGGGGCGGCGGGTTGTACTGTTGGTACTGGCGCGGGCTGTACTGGCGTGTTCGGAGCCGCGGCCTTAACCGTAGCCGTAACCGTCTGCCCCTGTCGTACCATAACAGTGGGCGCTTTCACGGTAGTTCCGCTACTGTCTTTTACCCACACTTCCGTGTTTCCCGTGCTGACGTTGTGTATGGTCTCGCTTCCCCCCGCCTTTATCTTCCTGCCTGTCGCCTGTCCGTCTATGAATATTTCTCCG
>Ga0268262_10007616_pt1 | contig 10043 bp, 12 predicted proteins | sample TergutNc150P3_FD_190354 | JGI IMG/M metagenome (GOLD analysis project Ga0268262, IMG submission 190354) | Nasutitermes corniger P3 segment gut microbial community from laboratory colony in Florida, USA - Nc150 P3 (SPAdes) (version 2) | ecosystem: Host-associated > Arthropoda: Insects >...
GCGCGTGGTTGTCCTCACGCCCGCTCATGGTTTAGCCCTGTTCACGTTCTGCCCACAGCCTTGCGGTGCATTCCTCGCAGTAAATGGCCGTGCCGTACAAATCGCAGCCGCTGTCGAACACGTCCCCCAAATCAATGAGGTGTTCCCTGCCGCAATCGGTACACCTGGTGTAGGTGTTCTCGCCGTCCTCGATTTCGACCTCCAGAGTTACGCCCTCGCTGAGTTTTGCCTTGACATAGAACATGGTGCATGATCCTTTCTCGCTTGTGATTATTTTTACCGCTCCCCTGAGCCGTTGTCCGTGAAAAACATACAAGCCTCCCATAGCATGCAGAAATACGCAAAAATCTGCAATTCGTCATCTTCGGCAGTGAGTGCAAGTATCTGGTTTCCTGAGCCGGTCGAGCCTCTTTTTATACGCTGCTATGTTCACCGTCAACACTCCCTTCCAATTTGGCGATACGCTCCAAGATATCGTTGACCTCGATGTACTTACCCCCGAAATCCAGCACAGCCTTTGCCGCTGCCAGCCGATCATTGGGCCGGTTTTCCGCATCACGCATAATGTCGCCTATGGTGTCCACAGCTTCGTTCATCCGCTCCCTCAGGTGGTTGGCTACCCCTCTTATCACATCGTCCCTGGTGGCCTTGTAGCGGGCCTCAAAGTCCGGGTCGCTGAGGTAGTCATATATCACCCGCTCGGACACGCCCGCTGCCGCTGCCGCCTCCCGGATGGTTCGGTGCGCAAGCAGGGCCTGTAAAATGGCGTCTGCTTTTCGGTTTTTGCTCATGCGGAATCGCCTCGTGTAAAATCTTCTATGTTCCTGTTGGGAACGGGATTGTTCAGGATATACGCCAAGTGCTCCATAAAGGCTTTTTGTTCTTCCTCTTTTTTTGTCAGCTTGCGATTTACGGGGCGACCGGATATAACATAGGCTTTACCGCTGAATGCGTCGCATGAGCCAAACCTTATTTCCGTTTTGCGTCTTCCCTCTAACTCTTGTAAACGCGATAGAATCTTCATTTCGTTTTCTCCTTTTTTCATGTAAACGTTCATGATGCCGTCCCTGCCAATGCCTGCCCGGCCTCCCATTCCCTGTACAGGGCAAACCAGTCTTCGGCCTGCATGGTGATCATCCATTTATCCCGGTTGCGCCGGTGGGCCACGATGGGAAACGCACGGCCTTCGCTGTCCCGGATGGACTGCTGCATAGCTTCGTGGATGTTCAGCCGCTCCACGCGCTTTACCTCGACATGGACACCGGGCAGACCCTTCACGTCGGGGCTATCGATGCCCCCCTTGAACTGCTGCCCGCGCCGGGCGCTGTCGTATCCTTCCTCGCGGCACAGGGAGGCAAACTCCCGCTCCCCGCGACCGCCTTTTTGCTTGCTGTTCATTACGATCCTCCTGTGTGATGAATTGCTGAAAATGTTGATATACAAGGAAGGTGACGGATGGTGACGGATTCTACCCTAATTTTCTATAGAAAACTCTTTCGCGAAAAGTATGTTTTTATCCGTCACCATCCGTCACCCGAACATTATAGCGATGAAATTGAGGGCGAAATCACCCTGATTCCGACAAGATATTTGCCTGTTTTCCGATGGTCAACCCGGTATCCTTTTGACCGAATCGAAAGCCCAAAAGTACGGATAGATTCACCCATAAAGCCGTTCGCCCGGCACCAATCCTGGTAGGCGTTATACGCTGTGGACATCTGCGCGCAGGCTCCCGACACCTCCTCGGCGCATTCCTCCATGAACTGACCGATCTTGTCGCTGTCATGCTGGTAAGCTAAAATCTCTGCCCGGATGGATTGCGGCGGCTCCAGCCCCTCCGCGCGGTACAGCCTCAGCCCCTCCAGCATCCAATTGAGTACCCCGCTCAGGGCCTGCGGTGTGCGCAGCTGGGCTTTTAGGGTTTTGTCCTGTTCCTCTTCGGCAAAGTGCTTATTGAAGGGGATTACGACAATGCGCCCGCTGGTAAACACGGTAGGGTCGGAAATGCTGGGCTGATGGTTGGTATTCACCACAATGGAGAACTGCGGCTTATATTCGAAGAAATCGCAGTGCAGGAACCGGGCCGTGATGGTGTCCTGCCCGGTGACGGACTTCACCCTCGCGGCATTGAGCAGCAGCCCCTTCGGCGGCTCATTGACAGTGCACAGCCGCACACCGGCCATGCGCGCCCAGTCCGGGCTTGCCTTGCCTCCCTCCTGGTTGCGGGGTTCTGCCAACGCCTCTGGCTGCATGGATCGGGCATAGTCACCCATGACGGCGGCAACAGTATCCAGCAGGGTGCTTTTGCCGTTGCGGGTCGTTGCCCCGTAGAGGATGAAGAACTTTTCCTCGATAGGCTCCCCGGTCAGACTGTACCCGAACAGCTTTTGCAGATACCGCGCCGCGTCCTTGTCGCCCATCGTGATTTCATCAATGAACTGTTCCCAGCGGGCACATCTCGCGCCCTTGACGAAATCAGCACCGGCAACCTTGCCAAGCATGTGCGCCGGGTCATGATCCAGGACCGCCCTTTCGCTCAGATTCAATGTGCAGTTGCGGCAATTGTATAGGGCGGCATTCTTGTCCAGCTGGGACAGATACAACGGGTAAACGCTCTGCGCGTCCTTTAGCATGATGTCCCGCTTAGGCTGATTGCGCAGGGCCGTCGCGTTCTTTATGAACCTCTGTTGTTCGTCCGGGTCGGTTATGCCGGGGACAAGGCCCCACAAGTAATCAGCAAGCGCCTTTGCCCGCTCCCTAGCCGTTTCATTGCCGCCGCTAGTCCACCGTGTTCCGTCATAGCAATACCAGGCTTTAGCCTCCGGGCAATATCGCAGCCCATTCTTGAAGCTGTCCGCGAAAAGATACCCATTGCCCTTATCGTCTGAAGTGTAGCGCCGGGGGTTGTCGAGCGGGTTGATTATGTCGCCCTGCTGCTGCCCGCTGACGGCGGCGAACTCACCCGCCGCCTTTTGCCGCAGCTTGCCCTTGAACTCTGTTGAATCGGGGTTGTAGAAGCTCCCACAATCCTGGACGGCCTTTTCAAGGGTCGTCTGTCCGTATGTTTGCGAGCCGTGCTTTTCGTCCCATTTATCCCGCATAAGGGCGGATTGCCTGAAAATGTTGTCCATCTGTTCAACGTCGCCGCCGCACCAGAAGGCCAGCAGGTTGCATAAAGCTTGATCCGCTTCGCTTTGCGACTTATACCCGGTCATATCTCCGCTAAGCAACCGCCCGAATAGGTCGCCGTTTTTTGCCTTGCGCGCCCTGGTAATCACTTCATCATCCAGGAGCGGGCGAGGTGTAGCCGGGACTTGGCGAGCGGGCGGGGCTGCACCTTCGGCCCGCTGTGCGCCCGCTCCACTGCGGCGCATGTACTTTTCCAGCACCTCCGCAATCTCTGCGCTCCTGTCCTCAATGGGGAGCGGGCGCACCACGTCCCCGGTGATGGTGACGTACTTCTTTGTGCAGCCCGCAATATAGACCTCCAGGCCCGCCGCTTGATTGTTTGTGTAATACCGCGCCCCATCAAACCGAAAGCCCGGTGCGCGGAACAGTATGCGCAGGCCCTTCCCGCTGGGGGAGTGCTCAGTATAACACCCCATTGTGGAAATGATGTCTTGGGCCATATCGGACAACTGCCCGGCGTCGTCAATGCAATGGTCTATATCGATTGCGGCCATGTCGTCGAAGATGCCGATCCCCATACCGGAATAGCCGCCGCGATTGTACGCCCGCTCCGCATCGGCGAACGGTGAAAAGGTGTTTCGGTCATTGGATCGGGCGCACCCTTTGGCGCAGGGGTTGAATGGAACCTTGGTGGGCTTGCCGTCACGGTCTTGCAGTTTCCACACGCACCAACAGGGATAGGCCCGCAGTGTTGCCGGGATGCCCTTAAAATTCACTCGCCCGCCACCCTTCCATCGTTACCTGATCCGTCCCCACCGCTCGTGCGGCCTCAACACGCCGCCGGACGGGTTCGAGCCTGCGGGCCAAAGCGCGTATACGGCATGCTTCGCGCCTGTAAAACCGCATAATTTCTGCCGCGCCTTCCTCGGTGCGCGGATCGGCCCGCCAGTATCCCCGGTCGTCCGAAAGGATGAACTCACCGGCGACACGCGCACGCTCGATCGCCCGGCGTGCGTCGCGCTCATGTAGGCCGGTCAGCTGCACCAGGTCGCGCAGGTGAATGGCGTTCTCCCGGCCCTCTGGAATAAATCTGAAAATCCCCTTGCGCTCACGCGCGCCATCTGGTAAAATAGAATAGCGTTCGGTCACGGCTTGATCCCCGGTGCTGTGCGCTACCGTCATGCCTGTTCCCGCAGGTGTGACGGCCTTTGTCTTGTCCATCATTCGACTGCCCTCCGAACCCCGCCGCCCGCCGTTATACTAGCCTGCTTGCTCAGCCATTCACGGAAAAGGTCGCATGGAATGACGCAGCGGCGTGGCGAGAGCCAAACAGCTGGAAACCCACGAGAGTGAATCAAGCTGTACATTGAGTTTACGCCCACCCCTGTAAGCCTAGCGGCCTCCTTCACGCTGTAGCATAGTTTTACTTTTTGGCTTTCCATATGTATCCTCCTAAAAAAATTATCTTGACAACGCCGATCTTCTGTGTTATCATGTAGCTACGGTTGTTGTCTGATATCGCCATGTTGCTGCGACCGTTGTCCGATGTCACCATGTTGCTACGGTTGTTGTCTTGCTTTATTATACCGCATTCTTTTGCAGATGTCAATACCCGAAGAATATTTCTTTCGAATGAATTCATATGCAGTATTCGAATTAAGAGATTCATACAAATGCAGATAAGGAGAAGTAAACCTATGGCGGGAAAAGACAGAATTCCGATATTTCGGGAGCGACTTGTCAGCTTGCGCAAAAAGGAATTGAAAATGACACAAGAAGAATTCGCTGAGCATGTCGGTATCGCTCGCCCAACTGTCGGGCTGTATGAATCAGGGGAGCGAATCCCTGACGTCGGAGTGCTTGCCAAAATCGCCCGCGCTTGCGGCAAGTCCGCTGATTGGCTGCTGGGCTTGTCAGACGTAGACGAAGTGGATGAAGTGGCACAGGCAGCAGCTGCCAGATATGGGCTCAACAACAGCAGCTTAGAGGCTTTGGAAAGCTTGGTAGCGTTTCAGGGAGAAGAAGTCGATGGAAGAAATATAGACTATCGCTCTGCCCTTAACGCTTTATTGCCTACTAAGCAATTCATATTGCTGTTGCGGTATATGGAATTCGCAAAAGAAAGCCGCGAGTACGCCAAAAGGGAGGAAGAAGAGCGCAGGCAAGCGCGCGAGCAACTCAGTTCAGGAGCCATGAACTTTGAAACGGCACCAGCCACATCTGAGGATGAGATTAAAACATGGAGCCTTGAGAAACAGGTCGCGTTTCGCAAACAAGAGCTTGATGGTTTTTTGGCGTGGATAAGGGAGGGCGGTATAAGTCGCCACACTGAACGACTAGAGGGCCCTATTAAACGGCGCGAGGCAATGGACACTGCCAAAAATCAATGCGGCGCTTGGCTGGATGCCGCTGACGCTACTGATCACTACGCGCAACAAGCTGCAAAATGGTTGGACGAAGCGATTTCGGCCTATTATGATGGCAGGTCGGTGGAGCTAGATATATTCCAAAGGGATGGTGATCCCGATGCCTAAGCGCGCCCCCAACGGCAACGGCTGCATCACGCAGCGTAAGGATGGTTCCTGGATGGTCAAGGTTACGACTGGCCGCGATCCGGGCACCGGAAAGCCAATCTACAAGTACACCTACCACAAATCGCAGAAGGAAGCCCGCGAGCACCTGCGGCAGATCACCGCTACCATTGACAAGGGCACGTACCAGGAGCCAAGCCGCATGACGGTGGGGCAGTGGTTGGACATCTGGACTGCTGAGTACCTGGGCGGCGTGAAGTACGGAACCCAAAAGACGTATAAGGCACAGGTGGAGAACCACATCAAGCCTGCGCTGGGGGCCGTGCGGCTGCAAAAGCTCACCCCCCATGCTGTGCAGGCGTTCTATAACAGCCTCCAGCGGGACAAGGAACTATCCCCCAAGAGCATCCGCAACGTGCACGGCGTTTTCACAAAGGCGCTCTCGACGGCCCACCGGCTGGGCTACATTCCTGCCAACCCCTGCGACATCGCCACCACGCCTCGCATTGAGAAGTACCAGTTTCATACCCTCAGCGATGATCAGGTGACCGCCTTCGTGATTGCCTGCCAGTCAGAGGGGAGCGTATATGCGGCCCTCTACAGTGTGTTGGTGTTCACGGGTATGCGCATGGGAGAGGGTTCGGGCCTCGCCTGGGATTGCGTAGACTTCCGCAAGGGAACGATCACCGTTGAAAGGCAGTTGCAGCGCAGGCCGGAAAAGGACGGCGGCTTTGTACTGGTTCCGCTGAAGAACGACCGACCGCGCACGATCAAGCCGCCGCGCTTCGTGATGGACACCCTGCGGGAGCGCCACACCGTCCAAATGCGGGAACGACTGCAAGCCGGAAGCGCATGGGTGGGACGGACAGACGGCAAAGGGCAGGCAAGCGCCCTAGTGTTTACAAACCCGCTGGGCGCGGAGCTCCACCCCCGCACCATCGCCAAGCACTTGAAGATCATCCTACAGCGCATCGGCGCGGAGGACGTGACCGTGCACGATCTGCGGCACACCTATGCAACCCTGGCCTTGCAAAACGGCGTCGATGTGAAAACGGTGAGCCAAACGCTGGGCCACGCGACCGCCGCCTTTACCCTGGACATCTACGCCGCCGTCACGGAGCGTATGTACCAGGACAGCGCCGATAGGATACAGGTCTACATTGAATCCCTCACGGCAAAAGGGGCCTGAAAAGGGCGCAAAAACAACCGGGTTAATTCCTTCAAGGATTACCCGGTATTTTCCTAATTGTTGTAAAAATTGTTGTAAACGGCTGTTTTTTCTTGCCTTAAAAAGCAAGAAAGCCTTGAAATACAAGGCTTTCTTGGTGGCAGGGGCAGAAGGACTTGAACCCTCGGCACGCGGTTTTGGAGACCGCTGCTCTACCAACTGAGCTATGCCCCTAAACGGCTCCCCTTAAGAAGAGCTTTTTTATTATACCCATTTTTTCGCCGCGTGTCAATAGGCAATCGCAAATTTTTTACCGAATTGGTTTGCAAACCAAAGGGGGCACGCGGCAAGGCGCCAGCCGGTGCATGCAGCCAAGTAAGGCCATGCAAACGGTCCGCCTCCCCTTCCTGCCTCCCCCCATGCATAACCGCCCCTTTTTCCGCCAAGACTAAAGCAAACAGCGGAAAGCGGGGCGTTGTGCCGTATGATTAAAGGCGTCAACCACAGGGTCATCGAAGTCATGGAGAGCGAGTGCGAATATTTTGAGCGCGTGATCTTCTTCGTCAAGCCGGAGTATTCCGCCCTGAGCGAGGGCACGCTGCGCGACCGCGCCAAAGCCGTCGCCAGCAACACCAGTGCCCCGCCCCCCAGCCGGATCCGCAGATCCAAGCTGGTGACCGCCGGGTCCCTGCTCAGCGCCGCGGGACTTGGGGCCGCGATCGCCTTCGTGGTGCAGTTTTTCGTGCTGCGGGCATGATCTAGGGCGGATTTCGCAGGAATTCGCGCAAATAGCATTGACAAGCCCGGCGCGGTTGTGCTAAAATAATACAATCCCATGGTAGCATTCCGCGGGCGCGCGGAATACCATGCAGTGTAACGCAGCGCGGCGCGCGCGGCGCGGCTGCCACATATTCAATGGAAGGATGAAGGCAATGGCGGAATTTACGTATGAAATCGTGGAGGAGCTGGGCGTGCTCAGCGAGACCTCCCGGGGGTGGACCAAGGAGTTCAACCTGATCAGCTGGAACGGGCGCGAGGCGAAGTACGACATCCGCGAATGGGCGCCCGAGCACGAAAAGATGGGCAAGGGCGTCACGCTCAGCGGCGACGAGGCGGCGGAGCTCAAGCGCCTGCTGGCGGGCATCGATTTCGAGGCGACCGAATAGGGGGCGGGCGTTCGCGGGCGGGAGGCACCGCGAACCGCCGCGGAAAGGATGCGTCCGTGCATCATGAAAAGGGAAGGGACTCCGCAGCAGCCGGTGGCCCCGCAGTGCGTCCCGCCGCGGGCGGCAAAGCGAAAAAAATCGCCGCGTGGCTCGTGGTCGGCGGCATGCTTGGCATTTTTTTGTTCGATATCGTCACGGTGCTGCTGGGCAACGCCCTGGAAAAGCGTTACCCGGTCACGGACGAACCCTTCACAGGGAACAGCGGAGCGGCCGGCCCGCCGCAGGCGCAGGCGCGGATCCATTTCCTCAATACCGGGAATTCCGACTGCATCCTGCTGGAAAGCGGCGGGCATTTCGCGCTGGTGGACAGCGGCTGGGGCAGCGACAACCCGGACCCCAGGGCCCGGCGGCCCGGCTATGAGGAGCAGGTCCTCGACTACCTGAAGCGGGTGGCCGCCGACGAAAACGGCATTGTCACCCTGGATTTCATTTTGCCCAGCCATTACCACTACGACCACGCGGGCGGCTTCCCGGGGATCCTGGCCGACCCCGCGGTGCGGGTGCGCACGGTGTACCTGCGGGAGCTGCGCACGGGCAACCAGAAGGCCTACGAGCTGGAGCGCTGGGGGATCGAGGAAAACCGCAGGCGCATCTTGGAGGCGGCGCGGGCCAGAGGGTTCCCGGTGGAAGAGCACCTGCCCGCGGAGCCTTTCGCGCTGGGCGCCATGACCTTGCGGCTGTTCAACCTGGACAGCTACGAGGACCCCCGCTGCCAGGGCGAAAACGACAATTCCGTGGCCGTCCTGGTCACGGTGGGCAAGGCCAGGGCGCTGCTGACCGGGGACATCACCGCCAGCCACGGCCTGGAAAAAAAGATCGCCGCCCTTGTGGGCCATGTGGACCTGCTCAAGCTCCCGCACCACGGCTACTCCCTGAGCAGCTCCGCCGCTTTCCTGCGCGCGCTGCGGCCCAAGGTGGCGGTGGTCACCAACGGCATCGGCCAGGTCTACCCCAACGTGCGGTGGAACCTCACGCTTTTCGCCCGCTGCCCCCTGGTCTCCACCGTGCGCGAGAACGGGGTGATCGCGACGCTTTCCCCCGACGGGACGCTGAAATTGACGGGCAACCTGCATTTGTAAGTTAGCGCATTAAAACTTTACAGTACCTGGGAAATCCATGCCGCCGTGTGGATAACCTGGTGGACAAAGTGAATAACAATGGCCGGATTCCCTGAAAAATCAAGGGCTGCGCGGTGCAAAAACCGGAGGGGACCGGCGGGAGAGATGGGAGGAGAGCGCATGGCGCAGGCGAACTTCAACGATTTAGCGGAGGAAATTTTTGCATCCGGCGGCGCGCGGCTTGCAGAAATTTCCGAGCTGGAGGAAAAATATCCCCCCCGGCGGCTGCCCGAGGGGGCGGCGGTGACGCGCTTCGCCCCCAGCCCCACGGGCTTCCTGCACATCGGCAACCTGCTGCCCGCTTTCATCGACCGCATCCTGGCTAGCCGCACCGGCGGGGTGTTCCTCCTGCGCCTGGAGGACACCGATAAAAAGCGGGAGGTGGAAAACGGCGCCGCGGGCATCCTGGAGGGCCTGCGGGGCATCGGCATCTCCGTGGACGAAGGCGTGACAGGAGGCAGGGATGAGGATACAGGGGTCAGGGAGACGGGGGAATACGGGCCCTATACCCAGAGGCCGCGCAGGGAAATCTACCACGCCTATGCCAGGCGGCTGGTGGAGCAGGGCCTGGCCTACCCCTGCTTTTGCTCGGAGGAGGACCTGGACAACCTGCGGGCGCAGCAGGAGCGGGCGGGCGTGAACAAGGGCTATTACGGCCCCTGGGCCAAGTGCCGCGGCTTGGACCTGGACGAGCAGCTGCGGCGCGTGCGTGCGGGGGAGGCGTTCACCCTGCGCCTGCGCTCACCGGGCGACGAAAGCCGCAAAATCGCGGTGACGGATCTCATCCGGGGCAAGCTGGAGCTGCCGGAATACGCCATGGACGTCGTGCTGCTCAAGGCCGACGGCATCCCTACATACCATTTTGCCGCCG
>Ga0268262_10007617_pt1 | contig 10042 bp, 7 predicted proteins | sample TergutNc150P3_FD_190354 | JGI IMG/M metagenome (GOLD analysis project Ga0268262, IMG submission 190354) | Nasutitermes corniger P3 segment gut microbial community from laboratory colony in Florida, USA - Nc150 P3 (SPAdes) (version 2) | ecosystem: Host-associated > Arthropoda: Insects > Digestive...
GCTTTAACTCCGTCTTTTTTTATCCTATCGATAAGTTCCTGAACCTGAATTTCCATATCTCACTTCCTTATGATAAATAACTGTATAAATATTACAAAGAATTGTAATAAAAGTCAATAAGTTAAAATGTTAAAAATTTACTGTGTACAAAGGTGCATTAATTGTACAAAATAGTTAATTTTCTTAAAACTGTTTATCATTCTTTGATTTATAGGCTCTTTTGAAGCCAGATTTATTTCCCTCCAGTTTATAAGCAGTTCCGGGTGTTTTTTCTGAATATCTTCTATAAGATTCTTTAAATGCTTGCCAATGACGATAAGGGCTTGAACAACCGTGTTAATTATCTCTATTGCCTGATCGTTTACCTTACCCATTATGCTGTTTATATACCGCGCCTGAGTGGGGTCTCTGTCTATCCTGAGCATTGCCGAGCGTAAACGAGAGCCGTCCGCTCCGTCTTCGGACAGGACGGTATCAAGGTCGGCTATGGTGACTAAGTTTTCCTCCACGGTATGAAAAGCTTCGCTCATTTCATGCGCCATAGTGTTGTTTGTCCACTGACCGCGGATAAGGAGAATATCGCTCAATTCCTTAATTTCTTTTTGAATATAGTCGTCCAGAAAGCATTTAAGGTAATTAAGCCCTTCGGCGAAAAAGAAATAATCGAGGTGTCTTTTTCTGTACATATCGTTTACGCGCGGATTGTAGTTTTCAAGGCTTGAAAAATCATTTGACTCGAAAATTTGCTTTGTAAGGGCGCTTATTTGAGCGGCTTTTTTGGTATTGTTTATCTTGGTAATAAAGGCGGTTGCCTCGTTTTTCTTGGCTTCCAGCCATACATCGCCTATTGTCTCGTTAATAACGGTGTTTTTGAACTGCCAAACGGGGTTTCTAAGGGTGTATTGTATCATTAATTCGATGATTTTAGAGGTATGTATTTCCCTTAGGGTTTTCATCATGTTTACAAACTGGTCTTGGGCGACGATGTCCTGACCTTCGCATTTCTTAAAAATAGCCAAAAGCCCCGGCCAGTCTTCTTCCGGGCGCAGGGCGTGTGTGGCGGTTAAAAAATCGGCCATTGGGTCGATTATAAGAATCGCCTTTATAGCGGGGAATTTAGGCTCTACAAGGAAGCTTCCGTCCACAAAATGGGGGTCGAATTTCTTGAAAAAACCGAAGAAATTGTAGTTTACAAGCTGGCTAAGCGCCGATGCCAGTTCGTACCGGTGGTTTACGGTAGCTATGTGGTTATGGTCAAACTGGCTTATAAGCAGGTTCATATCCGCCTGAATAGACTCAATTACCTTTTCGCCCGGGTTAGTTCTCAGTTTTGCTTCCAAAAACCCGGGATCCAGACGGCCTATTGTGTCTTTTATGTTGGGATCTATGCATGATTCCACGGTAAAATGACGTAATTGCGCCATTTTACCCTCATCTTTCATGAATAATTTGATGGGATAAATGGTCTTATAAACGGAAAATAAAAACGATATAAACGAGGGATCCACCTCTTCCGTACGAATTCTGAAATATTTGGTATATTTGCTGTGGCTTAGTTCTCTTGCAATGCCTTTAAGCATGTTTTGTTTTTCATCTGTCAGCCCTTCGCCGGAAAATAGTGAAAAAACTTTGTCCATAAGGTCTTCGGCCATATTTTCCCCCTAGTTGGGAATATTATAATATTTTGATAAATATATCAATAGCTAATTTAGCTAATTTAAAAACCTACTATAATGGGTATATATTTCTTTCATATAAATTTATCTTTTTTTATTGATTTTGCCCTTGACATATTGATATAAATATATAAAATTTATAGTAATAAGTTAATAAATGTTTAAAAATATTTTTTATAAGGAGTTTTGACATGACAAAACGACTAATTGTAACGGTTCTCATTTCCTGCCTAGTCTTAGGTTCGGCGTTCGCGCAGACCAGGGCGAGAGATTATATAGCTCAGGGTCAGGAAAACATGAAACAGGGAAAATTCGCGGAAGCGGTTGCTTCTTTTGAAGGCGCGATTAAGCTTGAACCCAAGAACAGCCAGGCGGCAAAACTGCTGAATGAAGCGAAACAAAAAAGAATGGAAGAAGCTTTCACACAAGCCCAACAGCTTCAGCAGGAAGGCAAATACGCGGACGCTATAGCGATGTACAATTCCGCGATACGATACGCTCCTGCGGGTTATAATACGCGGAATATACAGAACCGCAGGGACGAAGCTCAAAGGGCGCTGGCTTTAAGCGAACAGCAAGAGCAGAACTCCGCGTCAAACGCAGAGCTGAAAGCGCAGCAGGAAGCTCAAGCGGCACTGCTTAAAGAAAGAGCGGAAGCGGCTAAAGCGGAAGTTGTAAAAGCGAATGATTTCCTCCTTGGCGGAAAATACCCCGAAGCTATAACTCAATATGAGAAAACAATTGCCGACGGCGGATTAACACCGGCTGAAATAACCGAGACAAACCGCCTTATTGCTGAAGCGAAAGCTTTACAGGAAGAAATGGTAAAATACAACAGACCTTTACAGGACAGCGATTTTGAAGTTACGCAGGCCGGCAACGTTATTACAATTACCAAATATAAAGCGTCTGTAGAAAAGAAAATAACAGTCGGCGGAGCCACTCACACGGTATATTTCGGCGTTCTTAACGTAGTTATCCCCACAAAGGTATTCGGTCAGAATTTATCGATTATCGGTCCTGAAGCGTTTAAAAACTGCGGTATTATAAGCGTAGTTATCCCCGACACCGTAACGGAAATCGGCTGGGGCGCTTTTGCCAACAACAAACTTGAAAAAGTTACGCTTGGAAAAGGCTTAAAAGTAATTAAAGGCGGAATTTCACAGGGAAGCGTTGAAGTAACTGAAATAGGCGCATTTGAAGGCAACAAACCCCTTACGGAAATAGTTATTCCCGATACTGTAACGGAAATCGGAGCCAGGGCGTTTAGGGACTGCGGTCTTAAAAGAGTAATCTTCGGTAAGATGGTTCAGATCATCGGCGAAAGCTCCTTTAGAAACAACCAACTGCCCGACGTAGCGTTCCAACCCGGTGTAAGATCAATCCGACGTTTCGCGTTCAATTCAAACCAAATCAAGAACTTATTCCTTCCTAACGGCATTGCCGAAGTTTACGACGAAGCTTTTACAAATAACCCGATGGAATCCGTAGTTATACCGGCGTCATTGGCGACATTAACACCCATGAACAATATGCCCAGCCCGCGTATCGGAGGATATAACTCCAAATACACGGCTGCCGCTCCTCATACATTCCCCAATACGCTTATTATGGTAACATTCCCCGGCAACCTGCACGACGACAACTTAGCGACATTCGAGCAGAGTTTAAGAGACTATTACAACAGCAACAGGAAAGCCCCCGGAGTGTACATAAAGAACGGTCCTATCTGGACGTTCAAGAGGTAACTCCTCCCGGTAACAGAAAGCCCTGTCTTATGACGGGGCTTTTTTTTGCTGCGAACCAACACGAACCACACGAACCAACACGAACCACACGAAGAGGGAAGATTTTTTTACCACGAACCACACGAACCAACACGAACCACACGAAGAGAGAAGATTTTTTTACCACGAACCACACGAAGAGGGAAGATTTTTTTACCACGAACCACACGAACCATGTGCGAAGGAAGCCATAGACGACGTAAGATACCACTAACAGCGGAATTCGAAATCTAAGGTTTAGGGGGTTTCTGTCCGAAGGCTAAGCATGATTCTCACGATAAGATAACGAACAAGAACCCCTGATCTCTTTCTTTCTACTACGCTTATATCTGTAGTAAATCTCTCCGCTTTCTCGGTTCGTGTTGGTTCGTGTGGTTCGTGGTTGATATCTTATCTCTTTGGTTCGTGTGGTTCGTGGTTGATATCTTATCTCTTTGGTTCGTGTGGTTCGTGGTTGATATCTTATCTCTTTGGTTCGTGTGGTTCGTGGTTGATCTCTTATCTCTTTGGTTCGTGTGGTTCGTGGTTGATCTCTTCAGTTATTTTTTCTTTTAGCGTATCCAGCCCGATCTTTTCTTTCACGGAAATGGGTACGCTCCCCGGGAAACGGTTTTGTAACTCCTCTACGGTGTCCGCCGACAGGCGGTCTATTTTATTCAGGACGGTGATTACGGGAATATCAAGGGCGGGGGCTTGTTTGTCTTTTTTTCCCGATAACTCGGTTAAAACATTTATTGTTGTTTCGCAGTTGTTTTCTATGTCGGGGTCTGAGGCGTCTAAGATGTGTATAAGAATATCGGCTAACGCGGCTTCTTCCAAAGTTGAACGGAAGGCTTTTATAAGCGAATGAGGAAGGGCGCGGATAAAGCCGACTGTATCGGTAAGCAGAACATTTACGTTGGGCGCAGGCTGGAAACGGCGGGTAACGGCGTCCAAGGTGCAGAAAAGTTTATCCTCCGCAAGTACGTCCGCGCCTGTGAGTACGTTTAACAGGCTTGATTTACCGGCGTTGGTGTAGCCGACTATGGCGCATACTGGCAGATTGTTGCGCTCCCTCATGCCCCTCTGGGTTTTGCGCTGTTTGCCTACCTGCTCTATTTCTTTTTCAAGGCGGTTAATTTGTTTTTCTATTTTTCTGCGGTCGGTCTCAAGTTTGGTCTCCCCCGACCCCTTTGTTCCGTAGCGCCCTCCCCTCTGCCGTGAAAGATCAATATATTTGTGCGTCAACCTTGGCAGTAAATATGTAAGCTCTGCAAGTTTTACCTGCAATTCCGCCTCTCTTGTAACGGCTCTCTGCGAAAAAATACGGATTATAAGCTCCTGTCTGTCCAAAACGGGAAGATTTGATAGCTCTTCCCAGTTTCTCTGCTGTGAAGGGGTTGAATTCCAATCAAAAACCAGCAGATCCGCCCCTATTTCCGCCGCCTTTTTGGACAATTCCTCGGCTTTTCCGCTTCCCATACCGAATTTAGCGGTTTTTTCGCGGACGCGTATTTTTTCATGCGCGGCAATTTCCAGCTCCAGAGTTGACGCAAGCCCTTCAAATTCACGGCACATGGCTTCATCGCCTGAGTTCCCGTTTAGTATGCTGACCAAGAAGGCTCTTTTGGGTTTTTCTTTTGTTTCGTATAGTTTTGTCATTTGGGGGATTATACCATAAAAATACTTGACTAAAAATCTAAAAATTCGTATTATTATAAAAATATCGAGTTTTAAGGGAGTTTTTTATGAAAATAAAATTTTTAAAAATTGCCGCCATTATTGCGGTTGTTGCTTTTTTGCCTCTGATAAGCTGTACGGAAGACATAGGTACATTTCCGCCCCTTACCGGAAACATTGCCGTTAGCGGGACTTTTAGTGATGATGGTACACTCACCGCCTCATACAGCGGACCTGAAACCGGCGAAATTATATGGACATGGAAGCTGGAAGGTAAAATTGAAAAACAAGGAAGCGGCGCAGGAAGCAACACGTTTACCCCCCCAAAAGGAGGATATTTAAGAGTAAGCGCCAGTATACAAAATTACGCCAGCAAAGTTACATGGCTCTACGTTGGAACTATTCCTGTCCCGACAGAAAATGATTTTATTATTCAGTGTTTAGAGAAAAATAGCGTTTCTGCTCCAACCATAACAGGAAAGAATCAAACTTTAAACGGCGGACCTAATTTTTCAAGTGCAGTTATTACTAACATTAAATACCGCAAACCGGACGGTACTTATGACACGTCAATTCCGCAGGAGTCAAGTTCATACCAAATATCCTTCGATGTAGCCGCTAACCCGGGTTCTTGGAAAGCGGCAACCATAAATACAACATTACTTGTCGCCTTTGAAAGCGTTTCAGATTTTCAAACATGGCTGAATAACCTACCCGTTACCGAATCACCGTACAAAGCCGGGTTTAAGATAACAGACAGCGATATGCCGGCTCTTAAAACAGCGATTGAAGCCGATACAACAAAAAAAATATCTTTTATTGATTTTTCTATTAGCACAATAACATCCATTCCCCAAGAGCAATTTGAAGACTATTCTTCACTTACCGGAATAATTTTACCGAACAGCGTTACCAGTATTAACTGGAGTGCTTTTTATGGATGCAGCAGCCTTACCGGCATAAACATACCGAACAGCGTTACCAGTATTGGGGATTGGGCTTTTGACGGTTGCACCGGTCTTACCAGCATAAACATACCGAACAGCGTTACCAGCATTGGGGGTTTGGCTTTTGACGGAACAGCTTGGTATAATAACCAACCGAACGGTTTAGTATATGCGGGGAAAGTAGCTTACAAATACAAAGGAACTATGCCCCCAAATACAAACATATCATTACTTGAAGATACAAAAGGAATTGCTGGGGATGCTTTTTACAATTGCAGTGGACTTATAAGTGTAACTATACCAGACACCGTTACCAGTATTGGGGATTGGGCTTTTGACGGTTGCACCGGTCTTACCAGTGTAAACATACCAAACAGCGTTACCAGCATTAGGCGGTCTTTTCTCTGCACCAAACTTATAAGTGTAACATTTGCTGGTGATACTATTGCTAGTCTTTATTCCAATGCTTTCTTAGGCGATTTATATGCAAAGTACACTGATTCCACCAATGGAGGCGCAGGAACATATACGAGAAGCGGTACAGGTACAACTTCGGATCCCTATGTATGGACAAAGTCGTAAATTAATAAACAGAGTTTAATGAAACGGGGAGCGTGATTTTTCACTGACTCCCCGTTTTTTTTTGCGGTAGATCTATCTCTATTCAGTTTTTACGTTTTTTGACCTTGTTATCAACGCGTAAGTTAAGACAATTAAAGCCGGTACTAACGGTATACACACAAGAACTATTGTTTCCATTCTTCTCCCCCTATCACAAGCAGAATTAATCCCGCTGTTATAAGCAGCGCAACAACGCAGCCGCTAACCGAAAGTACAGTCAATCTGTCATAGTCACCTTTAATTATACTACCAAGCACCAAGCTTGCAAAGATGATATTTCCAAGATTGATCAGAACTTTGCCGAATTCCCTTAGAAAAATTTGTATATTTTTCATATTTTACCTCCGGCTATATATGGCGTGAAACCCTCATTTTGCTTGACCGAAAACTGAAATTTATGGAAAATTTTTCACTTGACTAAATACAAATTTCGCTGTATTATCTTATCATTATTTCATAAATTAAGAATTTATAAGGAATACACTGAAAAAAGGGGTGTTTTTATGAAACTTATTTTAAAATTGTTTTGTTTTACAGCGGTTATCGGATTTTTTACCCTGCCTTTAACAGGGTGCGTGGAAAAAATTGAAGTACTTCCTCCTCTTAAAGGGAATATTACTGTCAGGATTGTATACGGCGAAGTTACCGAACTCCCGTGGTACGGTCCGGTAGTCAACTGTATACTGAAAGCGGAATACGACGGCCCCGAACCCAATATTATATGGAATTGGAGGGGACCCATCAATGCGGCGGGCAATACATTTACTCCCACAAAGGCGGGAACTTACATTGTAAGCGCCAGTTCTAACGGCTATTCCAGTAAAACATTAAAAATAGAAGTTAAAGAAGACCCAAGAATCCCGACTGCGGACTACTTTAAAATTGATAATTTGGCGCAGAAGAAAGATTCGTTCGTCGATATTAAAATATCGGCTAACAACGACATAGAAGCGCTTTACGGAGAGCTTCTTAACGGCGATATGTATAAATATTACGAGGGGATTAATCTTACAAAATATACCAAGAATAAAGAACCACCAATCGGTATTGCGGGGACATTCAGCGTAACCTTTGACGTAAATGAAGCATCAAGCTTTTATAAAGCGGTAGGAGGACTATTCGCAGGAACGCTTATGATTTGCGACACATACGTTGATAAAGCTCAAGATTTAAGAGATTATTTAGACACACAACCCGCTAATACACCGGAAACTCCGCTGTACATAAATATTGAAACCAAAACTATAAATCTTAAAGGTGATAGATATAATAAAACTGTCACCGGTGTTGATGAAAGCGGAAGCGTTGGAGCCGTCATTTACGAATACAACGAAAACGAATCTAAAACACGCTATATATTCCTTGACTTAAACAGAATAAAAGTAGCTATAACAACAACAACTGAAATTCCTGATTACGCTTTTGTAGATGTAAATAATCTTGTCGGTATAATCATACCGGACACCGTTGAAAAAATCGGTACGTCTGCTTTTGATAATTGTACTAATTTTAAATATGTAATAATAGGGAAAGGCGTTACCGAGATTGGGAACAACGCTTTTTCAAAAACCAAAATTGAAAAAATAACCATACCCAACAGCGTTACCAGTATTGGGGATTCGGCTTTTGACGGTTGCGGCAGTCTTACCAGCGTAACATTTGAAGGTAAAATTAATTCAGAGAATTTGGGATCATTACCCGGCGACTTAAGAGGAAAATACCTTGCCGGAGGAATAGGAACATATACGAGAAAAGACGGCAATAGTAACATATGGACAAAATCAAAATCATAAATTAACAAGCAGAGTTTAATGAAACGGGGAGCGTGATTTTTCACTGACTCCCCCTTTTTTTTGCCTATTCACTCTACCCCGCCTTCTATGCTAAACTACCCACATGACAGCCGATGAATTACGTACCAAATATATCAATTTTTTCGTTTCCAAAGGGCATGCGCAGATACAGGGGAAATCGCTCCTGCCGGAAAATGACCCTACGGTGCTTTTTACAACTGCCGGTATGCATCCGCTTGTTCCCTATCTTTTGGGGCAGGAACATCCTGAGGGCAAAAGGCTCGTGAACTTTCAAAAATGTATCCGAACTGGAGACATTGACAGCGTGGGTGACCCAAGCCACCTTACCTTTTTCCAAATGTTGGGCAACTGGTCTTTGGGGGATTATTTTAAAGAAGAAGCAATCAAAATGAGTTTTGAATTTCTCACGTCGCCGCAGTGGCTGAATATTCCCGTTGAAAAATTGGGTGTTACGGTTTTTGCAGGCGAGGGCGATGTTCCCAGAGACGATGAGTCTGCGGCAATTTGGAAACAGCTTGGTATTCCTGAAAACCGCATATCTTTTTTACCGAGAGCGGATAATTGGTGGGGTCCTGCCGGAGCGACAGGTCCTTGCGGTCCCGATACCGAAATGTTTTATTACATAGGCGACGCTCCCTGCGGCCCGGATTGCAAACCGGGCTGCTCTTGCAAAAAATGGCTGGAAATTTGGAACGATGTTTTTATGCAGTACAACAAGAACGCACAAGGCGCTTATGAGCCGCTTACCCGAAAATGCGTTGATACAGGCATGGGCATTGAAAGAACTGTGACCGTTCTTAACGGGAAAAAAAGCGTTTACGATACCGATATTTTCGCTCCTGTTATAGCGGCTATTGAAAAGGCGGCTAACGGGCACAAGTACGGACAGGATAACGATAAAGATTATTCGATACGGATTATAGCCGATCATGTGCGCTCGGCAACTTTTATTTTGGGAGACCCTAAGGCGGTAAGCCCTTCCAATGTGGGAGCGGGTTATGTCTTACGCCGCCTTATACGCCGCGCCGTACGCCACGGGCGAAAACTTAACAATCAGGAGTTCAGTCTTTCCCCCATAGCGCAGGTTGTTGTGGATCAGCTAAAAGGCGCATACCCGGAACTTGAACAAAACCGCAGCTTTATAATAAGTGAGCTTGATAAAGAAGAAGCGAAATTTTTAGAGACTTTGCAAAAGGGCGAGCATGAGTTTGAAAAACTGCTTCCTAATCTGCTTAAAGACCCGCGAAAAATTATGTCGGGGCGGCTGGCTTTTAAACTTTACGATACTTACGGCTTCCCAATCGAGCTTACGGAAGAGCTTGCCGCCGAGTCGGGAATGAAGGTAAACAAGGAAGAATTTGACGAAGCGTTTCAGAAACATCAAGAGCTTTCACGCTCCCAGAGCGGATCATTTAAGGGCGGGCTTGGAGATCAGGGCGAGATGGCGGTTAAATACCACACGGCGACCCACCTTCTGCACAAGGCGTTAAGGACTGTGCTTGGGGATCATGTCGCCCAAAAAGGGAGCAATATCACGG
>Ga0268262_10007618_pt1 | contig 10039 bp, 7 predicted proteins | sample TergutNc150P3_FD_190354 | JGI IMG/M metagenome (GOLD analysis project Ga0268262, IMG submission 190354) | Nasutitermes corniger P3 segment gut microbial community from laboratory colony in Florida, USA - Nc150 P3 (SPAdes) (version 2) | ecosystem: Host-associated > Arthropoda: Insects > Digestive...
GGGGGGGGGGGGGGTATTATTTCAAATAATCTTCATGTTGTTTTGGACGGGATGGATGTTTTCTCGTTCGGAATAAGAGAGGCACCGAAATCAGTCAACAGCTTAATTGAAGCGTTTGGCCTTGATAAAAATATGATAGATTATTTCATATTTCATCAGGCTAATCTTTATATGAATGAACAGATACGGAAAAAACTGAAACTTCCTGTTGAAAAGGTTCCATATTCATTGAAGGAATTAGGAAATACCAGTAGCGCTTCTATTCCACTCACGATGGTTACAAAATTGTATAAAGATATGAGAGAGAAGAAATTACATCATATTGCCTGCGGTTTTGGTGTTGGACTTTCCTGGGGTAGTGTGTATTTTTCAACGGATCATGTCATCTGTCCGTCATTGGTAGAGGTATAATATGTATAATCCGTTTTCTTTAGCAGGAAAAAAAATACTGGTAACAGGCGCTTCTTCCGGAATTGGACGAGCTGTCGCCGTAGAGTGTTCTAAAATGGGAGCTTCCGTTATCATTTCTGGACGAAATGAGGAGCGGTTAACTCAAACATTAGACCAATTGGAGGGTCATGATCATAGAAAAATAGTTTGTGATTTATTCTCAGAAGAGTGCGTAAAAGAACTCTCGGATCAACTATTGAAATTAAACGGCATCGTGCATGCAGCTGGTATTGGGAAAACCTTACCTTTTCAATTTGTTACCTCTAATGAAATAAACAATATGTTTAGTGTGAACTTTTTTGCACCTGTATTATTATCACAAATGCTAATAAAAACTAAGAAATTAGTAAAAGAGGCTTCAATAGTATTTATCTCATCTGTAGATGGCCCTATTACGGCTCATATAGGAAACTCTATATATGCGGCTACTAAAGGTGCAATTACAGCAATAGCTAAGAATATGGCTTTGGATTTAGCATCAAAAAAAATTAGAGTTAATAGTATTTTGCCTGGAATGGTAGAAACACCATTTATTCATACCGGAGTTTTGACACAAGAACAATTGGATATTGATATGAAATTATATCCATTAAAAAGATACGGCAAGCCAGAAGAAATAGCTTATGCTGCTATTTATCTCCTTTCTGATGCAAGTGTATGGATAACAGGTTCAAATTTAGTTATAGACGGCGGCTTTACACTGTTATAATCCCAAAGAGAAGAAGAGACTTGGCTTTCATTACTTATAAAAATATCGGTATACGAGGAATTTCGGCATGTGTGCCTCCAAAGAAAATATACAATAAAAATCTTGGTTATCTGATTCCTGCGAAAGAAATAGAAAAAACTATCAACGCGATTGGTATATATGAACGTCGGATAAGCGATGCAGATATATGTTCTTCCGATCTTTGCTTTAAGGCGGCTAAAAAGCTAATAGATGATAATGAAATGGATATAAATACGATAGACGTTCTTTTGTTTCTTAGCCAAACACCGGATTATAAAATACCGGCAAATGCTCCGCTCCTGCAGCATCGTCTGGGTTTGCCGAATACTACCGCATGTTTTGATATAAATTTAGCCTGTTCCGGTTATGTATATGGGTTATCAACTGCTTTTGCTTATGCTTCACAGCAAGGAATTAATAAGGTTTTGTTGTTGGTTGGAGAGACTACGACCAAACTTACATCTCCGTATGATAAAGTAAACTGGCCTTTATTCGGAGATGCAGGTACGGCGACTTTTATAGAAAAAGGTGATTATTGCGATTCATATTTTGAGTTGATGACTGATGGTTCAGGAGCAAAATCGTTAATGATACCGGCAGGCCAATGCAGGAATCCCACCACAGTTGAAAACCTGGAGATCACTGAAAGAGAAGAAGGGAACAAACGCTCGGATCATCAAATGTACATGGATGGGATGGATGTTTTTAATTTTACCCTGCGGGTGGTTCCCAAGGCAATAAAAAATATGTTGACTGTTTTGTCTATTCAGTCAGATGAAATTGATTATTTTCTGTTTCATCAGGCAAACAAATTTATGATTGATTTTATTGTTAAGAGTTTAAAAATTGATACGGCAAAGGTTCCCTATTGCATAGATCGTTTCGGTAATACCAGTTCTGCTTCAATTCCCTTAACTATAGTTTCAGAACTTGAGAGTAAAATCAGAGGAAAGGAAAAGATAATATTATGCGGATTTGGGGCAGGCTTATCCTGGGGAACAGTTTATACAGAATTTAAAAATTGTGCTATTTCACCATTAATTGAGTATTAAAATGTTATTTGGATGGAGAAAACTATTATGAAGGATGTAACCAGAAAAGTACTGTCGGATGCTCTAAATGAAGTATCGCCAATGCTTTCGGGGCAAGTAACTTATGATGATAATTTAGTTCTTTGGCAAAACAAAGAAGGTATATTTGATTCTTTAGCTTTAGTTACTTTTGTTTCAGCAGTTGAAACAAATATTTCGGAGACTATAGGAAAAAAGATTACAATTGTGTCTGATAAAGCTTTTTCACAACGACACAGTCCTTTTAAGTCAATGGAAACATTAGGAAGTCTTATTGAAGAAATTCTACAGGAAGCCGAATGATGATAATGGTTATTACTGGTACAAGAAAAGGCATAGGGCGTTACCTTTCAGAATATTATCTTGGAAAAGGATTTACAGTGATTGGCTGCAGTCGTGGGGATACTGATTTGCAGTCTGGAAACTATTATCATTATAAAGTAGATGTTTCTGATGAAAAATCAGTTGATAACTTTTCTTATTCTGTGCATAAAAAATTTGGCAGCATTGACTCGTTAATTAACAATGCTGGGATAGCTTCAATGAATCATTTCTTATTCACTCCTGTTTCAACCGCAAAAAGAATAATGGCTACAAATTACTGGGGTACATACCATTGTATACGTTCATTTATCAATCTCTTGAAAAAGTCTGAAAATCCGCGCATTGTGAATTTTTCGACGATTGCTCTACCACTTACCTTACCTGGTGAAATAGCTTATATTGCTTCAAAAAGCGCAATAGAAGCATTTACAAAAACATTGGCCAAAGAAATTTCGCAATTCAAAATCACGGTAAATGCAATTGGGCCCACCCCGATAGATACAGATTTAGTTGCCCATGTCCCCAAAGAAAAATTAAAAAGCCTTATGTCACAGCAAGCGATTAACCGTATGGGTAAATTTTCGGACGTTACAAATGTTATTGACTTTTTCTTATCTCCCAATAGCGATTTTATTACCGGACAAATTTTATACTTGGGCGGGATCAACTGATGGATGTATCTTTTTTGCTGAATGTTTTATTGGCAAATAAGGACGCCGACGCAGTAATGACAGAAGAAAAAATATATTCATATTCGGATATATATAGTGAATATGTCAACGCAAAACAATTACTGGAACAAAATAATATAATTGCTGGTAGTATAGTCTCAATAATTTCTGATTTTTCAGCGAAAGCAATAGCTCTTCTTATTTCTCTTATCGAGCAGGATTGTATTCTGGTTCCAATATCTCCTGTTGTTAAAGAAAAGGATAAATATGTTTCCATTTCGCAAACCGAATTTGTTTTTGATCTTTGTGATGAATACCCAAACATTTGTAAAACAGACATTGTACCAAGCCATGAAATGCTTATTAATTTGAAAGGAAAAGCGCCCGGATTAATACTTTTTTCTTCCGGAACAACCGGGGAGCCAAAAGCGGCTTTGCATAACCTGTGTTTTTTATTGGGAAAATTCAATAAACCAGGTAAATCATTACGTACAATAACTTTTTTATTATTTGATCATATCGGCGGGTTTAATACATTATTTCATACCCTTTCAAATGGTGGACAGTTAGTTTTGATTAATTCCCGAGATGTAGATGTTGTCTGCAAAATGATTGAACGTTACAGAGTTGAATTATTACCCACTTCACCTACTTTCTTAAATATATTGCTTCTTAACAAAATGTATGAAAAATATGATCTTTCTTCCTTAAAAATAATTACTTATGGAACTGAACCAATGCCCCAATCGACACTGGGTTATCTTCATCGTATTTTTCCAAATACTCTACTCAAACAGACTTACGGTTTATCAGAAGTTGGAATTGTAAGTACAAAATCCGAAAATTCGGATTCACTGTGGATTAAAATCGGCGGCGAGGGAGTTGAAACAAAAATTATAGATGATATTTTGTATATCCGGACAAAATCTGCAATGCTAGGTTACCTTAACGCGCCAAACCCTTTTGACGATGATGGCTGGCTTAATACTAATGACAAAGTAGAGTTAAGAGAAGATGGATATATGAAAATATTAGGACGGATTACAGATATAATAAATGTTGGCGGGGAAAAGGTATATCCAACAGAAGTAGAAGGAATGTTACTTAAATGCAATGGGGTAAGAGATGTTCATGTATTTGGAGAAAAAAATCCGCTTACAGGAAATATTGTGGTAGCGGAAATATCAGTATCGGCAGAAAACAACAATAAAGATTTTGTAAAGGAACTTCGTAATTTTTGTGTAGGAAATTTGGAAAGATTTAAAATACCGACAAAATTTATATTAGTAGAACATGAATTGTATTCAGAGCGTTTTAAAAGGAAGAGGTAATGCCATATTTACAACTTTTAAAATAGACGATGCCAATTAAAAAATGGGGGAAGGCTTTAAAACAGTTTGTATTATGTTTGGTAAAGGAAGGGTTCCGTTCTAATGATATTTTTCATTTACGCAGAATTTTGTATAAGCTCTTATATTTACTCTAATAAGACAGGGTATTAAATATTTTCAAGTCGGTGCGGGTGAGGAAGCTTGGTATTGAAAAAAATCTTTATAATATCGCAAGTCAAGAACGAAGCTGACATTATAGAATCTTTTTGTCGTTATAACCTTACTTATAGTGACGGCATGTTGATTCGGGATAATGGAAGTATCGACAATACAAAAAAAATAATTCAAAATCTTATCAACGAAGGCTTGCCAATTTATTGGATAGACGATGTAAAGGGAAAAAATAAATATGCAAAAAAAGCAATTGACGAATATGGCGCGGATTTAATAATTCCTTTGGACGCTGACGAATTTTTGTATCATATAGACGGTATAAACCCCCGCGAAACACTTGAAGCTCTGCGTGAAGATGTGGAGTATCAAGTAATTTGGCGTACATATATATACGAGAAAGAACCGGATATTAAACTTGGATTTATGCCAAATAATTTTACACAGTATCGGAATCCGGAAATGGAGAATCCGGATAAATACAATCGTCATAAAAAAGTCATTGCAAACAAATACTTAATACAGAAAAAGCAGGCAGTTTTTATTATGGGTTGCCATTTTCTTTTATACCCTGAGGAACATCGAGAAAGTGTATCTTCTGAAATTATTAAAAAACTTGTTTTTGCGCATTTTCCCATTAGAAGTAAAAAACAAGTAATTAAAAAAATAGTTCCAGGCTGGATTTACAAACGGAGAACACTAATTTTTATGTCACGCGATACTCTTGATGCGTATCAAATAGGCGTATTGTTCAATGAAATTAAGGATGAAGGAGATATTACATCCGACAGATTAAAAAAACATTCAATCGAATACGCTATGATGATGGATTCTGATAAAAATGATGTAGTTAAACTTGTCACAAGGGATGAGCTGGATAAAATAGAAGAAGAATTGGGAGATAACCTGACACTACACGACCCGATGGATGTGTCCTTTTGTGCGGACAAACTAAATTTATGTTACACCAGTTACAGCGAGGACCACAAGGTGTTTATGCGTGCAACATTAACAGAAATTGACAATACGGTTACGTTTCTTGCATCTGAATCGGATAGAAAATCAAAATTATTGGGGAAATACTTACCTTCCCCAATGAGCTGTATTTATTTAGATACCGGAAATGGTTTTAATCAAGAAGAAGTATTGGCAGTTCCAATGTTCAGGCATGAAAGTTATTTTGAGGCAGCGGTAAATATACCTCTAAATGTTAGAAGTATACGATTTGATCCCGTTGAGGGTTTTGCCTGCATACTTGATAATGTGCAAATAGTTACAAATACCGGAAAAATTGAATATATGGCTATGAACGGTTTTGCTGTAGATGATATATACATTTTTGATAATTGGGACCCGCAAGTATTTATTGATTTTAATGGAAGGAGTATTTCTTATTTAAAAATAACAGGATATATCCGTTATTTTAATTTTGATGATATTTCTTTTTTGTCAAATGCCAAACATATATTTGAAAGATATTCCGAAGTAAAATCAGAAGTAAAAGTCTTGACGTTAAAGCATGATGAGCTTCTGGCAGAACGTAACAACCTGATAAACAAGTATCCTGAATTAACTGTTCAAAACTGTACGTTATTCATTGATACAGGAAAAGGTTATTCTGCAGATGAAATTATTACACATTCTTTTACAGGTAATGAAATTAAAATATTTTGTCAAATTCCTGAAAACACAAAAAAATTAAGATTGGATCCTGTTGAAGGATATGGATGTATTATAAGTAATTTAAAAATACTTTCTTATAATGGAATTGTAGATTATGAACCAGTAAACGGTTATAAAGACAACCATGGCGATCTTGTTTTTGTTAACTCTGATCCACAGATAGAGCTTTATGGAACAGTATACTGGATAAGACTAGAATATCGAATAAACTTGTTATCAGATTTTTCATATTTAAAAGTATTTAAAAACTTTATTGCCATTAATCAAGAAAGAAATATACTGGCATCGGAGCGTGACGGGCTAGTCGTAGAGCGTGATGGGCTAGTCGTAGAGCGTGACGGGCTAGTCGTAGAGCGTGACGGGCTAGTAGCTGAACTAAACAGGTTGACAGCAGAACGAAACGCTCTGACAGCCGAGAGGGACGGATTATTAAATTCCCGGTCATGGCGTTTTACTAAAATAATGAGAGATTTGGCTGCTTTTATACGACGGCATAAAACCTTACGATTTCTTGCCAAAGGTTTGTTATCAATAAAAAGAAATGTGATAGGAAAGACTGTTAAGAAAACTTCAGTTTTATCTGAAATCAACAGTTTATTTTATGAAAGTGAATATCAGGAAAATATAGATTTTTCAAAACACGAGCCAAAAGTAAAGGCAATAGCTTTTTATTTACCGCAATTCCATTCAATACCGGAGAACGACGAATGGTGGGGAAAAGATTTTACAGAGTGGACAAATACCCGCAAGGCAAAGCCCAGATTCATGGGGCATTATCAACCACGCGAACCGCATAATGATTTTGGATATTACAATTTAACAGATGTTGGAACGATAAAAAAACAGGTAAAACTTGCAAAACAACACGGTATTTTTGGCTTTTGTTTTTATTTTTACTGGTTTTCTGGAAAACGCTTATTGTATAAACCTCTTGATTTATTTTTGTCACATCCTGAAATTGATATTAACTTTTGTCTGTGTTGGGCAAATGAAAATTGGACCAAACGATGGGATGGATTTGATGATGACGTACTTATGAGCCAGGATTATTCAGATGTTGATCCATATAGATTTATTGATGATATAAAAAAATATATTCTTGATAAACGTTATATTCGCTTAGAAGGGAAGGCAATAATTTTGGTTTATCGTCCTGAAAGTATCCCCAATATTGCGGATGTGTTTAGTAAATGGAGAACTCATGCTGTTGAAATTGGGATAGGAGAAATTCAAATCTTGGCATGCAAAACATGGTTTAGCGCCGAATATTATTTACATATTGAAAATATCATTGATGGCGCAGTTGAATTTCCGCCACATCATATACCTCGTTATGTATTGGAAGATATTAGTTATAATGAGAATACAGGTGTAGTCTATAATTACGAAGGGGTTGTAGCACAGGTAAAATATGAATTGACTACTAAAAGTGTAAATAATTATTTATTTACACTATATCGGGGATGTATGTTGGGATGGGACAATGCAGCTCGCAAAAAGACAGCCTGGTTTTCTTTTTACAAATTTTCATTGAGATCTTTTTTTGAATGGGCCTCCATGTTAACCGAAGATGCAGTCCAAACAAAAAAACCGTTTATTTTTATTAATGCATGGAATGAATGGGGAGAAGGTACATATCTTGAACCAGATAAAAAATATGGTTATGCAAGCATTAATACTCTTTCAAAGGCAATTTATGGACTTCAATTTAATTATACAGATTCAATAATATCTAGAATAAAAAAGAAAATAATTAGACTTGTTAGGAAACTTCTATTTCTGAATGCTTTCTTTTAAAAATATATGAACGTTAATGATATGTATTCATTATTTTTCACTAAATTTAATATGATAAATGAAGAACTTATGCGCGAAGATGATATTAAAATTTGTGTACAAGTCCATTTATACTATTTAGATTTAATTGATGAAATAATATATAATCTGAATTTTATACCTTTTCCTTTTCATTGTTTTATTTCCAGTGATACAGATGAAAAAATACATTTTATACAAAATGAATTTAACAAAAGGTGTAAAAACGCAAAAAAAATCATTGCGAAAAAATACGAAAATAGGGGCCGTGATATAGGACCATTTTTGGAACAAATTGGTAATGACATTGGCAGTTATGAGTATTTATTACACATACATTCAAAGAAAAATTTTTCATCCTATGGCAATGGAAATAAATGGCGAAAATATTTATATAAACATTTGTTGGGGAGTACAAAGAATATTTATCATATCTTCAATGAATTTTATTTAAATGAAAATCTTGGGTTAATATTTCCGGAAACTTTTCATTTAATAATAAAACACATGATTTGGGGATCGGAAATAGAAAAAGCAAAAAAAAATGTTGATGATTTTCTTAAAAGAATTGGAGTTTCTATTGAATTAAGCGGCAAGCCTGAATTCCCGTCCGGAAATATGTTTTGGGCCAGAATAAAGTCCATTAAGAAAATGTTTAATGCAAATATAAAACAAGATGATTTTCCAGTAGAGAATAATCAACGTGATATGACTTTAGCTCATGTAATAGAAAGGTCATGGATTTATGTTGCGAAAAGTGAAGGCTATACCTATAAGCAATTGAATAACAGCAATTTGTCATTGATATTTGGGTTGTTGCGAGGGATATGTAAATTACATTTTTTACCAGTGTAAACAATTTTTATCTTGCCAAAGCAAGAGTACTCGCTTTGTCTGTTAAAAGATTCATACCGGATTCAAAAATTATACTAATTTTGGCAGATAAAATACCTTTAGGTTTTTTACAAGAAGCAGAACCGTTTGATGAAGTAATAACCATAGACAATCTGGGTATTCCCGTTGAAAATTTGAATTTGTGGATATATATGCATTCGGTTGTAGAACTATGCACCGCTGTTAAGGGGCAGGCCTTATATAATTTATTGGAAAAATATGAAAAAGTAGTATATTTGGATCCTGATATAGTTTTGTTTAATGATCTGCAGATCCTGACTAATCTGCTTGATCAATACGATATTATTTTTACACCACACCAAACTGTCCCGGAAGAAAATGATAGAGATATCGTTTATAATGAAATATGTTCATTACAGCATGGAATATACAATTTTGGCTTTTTTGCTGTAAAATCAAATGCAAATGGAAAGTCCTATGCAAAATGGTATCGAGATCGATTATTAAATTACTGTAAGGATGATATTTCAAATGGCTTATTTACTGATCAAAGATGGGGGGACATCGCTCCCGCTTTTTTTGATAATCTTTATATTTGGAAAGATCCTGGTGCGAACGTCTGTACATGGAATTTAACTCATCGGCTTGTTTCAAAAGATAATAATACTTATTATGTAAACGGGAAAGCATTGTTGTTTTATCATTTTTCCGGATTTGATTCTGGCGCTCAGCTGGGAATGTTGGATATGTATTCAAATGGGAATCCTGTATTATATGAATTGAGAAATTGGTATATTGATGAAATTAATAAAAACGGGCAAAAGGAATGTGAAAAAAATATATGCTTTTATAATTTATATTTGGATGGAACCGTTGTTAATCGTGAAGAGAGAATATTATTAAGAAATAGGTTAGATTTACAAGATCATTTTTCAGGAA
>Ga0268262_10007619_pt1 | contig 10038 bp, 11 predicted proteins | sample TergutNc150P3_FD_190354 | JGI IMG/M metagenome (GOLD analysis project Ga0268262, IMG submission 190354) | Nasutitermes corniger P3 segment gut microbial community from laboratory colony in Florida, USA - Nc150 P3 (SPAdes) (version 2) | ecosystem: Host-associated > Arthropoda: Insects >...
TGAACGAGGAGATGAATTCCATAAATGCGCAAATCACCGCGGCAAAGGAAAAATTGCAGGAACTCTCCGCTTCAATTTCAAATGCAGCCGAAGAAAAACAGAACTTGGATTCGCAAGCGATTAAGGCAAATTCCGAGTTGAGAATAGCCGAGGCAAATATATCCGCGCTCAGAGCGCAAAAAGAAAAAACGCAGCAAGAGGTTTATGGTTTTGAGGCTCGCTTGCACGAACTTAAAAACTCCAAAAGTTCAAACGTTGAGCTTAATGCGGCAGAGCTTGAGCTTGGGCAAACGGAACGCGAATTTGAACGCATAGACGGCGAACTTGGGGAGCAAGAGAGACTGCTCAAAAATCAAGATGAGATTATAAACGAGGTTGCAAACTCCTTGAACGCAAACAGAGCGCAGCTTTCGGAAAAGGAAAACCGTTTGCGCTATGTAAAAGAGCAGATTAAAACCACCAACAATGCCATTGTTCTGCGTGGCGGAGAGCTTGAGGCAATAAATGCTAAAACAGAACTCTTGCGCAACGAGCTTGAGGACAAGGCTCTGCAAATAGAAAAACAGCAGGAACTTTTGACAAAAAAAGAGAATTTGCGAGATTTGGCACGCGAAAAATACAATGTGATGGGCGGCGATATAGAGGAATGGAGAACGGAAGTCAGGGAGATTAACCACTCCCTGCGCGAAAAGGAAAAAAATTCCCACGATTTGGAACTTGCAATACAAGGCTCGTCAAATTCTCTGGAAAGGGTTAGGGAGCGAATTTTTCAGGAATATGAATTTGATTTGGAAAAAGAAGCTGGCGAACAAAATTTTGCACCTGTGCAGATAGATGAGCGGGAAGCAAATGTTGAGATATACGATTTGCGCGAAAAGATAAAATCCATAGGCCCGGTCAACGCCACAGCCGCAGAGGACTTTGAGGCGGAAAAAGAGAGGGTGCTTTCCATAGAGACCCAATACAACGACCTCAACAGGACAAAAAATAGCCTCTTGGCGGCGATGGAGAGGTTGGACTTGGTGGCTCGCGACCGTTTTTTGGATACCTTCCGCAAAATACAACGCAATTATCAGGATGTGTTCACAAATTTAATGCCCGGTGGCGAAGCCCTGCTCTCCATGCAGAGCGATTTAGACCCGCTGGAAGCGGAAATAGTGATAAACGCCCGCCCTCCCGGCAAAAGGATGATGGGCGTAAGGGCTTTGTCCGGCGGGGAAAGGGCTTTGACTGCCACGTCCCTGCTCTTTGCCCTTTACATGGTAAAACCTTCTTCCTACTGCATACTGGACGAAATAGACGGCCCGCTTGATGACGCCAATATCGGGCGTTTTATGGGGCTTTTGCGCCGTTTTAGCCACCAAACCCAGTTTGTTGTGATTACCCACAATAAAAGGACAATGGCAGCATCCGACAAACTCTACGGCGTAACCCAAGAGATAAAGGGTGTGAGCAAGGTTGGTTCGGTGCGTTTAGAAGATGTGAACGCCTAAATTTTTCTATCTTCTTACGGTATTGTCTTTTAATGGAGATGTTGAATGAGAGCTTTGCGTTTTGTCATAGTTTTGGTTGCTGTGTTTGGCAGCATGGCAGCTTTTGCAACCGATGCTCGTGTAGAATCTATGGGAAAGAGCGCTAGGTTCATTATGGATGATATGTCCATTTTTGATAATCCATCTAACATAAACCTCTATCCAAATTTTCTTATAGGCGAGCTTGGTGTTTATAATGGTAGCAGAGCCGACAACATCAAAAGCGGTCAGAACCAAGACCCGTGGGATCCCTGGTTTGGCGGTTTGTTCTCGCTTGATATAGGCGGTGGCGTTGCTCTTTCCATAGGCGGTGTTTTGGGCCGCAAAGACGAAAGGCTGCTGAAGTATTTCCCGGATTTTATACGTGTGCCTACTAACCAAGCTAATGAATATATTGACCACGAAACCCCCATTCCGGTGACCAATTTTGATGGTTTTTTGGGAGCGAGTTTTGGCAACACAGCCACCGGCTTGCACATATACATTGCGCATCAAGGCGGCATAACCAATGATGGCGTGATAACCAAAGATGCCTTTGCCTCTGCGTTGCAGTTAGATGGAGGCGTGAATATTGAGCTTTCAAGAGATTATCAGCTGGAAGTTGCCGCTGGAGTAGCCCGAATTCAATATGGGCCTAGCAGCCATGCCCTATTTGATACCAAGCTGCTCTCCGAGTTTTTAAGTGCTCGCTTCTTCAAGAGGATAAACGCTATAGAAGGGCATCTTATCCCGGTGGTTTCTGTACGCAACATGCACGCCCCTGGCCGTAGCGAAGTTGATGTAAATTTGGGCGCTGGCGTTGATACCAAGTTTGAGAGAGGTTTTTTTTGGCTCGGTTTAGTGGGTTTTTACAATGTTCAAAAGGCGGGTGAAAATTTGCAATGGGATTATATGGGACCTATAGATACCACAGCTAGTGCTGATGAAAGAGCTAGAGGCACTTATTTCAGAGATTTAGACGATGGTGGCTGGGGCCCAGGCGCAAAAGCTAGGTTGCAGCAGATTGGCGGAATAATCAGCTTTGGCATAGAGAGAAACCTTTGGTGGGATTGGTTTGTTATGCGGGTTGGTGGGCAGAAAGTCATCTCTTATGCGAGCTACAAGAAATCAGATGACGCCGAGTTAAGCGTTCTATGCCCATCTGCTCCAAATGGAATAGCTTGCGATAAAAACGGCAGCTACTTTGTGACCAACCCAGTTAGCGATGGCACCAATGAAGACAATGTAGGTTTTGGCTTTGGAGTAAACATAGAAGAAAAGCTGAAAATAGATTTTGCCGTATCCGAAGACTTCCCGTTCCGCAATCCGTTTCAAGGCGGCACCCGTTGGATAAGCAAAATTTCTGCGACATACTCTTTCTAGAAACTGGATATGTATAAGCCATATCCCTGTTTTTTATTCATTTTTCTCCTGTTTGCCTCCTGTGCAGACCCTGCTTTTAGGGTACATGAGCGGTTGGAAGACACCTTGCAGGGGGATTTGGAGAACATGGTTGCCCAAATAATAAAGGGTTCCAGCAGGGAAAATGTATTGGATACCCCCTATTTTGTGATAAGGGATTTAAGGGAATTTCGCGGAGATACGGCCAGGATTTATTCCGCATACGCAGAAGTTGACTTTTATTACTTCAAAAATGTGAAAATAGCCGAAAAACGCAAATTTCGCTATGATGCGAACAGGCACTATTGGGATAGGTATTTTAAGGAGTGGTTTCACTATTGGTGAAAAGTCAAAAAAGGCTAAAGTTTTTTTCTATTTTTGCCGATATATATAATAGAGGTAATGGCTATGCAAATTTCTAACATTAACGTGCAAAGCGGAGCCGCCGAGTGGGCTAAAAGAGCCACAGGAGGGGATGCCTCTACCCGTGCAAAAGAAAAAGATGAAAAGGCTTCAAAAACGGCTCGCGATAAGGTTTCAGATAGAGTTTCTATATCCGCAGATGCTGGTAAAAGCAATTCAGCAGAAGCCTTGGTAAGGGCAAGGGCAAATGCTTTGCCGGAAATTAGGGAAGAAAGAATAGCCGCTGTCAAGGAACGTCTTGAGAGTGGCCACTATAATTCGTCTGAATTTAGCAAAGAGCTTGCAGAGTGCTTGGCAGAGGGTTAATTCTAATTTTAGTGCTTGGTTGTTTGGCGAGAGCGCAAGATTCTTGGTTTTCGGCAGATTTGCCATTAAACGGCAAACTTTATCCCGTAACTGCTAGAATTCATTTAAAAAAAGTGGGTGATAACATAGAATTTTCAACGGAATTGGCATACCGCGCAAAAGACACTTCCTTTTCAATGCACTCAACCGGGCTTTACAACACGGTAAAAAAGAATCCAGTTTGGCAGAATTCCGTCAGGACAGGCTTATATGCCGTTGAGTGGACTTTTAGAGATTATATGGACACACCAGCCTTTGTTTCTTGGAGCGACAATAAAACTTTTCACGTAAACTCAACGACCTTTGAAAACGATGCGGTACCGGAGGAATTCCTCTTTTTTTTAGCTGAGAAAATAGACTCTAACAACCCTAGCAAGGATTTTAAAATTCTCTCACCCGTTTGGGAAGTTTCCTTTGTGCCGGATGCTTGGGCAATATCTGCTAGTTACACCGGATTAAAGATACGTATTCAAGGCGTTGATTGCTACCAGGTTGTTTACGTTAGGAGCGATGGCGCGCGCGCGGAATACTATGTAACGCAAAGAGGCAAGCAGGTTTGGCGCTTCCAAACTTTCAGAGGCGTGTGGTTCGATAGAGTTCAGTAATTAAAACTCTAAAGTTTTTTTATCGCGGAGACCAAAGCGTCGAAATTTGTGTTACGCAGTTCTTTTGCTAAGTCTTCTTTTGCTGCGTTTTCGTCTGTTTGCGGAGAGGATTTGATATTGTCCTCAATACTAAAACTAGCGAGCAATTTGTCGTTGCAGTCGGTGATGGTCATTTTTGGGGAATAGGTGCATATAATTTGTGCCAAGCCATTGGTTCTGCAACTCGGCTTGTTGATGAGTTTTACCACTATGCCGTTACCGTTATCGGAGCATTTTGTTTTTTTAATTCCAACGGATTCCAGCTTTTCGTACATCACTTGCCCTATTATGTCGTTAGGTCCGCCCCAGTGAATGGATCTGCCAGAGGTTTTTTGCACAGCTGGTTTTTCTTTTGCCGCTCCAGGGCTAACTGTTTTTTGAGGGTCAGCTTTGTTGGTTTTTATGGAATCGTAATATCGCTTTACTGAATCCAACTCGGCTTTTCTGATGGAGTCCGCTTGTCGCATAGCTATTTTTATGGAATCCGCATATTGCGCGGCTATTCTCTCCGCTTGCAATTCCGCTTGTACTTGCAAATCTCTCTGCTTGTATGTGTAAGCCGTTACCCCCAAAAGAACTACGGCGAGAATGGAAAAGATTATCAATTTTTTGTGCCTAGTTGCCCAGTGAGGTTTTGAAAGCAAAAATTTTTGCTTCATGCGCGCATAAGCGCCTTCAAAATGCTTGGGGTTAAGGTCTATGGCATTTTTTTTGGTTATATTCTTAACGTCTTCCGGCAAATTTTTAGGGTAAGCAAAGCCATCCAATATCAGCGGAACAATATTCTTGTTCTTTTCCAGGGCGCATCTTATCTCTTGGCGAACCCAGTCGTCTTTAGGGTCACATTCGGGGTCAAAGAATCTGTCAAAAACACCGGGGTTCAGCACTAGCAAAAAATCTTTGCAATCATATACCCTTTGCTCAAGCTCGTTGTCAAAGTCTCCCTTTTCCAAGGTATCTATATCAAACGAAACGGAATAACCGTCCATTCTCAAACGGTCGTAAAGCAATTTTGCGGTATCATAGCCACCCTTGCGCCTATACGAAATAAAAATTTCAAACTTTTTGGACATTGTAAAAGGAATATAGCAAATTCTTGGGAATTATAGACACTGAAGCCTAAATGCCGTTATAATTATCCCATCGCCAACGTAAAAATTCACGATTTGTATAAGTTGGCAAAATAATTTTTGGTGGTATAGCTGCACCGTAATCCATTCGGGCACGTGTTGAAAGATTAATCTCACCAGTATCAGAAATTCGCAAATGCCCAGCGTCAAATAACAGATGAATATCTATACGCATAGGGAACCCATTTGCGATAGTATCTTCACCATTATACTTAAATGGCTTAATATGCGCAGCTTGAAGAACTTCCGGCATAGTTACGTTTGTGATAATACACCTACCATAAGCAGCAAGGACATCTTTACGGAAACGTGCCTGATTCGGTCTGCTTGTCTTAATATGAATTTCAACGCGCTTTCTTTCAATATCTGCGGCAACATCATTATCTCTAATATGTTCAAGAGCTTTTTGAAACGACTCCTCTTTTGGTTGTTCTGCGAGTATGGCTGCAATTTCTGAATCTAGGTCATAATTATAAAAATATTGTTCGTCCATACGTGTATTTTGCTCTTTACGAATGATATAACCATAATGAGATAAGAATAGTAGAAACTCACGAGCTATGCGCGGATCATTAGCGTCCGGGGTACAGTTCGGCCATTCTTCTAATGTTATTTGTTTTGCTCTAAACCATAAGATAAAATTAACGAAATCTGAAATTTCCGCTTTGTTGCAAGAAAGTGGAATTATAATTTTGATAAGTTCATCTGTTGTTATGTAACCCTGATCTTTGCCATGAAGTTCTCGAAGAATTGACAAAATTAGCAGCAATGGGTAAATAACAAGACCGCTGTCTTTCCACCGCTGACATTCGTCCGGGCTTTGAATTTGCAAATTTGGCAGTTTGAAAGTTTGGATTGTAATGGCCGCAAATTCCGTTTGAGAAATATCGTGATCGGCTACTCTTCTTCCAAACTCAGTCAATTGAATTTTACCAGAATGGTCTCCACCTGTTAATAATCCAATAGCCCGCCAATATTGCCCTGAATTGCGAATAATATTGCGTTCTCTAACCCGATTTTCAAGATCAATCTCCACTGAATCTTTTATATCGTTTGCTAAATCGCGAAGTTCATTGGCAAATTCCTCAGAGCTGTACTTTAAACCTTTCGATTCTAACTTACGCATACGGAATAACACGCCAAGCAAAACAACAGGATCATTTAAGCCTTCTGTACATTGCAAACTTGCCCACTTCCACTTGAAGTCAGAGAACGGCAATTTCGGTATAAAATTTTGTTCAAGCATAATTATTTTTCATAATAATTAAATTGTTTGGCTACCGCATACGCAAGTAGCGGAGGCACGGCGTTTCCTATTTGCCTATACACAGATGAACGAGTTCCGTAAAATGCGAAATTTATTGGAAAACTCTGCACGGTTGCCAGTTCGCGGCAAGACATGCGCCGTTTATTATTCGGGTGGTGCAAAACTACAACGCCACCTTTGTCGTCTCCTCTTGCAGTGACAGTAGGTGCAGGTTTAAGCGGGTCAATTGCTCTGTGACCAAGATAGCCATTAAAACGCAATTTATATTTTGAATAGTCATGGTTTGGAATCGAATTAGGTTCATCTGGATTAGGCAAGGCTGATAGCGCATCGCCTACGCCAATCCACTTTGGCAAACTTTTTGAACCATCAACGCTATTTGTAGGCAGAGGATATTCAAACGAGTAATCAATGTCATTACGAACCCCTATAAAAAACACTCTTTGCCGAAGTTGCGGAACACCATAGTCTGCTGCATTAAGTACTTTTGCTTGTACATTATAGCCCAAACTTGTAAAATCATTAAGAATTGCTTTCAATATTTTGCCTTTAGCAAGGCTGAAAATCCCTTTCACATTTTCTGCAAGAAAAAACTTTGGTTGTTTGGCGTTAATAATGCGCATCAATTGTTTATAAAGCTGATTACGTTTATCAGAGGCATTGCGTTTTGTGTTAGCAACAGAAAAACCTTGGCAAGGGAAACCTCCGATTATAATATCGCAATTTGGCACGTCATTCTCATTTATAGCGAAAATGTCTTTGCAAATAATATGATCACCTAAATTTGCTTTATAAGTTTCAACGGCATCGTTATACAAATCGTTTGCCCATATTATTTTATGTCCAGCCATTTTGAAACCAAGGTCAAGACCTCCAGCACCGCTAAAAAGTGATACTACTTTCATAACACGTCTTGCTCCAATCTTACCAATTCTTTTCCTAATAATTTTGCAAACTGAACAGGAACAGCATTACCGATTTGGCGATAGCAGGAGTTCATGCGCCCGATAAATTCAAACTTTTCAGGAAACGTTTGTATAGTTGCGCTCTCTCGGATAGTCAAGCGCCTTTTCCCGTTATAGTGCGGTATTGCACATACCCCACCTTTTCCGTTGCCGCGAGCAAGTATAGTTGGCGAAGGTTTGTTTGGGTCTGTTGCTCGATGTCCGGTAAAGTTACGATATTCTACTTTGTAGGACGAGTATATATGGTTGAGACATTTGTTCGGTTTGTCTGGATTTGGATAGTGTTTAAGCGCAGTTTTGATTGATACCCAGGGCTGCGGATTTCCGTTTTTTCCATGTGTTTTTTTTGGAAACTGAAAAAGCATTACTTTACCCAAGTTTTTATGTTGACCAATGATAAAAACCCTTTGCCGTATTTGTGGAACACCATAATTGGCCATATTCACAAGCGTAACGGTTACAATGTACCCTGCATTTTCAAAGTCAGAAACAATTTGCTTTATTATACCTCCCCCGGCTATACTAAGTATGCCACGTACATTCTCCGCTATAAAGAACTTGGGCTGTTTTTTCTTTACTATTTTGAAAAAAAACTTGTAAAGCTGATTTCGCTCGTCTTCAACTTTTCGCAGTAAATTTGCTTGTGAAAACCCTTGGCAGGGAAAACCACCCACAACTATATCGGCTATAGGAATAGTTGAAATATCTATGTTTTTTATGTCAGAACAAATTATATGTTTTCCAATATTCTTGGAGTAGGTTCCGACAGCATCTATATCTATATCGTTTGCCCAAACAACAATATTCCCAGCTTGGATTAAGCCTAGGTCCAAACCGCCTACACCACTGAATAGGGATATTATTTTCATTATATGGAAAAAAATATAGAAAATGAAGTATTATAATTCCCAAAATTTTCTACATTACCCCTCATGGAAACGGAAAACATAGAACCCACAGTGGCGCAAGAAGACGAAAACGGCGAAGTTTTGGTTAAAGAGCTTGCAAAGGAATATTTAACAAAAGGTGCCTGGGCAACCATAGCCTTTCTCTATCAAGAAAAAGACAAAACCGGCAATTTTGGCGAAGCCAAGGTTTCGCTCCGCCGCTATCAGAAAATTGCGGGCGCGTATAAGCAGCGTAGCAAATTCAATGTGAGTAGCAAAGCACAGGCACAGCAGATAATAGAAGTGTTCAAAAAATGGTATGAGTTGTAATTTTTTCTCGACTGTGCCAAATAAAAAATTCCCTTGGCAAAAGCGTTTGAGGCTTGTAGCCGAGGCTTTGCTAAAAAACGAAAAAAAGAAAGCACTCGTGAATATAATCCTTTGCGAAGATGCAAAGCAAAGAGAATTAAACCGCAATTTCCGCAAACTAGACCACGTAACCGACGTCCTCTCTTTTGTCTGGAACGAGCCAACTCTTTTGGGTGAAATTTACATAGCAGAAGGGCAAGTTAAAAAGCAAGCGCCCCTTTACGGCAACACATATTACGGGGAATTGAGGCGAGTGCTTGTGCACGGCCTTTTGCACCTGTGCGGTTATGACCACAACAACAAAACGGAACGTAAAGTTATGAGGGAGAGGGAAGTTTTCTATATTTGCCAATATGTTCCCAGTGTTTAAAAACTTATGGTTATAACCGAAAAACTCATTAAAAAATGCAACTTTTTATGGTTATAACCGAAAAACTTTTATATATTATGTTATATGGAAGAACTTTTCGGCAGGGCAAATGCCCTTAGGCAAATAGAGCCTTTTATAGACAAGCCTTTTATAAAGGTAATAACAGGAATTCGCCGTTCCGGCAAATCCTCCATTCTGCTTTTGCTGGCAAAGCACCTAAAACAAAAAAGAATTTTAAGCGAACAGATAATTTTCATCAACTTTGAGGATATGGAATACGCAGAGCTGAATACCGCCCCAAAACTCCATAGATTTATCAAAGCCAAAATGAAAACTAAAAAGAAATACTATATCTTTCTAGACGAAGTTCAAGAGGTTCAAAACTGGGAAAAGGCGGTCAATTCCCTGCTGCAAGGCAAAAATGCTGATATTTACATAACAGGCTCAAACTCAAAACTGCTGTCTTCTGAGCTTTCAACTTATATTGCGGGGCGTTATGTGGAGTTTCAAATAAAACCGCTCTCTTTCGCGGAATCAATGTTGAGCTTTTAGACAGGGTTTCCAAATTTGCATTTGACAATCAGGGAAATTTATTTTCTGCAAAGAAAATCGCAGATTATTTCAGAAGCCAAAACAGAAGCGTTGATATTGAAACCATTTACAATTATCTAAGTGCATTGGAGCAGGCTTTTGTGATAAAAAAAGTTCCACGCTTTGATATTAAAG
>Ga0268262_10007620_pt1 | contig 10038 bp, 11 predicted proteins | sample TergutNc150P3_FD_190354 | JGI IMG/M metagenome (GOLD analysis project Ga0268262, IMG submission 190354) | Nasutitermes corniger P3 segment gut microbial community from laboratory colony in Florida, USA - Nc150 P3 (SPAdes) (version 2) | ecosystem: Host-associated > Arthropoda: Insects >...
GTAATCATGATGATCGTCTTCCCATAAATGAAAACAAGTGTGAAAATCATCAAGTTTAATATTATCAAAATTAACAATGTTTATGGTTATTACTTTGGGCAAATCCTTGTAGTCGCTTCCTGAAGATATGCCTGTAGTAAATTCACGACCCCAGTGCATTAAGGTACGTTTTTCCATGTTGTATAAATCTTTGAGTTGAACCTCAATGTTGATTTTTTCGCCTTTGTCAGTTTCTACCCTGACATCAAGGATACTGGTTTTTTCCCCAATGATTTCTGCGACAAAAGTCTTGTTTTCAAGAATTTTGATCAATTTGACAGGTTGTTTGCTTTTTGAGCCTAAAACAGCATTCAAAAAGGCAAGACATTGTTCCTCATCGCCTTCTTCACCCATGAGTTTCAGAAAAAGGTAGTCATTTAAAGGGTTAAACCGTTCCACATTGTATATATAATCAAAAAATCATGTATTTTCAAGTACAATTGACAATGAACAAAGAAAAGGGTTTAAGTAATACAATCATTTTATCAACTCCCATCCCCTTGACTATTTTCCCAATTTACGCTAAAAAATAGTATTACTTGATGTTTGGAGAAAGAAATGTACGCTTTAGTAGAATTTAAAGGAAAGCAGTATAGAGCCGAAAAGGGCGATCTGCTTAAGGTTGATTTGATTGACGCTGAACCGGGAACAGCCATTAATATCGAGACTGTGCTGTTGGTTTCCGGGGATTCGGTAAAGGTTGGCGATCCTTATGTAAAGGGCGCAAAAGTGTCCGCGACGGTACAATCACACGAGAAGGACGATAAAATCATTGTTTTTAAGTATAAGCCCAAGAAGGATTATAGGCGCAAGCGCGGACACAGGCAGCAATATTCAATTATTAAAATTGGAGATATTTCAGCCTGATCGATATAGAAGCGGTTCTGGACAATGACGGCGTTTTAAGGGCTTGTAAGGCTTCAGGTCATGCCGGAGCCGGTAAAGCCGGAAACGATATTGTCTGCGCCGCAGTTTCGGTTTTGTTTAGGACGGCAATAAGCGTCCTGTCCGACAGGGACGGGATAACAATAAAGTTCGGCGCTCCTGAAAAAGGCCAGTTGTGGCTGGAAGCCGATTATAAGGCGGAGGGAAAAGATTTTCTTTCCGCTACAGGGGTTTTTCTGATAGAAGGATTAAAATCCGTCGCTCAGGAATACCCAAAGAATTGTAAAATTAGTATTTTACGGAGGAATTGATATGGCACGGAAACGCGGCGGAAGCGGCGCCAAAAACGGAAGAGATTCACAACCTAAATATTTGGGTATTAAAGCATCAGCCGGCACATCGGTAAAAGCAGGGACAATTATCGCCCGTCAACGGGGGACTAAGATTCACCCGGGAGCCAATGTCGGCTGCGGACAAGACTATACGCTTTTTGCCCTTGCTGACGGGAAAGTCAATTTTTCCCAGCGCCGCGGACGCAAACTTGCATCAATAGTTCAGGACGCCCAATAACCCTCTTGCGTGGAAAAATTCGCGGATGAAGCAACAATAGAAGTTTCCTCTGGAAATGGCGGTAACGGTTGTGTGGCTTTCCGCAGGGAAAAATACATCCCGAAGGGCGGTCCGTCCGGTGGGGACGGAGGCAGGGGCGGGGACATTGTTTTCACCGTCCGAAGAAACCTGCGCACTCTTGCCCACTTACGCTACAAACACACCTTTAAAGCAGAGAATGGTCACGACGGCGAGAATTGGGGACGCTACGGGGCAAACGGTTCGGACATGGTCATTCCATTGCCACCCGGTTCGCTAATCCGCCAGGAAGAGACAGGCGAACTTATCAGGGATTTTTCCAAAAATCAGGAAGACTTTGTTTTTTTAAAGGGTGGCAACGGCGGCTGGGGTAATATCCATTTTAAGTCCTCCGTGAATCAAGCGCCACGAAAGGCATTACCGGGAAAGCAAGGTCAAACCGTAAAATTAAAAGTTGAATTACAAATAATGGCTGACATCGGGCTAGTTGGTTTTCCCAACGCCGGCAAGTCCAGTCTCCTTGACCGTTTTACCAACGCAAGACCAAAGATAGCGGCATATCCCTTCACGACAAAAATCCCCAATCTAGGAGTTTTAACCGCGGGGGAGAAAGATATAATCATCGCCGACATTCCCGGTCTTATCGAAGGAGCGTCAGGCGGGGCGGGGCTTGGCATTCAGTTTTTAAAACATATTTCCCGCACCTCGGCATTGGCTTTTCTTATCGATCTATCCGACGAAAATTACCTTGTCGCCTTTGATATTCTGCTGAAAGAACTCGGCTCTTTTTCTTCCGCTCTGCCCAAAAAAAATCGGCTGTTAGTGGGAACAAAAACCGACTTGCCTGAAACTGAGGGAAGGCTTGCGGAACTTTCTGCAAAATACCCGTCGGAAGAAGTAATAGGCATTTCGGTTTTTTCAGGCGACGGCATAAAAGAGCTGACCAATGCTTTTTTACGTCTTACATCCGCCCCGCAAAATGAAACAACTGGTGAGGGTGACGGTGAAAATGAAGTTGAAATAGAAACGGAAAACGTAGAAAATGTCTTTGAAGGAGAAGAAGATTGAAGCTTGGCATTTTAGGCGGCAGTTTTGCCCCCGTTCACAACGGACATATTTTTCTGGCTGAAAAGGCCCTTGCAGAGCTAAAACTTGACAGGGTAGTTTTTGTGCCCGCTTTCCGCTCTCCATTTAAGTTAGACGCTGAGGGAATGGAAATAAGCGCAAAAGACAGGATAGATATGCTTGCCGCCTCAATAGCGGGCGATTATAGATTTGCCATTGACATATGCGAGATCAGGCGGGAAGGCGTCTCGTACACCATAAACACTCTGGAAGATATAATCGAAAGGTATTTGCCTGATGGCAAGCCTGCGCTGATTATAGGCGATGACCTTGCCGTGGATTTTCTGAAATGGCGCGACAGCGATAAGATTTTAAAATTAGCGGATATTACCATCGCGCACAGGGTCAATTCCGAGGCTGTTAATTACCCCTTTGCCAATATAACTATCGAAAACGAAACTCTCGACGTTTCGTCGCATGAAATAAGACGCAGGATAAGCGAAGGCGGCGATTGGCAGCCGTTTGTTCCTCCTGGGGCGGCCGCTATTATCAAAAACAGGGCTTTATACGGCTACAGCGGCGATTTGCGCCCCGAACTCCCTCCTGACAGCATTATTCAACGCGTTGAAACGGCGGCGCGGGAAACCCTCAGTACCGAACGTTTTCTTCATTCAAGGCACACTGCCCTGCTCTCTTACGATTTATGCCGCCGCTTCGGCCTTGATCCAATGGACGGCTACCTTGCCGGAGTCGCGCATGATTTGGCAAAACAAATAGATAACAAACAAATGTTAAAAATTGTAAAAACCGCCGGAATGGATATTTCCGCCCTAGAAATGGACAAGCCTAATCTTTTACACGGAAAGGCCGCGGCGGTCTTGCTAAGAGAGCGATTCTCAATTCATAATAAAGATGTGCTTGAGGCTGTGGCAATCCATACGTCGGGCAAGGAAAATATGGCGCCCTTGGCGAAGGTAATATTTATTGCGGATAAAACTGAAGCCTCAAGAAATATAGAACCTGCTTTAAGAAGAATGTGCAGGGAAGACACTCTGGATAATATTCTTTTTGCCGTGCTTGAAAAATCCATTGCTAAAGTACAGGCAAAGGGAATGGACGTATCCGAGGATACGTTAAGGCTGTTAAAAAAATTGAAGGAAAGGAAAAATTGAAAATAATAAAAGGCGACGCTTCTTTTTTATTACTTGCGCTGATAATTCTTTTACTTGCGTTTGGAATTGTCATTTCAATAATTGTATTCCGCAGTAATCCTGTGGAAGACGCTTTTTCCGCCAACCGCGTTATTAATGTGCTATTTGTAATTGAAAACAATAAAATGCCCGTCAGCACTTATGTGCTGATGTATTATCCCGTAACAAAACGCGCCGCTATTTTTGATATACCGGAGGATCTTGGGCTATTAATAGCGAAAATTAACCGCGTTGACAGAATTGACAAGGTGTACGACCCGCAGAAATTGGGAAGTTACCAAAGTGAAATTGAAAAGCTTTTAGGGATAGAGATAACATTCTCATTTGTCATCACGAAGGAAAATCTTGTTTCTATTGTTGACCTGCTGGAAGGAGTGGAGATTTTTATCCCCGCGCATGTGTCGTACAGGGATGAGAACGGCATTATTCTGTTTCCCTCCGGTATGACTGTTCTTGATGGCGACAAGGCAAGCCTTTACGCGACATACACCCTTCCGCATGAAGACAGTGAAATGTCAGTTTTCAGAAGACAGCGTTTCTTTTTAGGTTATTTACACCGTCAGATACAGATGAATGACAGGCTTAATAACCCGCAGGCCGCGAAGATGTACCATTCGTTTTTCAGAACAAGCATGAACCAGCGCGCGATGACGCTGCTGTTTGATGAATTTGTCCATATAGATACAGACAGAACCAATATCCAGTCTGTCGGGGGAAATCTGCGGCAGGTATCAGGTCAGATGCTTATTATCCCGCATTGGGACGGTAATCTTGTAAAAGAAGTTGTCCGTCAAACATTAGGAACGCTTACAAGAGAAATGGAAGAACATTTTATTGAGCGCAATCTTACGGTGGAAGTTTTAAACGGAACCGCCGTTAACGGTCTTGCCGGAAGAACCGCGGAAATGCTGCGCAGTTTTGGTTTTGATATAATTTCCATAGGAAACGCCGATCGCAGTAATTATGAAAAGACGACAATAATTCAACGTACGCCGGATGATACGCTGGTTAAATCTTTTTCCGACGTTATCCGCTGCAATGAAATCCGCCGAGAAATAACGCCTGAGGCTAAGGAAAATGAAACGCTTGTTCAGGATACCGAATATAAAGCGGATGTCACCCTGTTGATTGGAAGGAACTTCAATGGAAGATATGTCACAGGAAATTGACGAACAGGCGGCTTGTTTTAGCGCGCTTTTGCAGGAGCATAAAGGGCAGCGAGTTTGCGTACTGGATCTGCGCGGAATAAATAACTGGACTGACTTTTTTATAATTGCGACCGCAACAAGCAAAACCCATATTGACGGGCTTGAAAGACACATCAGGGAATTTTGCCGTGAAAAGAAAATAGAAATACTTGGCAGTTCCCGTAAAGACGCGGACGACGAATGGCGGCTGATAGATCTTGGGTTAATAATAATTCATTTGATGACACAAGAGGTACGGGAATTTTACGATTTGGAGAAACTCTGGGCGCCGATGCCGGCGTCTCAAAATGAAACGCCGGTTATTTATTATTCGTCGTCTTCGTCCCATTCATCATCTTCGTCTTCATCTTCGTAGTCGTCGTCTTCATCTTCGTAGTCGTCGTCTTCATCTTCTTCGTCGTCGTCATCGTCCAAGTCGTCATCTTCGTCTTCAAAATCATCATCTTCGTAGTCATCTTCATCTTCAAAATCTTCATCATCACTGATGTCGTCATCATCACTGAAAATGAAAGCCGGCGGTGGATTCTCTGTTTTGTAAACGGGTTCAAAACCGTTTACCGGTATCAGCGCTAAATCTTCCTGATCCATAGCTCCGTTCAGAACCATAATGTTCTCCCTTAGAAATTTATATTTCTTGAATCTAAACTGAGTACTGAAGGTAAAAAAACCTCACACTAGAAACATAAAAGAGTATATATTAATTTGTCAACAGGTTTACAGGAAAAATTGAAAAACTTTTAAAATATGTTATTCTATAGATTATGCCGATATTCCATGAAAAATTGCCTGTTTTTGCCCCCGCCAAAGTCAATCTTTATTTGACGGTAAAAAACAAGCGTCCCGACGGTTTTCACGACATTGACAGCGTCTTTTTAGCTGTAAATTTCGGCGATACTCTGTATTTTGACGTTACTGAAGGCAAAAACACCGTGGAAATCGCCATGGAAGGGTTAAATTCCCCCCTACCGACAGAAGAAAACATCATTTTTAAGGCTGTTTCCCTGTTTCGGGAAAAAACAGGCTTTAGCCAAGGACTAAAAATAAAGGTGGAAAAACGCATCCCCCTGGGCGGCGGTCTTGGTGGCGGCTCTTCAGACGCGGCTGCCGCGCTTTTGGCGTTGAATAAAATCGCCGGTCTCCCCTGCCGCCGCGAAAATTTACTTGAAATGGCTGCTTTTCTTGGCAGCGATGTCTCTTTTTTTGTTTATGAAACCTCTGCCGCCAGAGTGACGGGACGCGGGGAGCGTATTCTGCCGATAGACGCGCCAATGTTGTTTTTAGTGCTGGTTAATCCCGGTTTTTCCAGCGATACCTCTGTAGCCTATAAATTACTGGATGAAAACCGAAATTATAAAACGTCAAATGACGCTATTTGCGAAATATTAAAAGAGGGGATATTTGATGAAAAAGTCTATTCTCATTTTACCAATGATTTTTTAAGCGTTTTTCCGGAACCTGAAAAATCCGTTTATAATGAGATTATCGCAAAACTGCGGGAATCAGGGGCGCAGTACGCAAACCTTTCAGGTTCCGGCTCCGCGTGTTTTGGCATTTTTGCTGACAGAGAACAGGCGCAAAAAACGGCTGAGACACTGCGGGGAAAATGGGTTTTTGTACAAGATTGCTGTACTATCAAGTAATGTATACGTTACCGCCGTTTTAACACTTAATATGTTTTAATTTATAGTTGGGGAGTTCCCATCCTATTCTTTAGTCTTGTTCTCGACCTGGCTTTTGCTTTGGAGCGTTGCCTCGCTTTCGGCCTGGCTTTTGCCTTAGGGCGTCGTTTCGCTTTCGGCTTGGCTTTTGCCTTGGGGCGTTGTCTTGCTTTCGGCCTGGCTTTTGCCTTAGGGCGTCGTTTCACTTTCGGCTTGGCTTTTGCCTTGGGACGTCGTTTCGCTTTCGGCTTGGCTTTCGGCTTGGCTTTTGCCTTGGTGCGTTGTTTCGCTTTCGGTCTGGCTTTTGCCTTGGAGCGTTGTTTCGCTTTCGGCCTGGCTTTTGCCTTTGGGCGTTGTTTCGCTTTCGGCTTGGCTTTTGCTTTGGGGCGTTGTTTCGCTTTTTGTGCTGCTTTTGTTTTTGCCTTTGTTCTTGCTTTTGCGGTTGTCTTTTTAGTTACTGTTTTTTTGATTGCCATGATTTTATTCTCCTTTTATAAAAAGTATCTGACACCATTTAATATCGAAATATTTATAAAGTAGTGGATTAAATAGCGATATTTTGCTAATAATGGCGGTTTTTTGACTCATTGTGTCTATTTTGGCATTTTTAGTATTATTTGTCAATCGTAATAAAATTTTTTAAAAATATACACAAAATAAATTCTTTATGCATACATCATATAATTATTGGTTTTTGGTAAAATTTACACTATATTTAAAATATATTGAAATAAACCCCTGTAACCAAGGAGTTTTTTTATGAAAAATAAAGATATTAAAGCGTTTATAACAATTTTTTCTCTTGCGATTGACCTGTTTATCAGTTGCGCCATTGTTTACGGCGATTTTGACAAACGTAATTACACTGACCCAGGCTCTTTTTCATATACTGTTGTCGGAAAAAAAGGTGAAAATCAGACTATCACTATTACCGCTTATAAAGGAAAAAAAACTGATGTTAAAATACCGCCGCAAATAGGCAAACTTCCTGTAACCGTTATTGGGAGCACAGCATTCAGAAGAAAAAAATTGACCAGCGTAATAATACCGGACAGCATTACGGCAATAGAATCAAACGCGTTTTTTACCAATAATCTGACAACTATTACAATTCCGTCCGGCGTTACCAATATCGGAGAGAACGCTTTTGCGAGCAATAAATTGACGGATGTGTTCCTTTCTGACGGATTGGAAACTATCGGAAAAACAGCGTTTAAGGATAATTTAATTACCGGTATAAACATTCCCTTTGGCGTAAGCGCGATTGGGGATGAAGCGTTCATGAATAATCAGTTGGTTAATTTGGTAATTCCCAGGACCGTTAACGTAATTGGAAATGGTGTCTTTGCAAATAACAGGCTGGTCAGTATAAATATTCCGGACAGTATTACAAGCATTGGAGATAACGCATTTGCATATAATCAGCTTATTACAATAACCATTCCGTCAAACGTTAATAATATAGGACGTTCAGCGTTCAGAAATAACCAACTCTCCAGCGTAACCATTAGGGAAGGCGTTACAAATATCGGACGTTTTGCGTTTTATAAAAACAAACTGGTCAGCGTTAATATACCTGAAGGCATTACAACTATCGGAGACAGCGCTTTTGCGGAGAACGGAATGACCAGTTTAAAAATATCGTCAACTGTAACAAGCATAGGGAATGCCGCGTTTGCCGATAACATTTTAAACAGCGTGACTATTCCGGGGAATGTTACAACAATAGGGGATAATGCCTTTTTTAACAACAAACAATTAACCAGCCTAACCCTTGGGGAAGGGATTACAAACATAGGAGAAAGCGCCTTTGAAGATAATAAATTGACCAGCGTACTTATTCCGTCAACCGTTAAAAATATCGGGCGTTCCGCGTTTAACAATAACAGCCTGAACAGTATAGTTATACCGTCAAGCGTTACGGTAATAAGACATTCCGCGTTTAGAAATAATAACCTGACCAGCGCGGTCATTCAGGACGGAGTTGTAAGCATTGAAGAAGGAGCGTTCTGTAACAATAGACTGACTAATATTACGTTTCCCCCAAGCGTAATTCATATTGGGGAAAATGCGTTTGCCGACAACAGGCTTACCGCATTAATTATTCCGGAAAGCGTTACAAATATCGAGCGTTTTGCGTTTAGAAATAACAACCTTACCAGCATAGCTATTCTTTCAAACATTAAAACTATGGAAGAGAATGTATTTTCCAATAATAGCAATTTGACCAGTATTCAAATTCCAATTAATTTTTTATTCAGATTCCTTGGCAATGAAGGCCTTCCGGAAAGTTTTTACAATATACTGAATGCCTATGAATACCTTAGCGGGACTTATGAGTATAAAAACAACTCCTGGTATTGCGATGAAAAAATCATGCCAAAACCGGTTCGGATTGTCTGCGGTATGGGTATAACCATTACAAAAATAGAAGGTACATATTCAAATTTGGACAGAAAAACAAAGAAAAACAGAAATTTTGTTCCTCAGGACGATAAAAGCGACGTATTTCTTGCGCCCGGCTTTTACAGAATTGAAGTTGTATATACCGAAAATGTCCCTCAAACAACAAAAAGAAAATCACAGGCGGCGGCTATAACTGAAACTTATGAATACGCGCAGGATATGGAAAGCGGTGTTTATGAACTTAACGCTACGCTTCAGGGAAACAATGTTCTTTTCCGTATCACTGAGCAGAATAAATAATTGGGAAAAACGCTCTCATTGTGAGAAAAATGCCAATTAATAAAAAATTTAAAAAAACATTTGCCTGATAGCAACTTTAGTACTTGATTTCATGACAAAACAGTAGTACAATGTAAATAAAGTTGAGGTTAGCAATAAAACATCCCATTTTAGAGTTTTTGTTAATCTCTTATCACAGCATAGGACTTAAAAAGGAGAGTAGCTATGGAAATTACTGATATCAGGGTCCGCAAAGTGACAGGAGGCGGTAAGCCAAAAGCCTACGTAACGGTAACATTTGATGATTGTTTCGTCGTTCATAATATAAAGATTATTGAGGGTAAAACCGGAGTTTTCATAGCCATGCCCAGTAGAAAAACTAGGGCAGGAGATTACAAAGATGTCGCTCATCCAATTCACCCAGAATTCAGGGCTGAATTACAAAAGCGTATTTTAGAAAAATACGAATCCGGCGATGTCGATGTAGCCCCCGACGGCTCAGACGATATATAACTCTTTATACAGAAGGCCGATTTTTCAACTCATATTCCTTCTTTTCTATTTGCTCTTTTATTTGGGCTAGTTCGTCCAAAATGGTTCTGAACTCTACGGCTTCGCGATCGATTGTTGTTTGATTCTTGTCTGTAAACGCGACATAGGCTTCGTCTCCCATTCGGGCCAACAGTTTTTGAGCCTGGT
>Ga0268262_10007621_pt1 | contig 10037 bp, 7 predicted proteins | sample TergutNc150P3_FD_190354 | JGI IMG/M metagenome (GOLD analysis project Ga0268262, IMG submission 190354) | Nasutitermes corniger P3 segment gut microbial community from laboratory colony in Florida, USA - Nc150 P3 (SPAdes) (version 2) | ecosystem: Host-associated > Arthropoda: Insects > Digestive...
AGGCGGCGTATTAAAGAAGGTGAAACCGCAAAAAACGGCGGCGGTGCAGCCTCCTGCCGCGGATTCTGTAATGGCTCTTAACAGTGTAGCGGCGCTGTTCTCGTCATTGCCGGCTTCAAGCGCATTATGAAAAGGTTTTGGTTTGGTCCTGAAAAAGTAATGCAGCTTAGGAAATTCAGGGAAGAAGAGTGTAAACTTGCCCTGGGACAAGCTGTCAGTATCCTTAACAAGATAGAAAACGAAATAAAAGAAACCGCCGTAAAACGGCATAATGCGGCATTACGAAGGTTTTCCGATATAGGGGAGACTAACGCATGGGAAAACTATATAATAAGACTTGATCAGGAAGCGCAGCGGCTTACTGAAAAAGCGGCGCAGGCAGAAATTGTAGTAGAAGAAAAACGCGCATTATACCTTGAAGCTCAAAAAGAGTTAAAGACAATAGAAAAATTAAAAGAAAAAAGACAGAAAGAGTACCGCAAGGAAATGCTGGATTACGAGATGAATGAAATTGATAATTTAACTGCGGCAAGATATGCGGGAGGTTAACAATGAGGAGCGGACAATTGAAGAATAAAATAATTCGTTTTGCAGGAAGCGTAATTTTACTTGCTTTACTGGTTCTTGTAAGAGCGGCATCCTATGCGGATGATTATGCGGGGTTAGGCAAAGAAACCGACAAAGTGCCTTTGACGGGCAAGGTGTTAACAGGAACACTCCCGAACGGACTGCGTTATTACATTCTTGAAAACTCACGTCCTGAAAACCGCGCTCATCTTGCGCTTGCTGTAAACGCCGGTTCCGTGCTTGAAAGGGAAGATGAAAGAGGTTTGGCGCACTTTGTCGAACATCTTGCTTTTAACGGTACGGAACATTTCCCTAAATTCGATCTTATTGAATACCTTCGCTCGCTTGGAATGCGTTTTGGAGCGGACGCAAACGCATATACCTCCTACGATGAAACCGTTTATAACTTTGACGTGCCTGTGGAAGTATCAGGTGGAGTAAAGCGTATACCTGAAAGGGCGCTTGCAATCCTTGACGACTGGACGCATACTGTCAGTTTTTTGCAGGAAGAGGTGGAAAGTGAAAGCCGCGTTGTCCTGGAAGAATTGCGCTCAAGGCTCGGCGCTATGGACAGGGTGCGGAAGATAATATTTCCCATACTTTTTAAAGGTTCCCCTTATGCTGACAGAGAACCCATCGGGCTTCAATCAGTTATTGAAAATGCGACCTCGCAGCAGCTTAAAGGTTTTTATGACCGCTGGTACACAAGCGACAATATGGCTCTTGTCTTTGTAGGCGATTTTGACGGGAAAACGCTTGAAAATGAACTTGTAAATCATTTTAGAATGAAAGCGGCTTTAGAGCCTGTAAACCGTCCGCATTATGAGCTTCCGCCGCCCGTAAACGGCAATTTTCATACTGAAATAATTACCGATACTGAACTTACGTCTATCAATTTTATGATCTATTACAAACTGAACTCAAGCGCTCAAAAGGGAACCCTTGCGTATTACCGTGAATCTATAATTGATTATTTAATTGAGTCAATGTTAGACCTTCGTTTTAGTGAAGCTGCTTCCGATCCTGAAGCCGCCGCAGCCGAATACTGGGGAGGCGTCTGGCAGTGGTCGGGAAGGTCAAGATTTTTTTCTTTGGGAACACAGCCTAAAAACGGCAAAGCTGAAGAAGCGTTAAAAGAACTGCTGCTTGAAAAAGAATCAATAAAGCGGTTTGCGTTTACGCAAAATGAACTTGACCGCGCAAAATTGAATCTTGTCTCCTATATGGAAAACCTGTTATCTGAAAAAGACAGGCGTGATTCAACTTCCTTTCTAAACGGATTTATTTCCCATTTCCTGACAGGTGAAGACATGGCGGACATTGAATGGGAAGTGGACGCTGTAAACAGACTGCTTCCCGGAATCGGCGTTAATGAAATTGCCGCCGCTTTAGCTAATTATTTTGCGGTTGACGATATCGTTGTATTCCTGCTTGCGCCTCAGGCGGAAGAAAGAAATCTTCCGTCAGCGCAGCGGATAAAAGAAGTCTTCAGTGAAACCGAAAACGCCGCACTCTCCGCAAGGCAGGAAGTATTTGTTTCAGACGAATTGCTGGGTAGTATTCCTTCCGCCGGAAGGATTGTCTCGCAGGAAACTGATACGGAAACAGGAGCGCAAAGAATTGTTTTATCCAACGGAGCGAATGTAATACTTAAAGAGACGGCAAACAGAAATAACGAAATTATTTTTTACGCTATGGCAAAGGGCGGAACCGTAAATGCAACGCGGGATACGATTATTTCCGTTAGTCTGACTCCTGAAATGATCAGTGTATCGGGGCTTGGACCTTATCCGCGCACGGAGTTAATAAACAAACTGGCAGGGAAACAGGTATCATTTTCATTCTGGGTTTCAAATTATTACCGGGGCTTTCAAGGCTCGTCCGCTGTGCAGGATTTAAAAACCTTTTTTGAAATGCTGCATCTTTTCTTTACAATGCCTTCGTTAGACCAGAAGGCGGTTGCCGCAATGCTTGATCAGTACAGGACAAATCTTGCGCATATCGAAGACGATCCGCAGAGGGTTTTTTCACGCGAGTTGAGCAGGATAATCAACGGCAATCATCCTCTTTTCAAGCCTCTTGAACCTGAAGATATGGACAAAGTTTCGATAGAGCAGGCTGCTGATTTTCTTGGCAACTGCATAAACCCCGCCGATTACACCTTTGTATTTACGGGTAACATCAACATGCAAATAATGCTTGAGTATCTGACCGTTTACCTTGCTTCAATCCCGAAAGCCGCTTCGATGAACGCATGGGTTGATCCCGGAATAACGCGCCCTAAGGAAAGCGAGCATATTATATATAAGGGCATGGACGAAAAGAGCCTTGTCTACCTTTCATGGTTTGCGAAAGGCCCTTCCGGTTTTAACGAGAGACAAAATCAGGTTGCCGCCGTTTTGACTGAATATTTTGACATTATGTTAATAAATGAAATACGTGAGAATATGGGAGGAGTATATTCAATCTTTTCGGAAGCGTACATTTCCGTAATCCCGCATGGAGAATATATACTTAACGTTTATTTTCAGTGTAACCCCGAAAGGGCGGACGAACTGGTTGCCGCAGTGCAGGATTGCCTTGCCGCCGTTAAAAATGACGTAAATGCCGATACTTTCAGCAAGGCCAAAGAAGCTGTTTTAAAGGAACATGAGAGTTTAATTCAGAGAAACCTGCACATCGCCCAAAGCTACGCCAATTCGACCGTTCTTTATAATACGCCTCTTTCAAGGCTTATCAGACGGCCTGACATAATAAAAGACATTACTCCCGATGACTTAAAGGCTCTCTGCCGTGAAATACTATCAAGCGGTCCTGTGCGGCTGACGCTGTATCCTGAGGGGTGGGAAAAATAGACCTTTACAGCAACAAGCCTACTTCTTCATCGCCGTGCGCGCCTATAAGCTCCTGTCCTAAGGGGTCTACAATTAAATCCATATTCTCAAGAGGAATTGCCCCCAAAAGGATTCTCCCCGAATTAACAACCCACGGCTGGCAGGTCATTGAACGGTTTTTCCAGTGAACCTCCACAGCCTCGGCTATTTGCACCCTTTCTTTTGCGTTGTTCGCCAGCGTAGCCGTCTTGGCTCCCGTTATCCCAAGCCCCAACTGCCGGCGCAGCTGCTCATTGATAATCAGCGTCATCGCTCCGGTATCGACCACAGCCTTTACGACAGTTTGACGGATTTCAGGCTCTTTTATTAAATTACGCCTGTATGCTCCGACATCAATAGCATTTTTTAAAGTAATTTCCGCATGAACAAGACCCATATTCCCTCCGCATATATAATATACATTAAAAAAACGGGAAAAGATAGGAAATTCCGGACAGGACTCACCATTCAGGCACTGACAGGTAATACCATGCAGCCCGGCATAGTGTTACCATGCAAGCCTTGCATAGCGTTACCATGCAGCCCGGCATAGTGTTACCATGCAGCCTTGCATAGCGTTACCATGCAAGCCGGCATAGTGTTACCATGTAAGGCTTGAATAGCATCACAATGCAGAGAATGGTGCTGCCTGTCAGCCCTTGATAAGATAGATATTGCTCTTTACAGCGTAAACAACGATCTTATTAACCTGACCTCTAGGCGCTATGATGTTTTTTATGCTTCCTAAGCGCTTCAAGACACTCACGTTTGAAAATAACCACAGAAAGACCGCGATGTTCAATTTCGGCCTTTAGTTTTGCGGCATTCTCATTTATTAGATGGTTTTTAGCCTCAAGCTGTAATAACCTTTCAGGTTTTAAGCCGCAGCCGAGTATCAGATTGACTAGTTTTTCAGAAGGCACTATGGTCGGCTGGCAGCCTGTCATTGCAACGGTAGAATTGTCAAGAATTACAAGCGTCATGGGAGTGTCGGAAACAACAGCGTCAATGAGGGCTGTAATACCTGAATGTATAAATGTTGAATCGCCTATAACCGCAATTGAGTGTTTTAAACCCGCGTCAGAAGCGCCCTTTGCCATACCTACGGATGCGCCCATGCAAATAACGCTTTCTATCGCCGAAAAGGGAGGAAGCGCTCCCAGCGAATAACAGCCGATATCGGAAGTAACCGCTACATCAGGGTGTCCGTCCCTTGGGTCAAGAGCGGCAACCGCTTTATTGATTGTCTCGTAACTGTCCGCATGGGGGCAGCCCTTGCATAGCTGAGGCGGGCGGGGAGGCAGATTGTCAGTAAATGTCGTACCTTTTACGGAGAGCCGGTGGTGCGGCGGAAGACCTAGAGCGGCTCTTACAATGTCGGGGTCAAGCTCTCCGCACTGAATAATGGGATTAATACTGCCTCCGGCAATACCGTAAAGTTTTTTTGCGATAAAACTCTGACCTTCTTCGATAACAAGCACTTCATTTGCGGATTCGCACAATTTGCGTATTTTTTTCTCCGGCAGGGGATATGCGCCGATATGCAGACGTACAGGGGCTTTTTTCCCCTTCTTTTTACGCATGGCAATTAAATCGGCGAGGTTTTCTTCGTAGTAATTTCCGCCAATGCCGGAAGTTATAACGGCAAGGTCGCTCTTTGAACCTGTCAATTTGTTTACAGGATGCTGGAATGACCATTCTTCCAGCACCTTTTGCTTTCCGAGAAGAGAGGCGTAGTTTTTTCGCGCGTATACGGGAAGAAGCATCCAGTTGGTTTTATCTTCTGTCTTGGAAACTTTATTCTGCGGCTTTTGATTTCTGGTTATTACAATTGATCGCGCATGTGAAAGGCGTGTAACAAGACGCAGGAGTACAGGCACGTTAAAACATTCCGAAACATCAAAAGCTTCACGTATCATATCGTAAGTTTCCTGCTGACTGCGCGGTTCAAGGCACGGAACCATCGCGAAATTTGCGTAAAAGCGGGAATCCTGTTCATTCTGGGAACTGTGCATACCGGGATCGTCCGCTACGGCAATTACAAGCCCGCCCTTTATTTTTAACAGCGCCGCATTGATAAACGGGTCTGAGGCGACATTTAATCCTACGTGTTTCATGGTAACAAGGGCGCGCCGTCCCGCAAAGGAAACGCCGAGCGCCGCCTCAAGCGCGGTTTTTTCATTTGAACACCATTGCGCAAGGGAGCCGCCCTTGTCATATTCGTCGATTAAGTATTGCAGGATTTCCGTAGACGGAGTGCCGGGATACCCGTAAGCCGCGCTGATTCCTGAATGAATTGCGCCTAAAGCGGCGGCTTCATCGCCTAAAAGGGCTAATTTCTCGTTACTCATTTATTTCCCCGCCTGACCGCATAAACATAGTTTATGCGGTCAGGTTATAATTATACGCCGCCAAGGTCATCGCTGATTTTAACGTTGACTGTTTCTTCATAACAGGCAAAACAGTAATCAAGCGATTCTTTTTGCGGCTCTCTGGTTATAATGCTTATGACAGGCACAATTATAAAACCGGCGAGCATTGTAAACGCGCCCGCATTAATCGGCGATTGTAAAATTGCAGGGAAGCTGCTTCTGAAAAAGATGTTAAGCGTCATAAGAGCGGTACTGAAAATAAAGTTGCACCAAACGGCAGGTTTTGTAGCGCGTTTCCAGTAAAGCCCGTACAGGAAGGGAGCAAGGAAAGAGCCTGCAAGCGCTCCCCATGAAACGCCCATAAGCTGAGCTATAAAGTTGACTCCGCCTTTGTACTGGATAATCGCTATAAAGGAAGATATTACGATAAATACTACAATCAGAAAGCGAATGATCAACAATTGTTTTGTCTCATTCATTTTTTTTATGATGTGGCCTTTCAGGAAGTCAAGCGTCAGAGTTGAGGAGGAAGCCATGACAAGGGACGAAAGCGTGGATATGGAGGCGGCGAAAACCAACACTATAACTATGCCGATTAAAACATTAGGAAATCCCGAAAGCATGGCGGGTATGATGGAGTCAAAGATTATGCCGCCGCTTGAGTTGAACGCAATTTTATCCGAGGCTGAGTATAACCTGCCGAAACTGCCGAGAAAATAACAGCCGCCCGCTACAACAAGCCCGAAAAACGTTGATACAATAGCGCCCTTGTATATCATTTTCTCGGATTTTATGGAATAGAACTTGGAAACCATCTGCGGCAGCCCCCATGTTCCCAGTGATGTCAGAATTATGACGCCTAACAAACTTACCGGATCGGGACCGAAAAATGACGTAAAAATACCGGGTACGGGAACATTGTTTACGTTGTTTCCTTTAACTTCGGCAAGTTTTGCCAAAGCGTTTATCAAGCCGCCGTTGCTGCCGAGCACCGCCGCTATAATAGCGACAATCCCTATAAGCATGATTATGCCCTGAATAAAATCGTTTGCCGCGGTAGCGAAATAACCTCCGGCTACAACATATACTGCGGTAAGAACAGCCATGCCTATAATGCAATATAAAAAGTCAACTTGAAACGCCATCTCGAATAAACGGGAAAGACCGTTGTACAGCGAGGCGGTGTAGGGGATAAGAAATATGAAAAGTATAATCGCCGCCCCGATTTTTAAAGACGATGAGTCGTACCGCGAGCCGAAAAATTCGGGCATGGTAGCGCTTTTCAAATGATTGGTCATAATGCGGGTGCGCCGCCCTAGTATTACCCAAGGCATCAGAGACCCGATAAACGCATTGCCCAAACCAACCCATGTGGCGGCAGTGCCGAATCTCCAGCCGAATTGTCCGGCGTAACCGACAAAAATTACCGCCGAAAAATACGATGTTCCGTAAGCGAAAGCCGTAAGCCAGGGACCGACAGCGCGTCCGCCAAGAACAAAATCATTGACGCTTGACGCTCTTTTACGGAAATAAAAACCGACAAAAATTGTAACAATGAAAAATAACAGCAGCAGAATAATTTTGACAGCCATAACAAACTCCTTATATAAATTTAATCATTGACTCTTTCAACATACTCGTTGGTTTCGGTATTCACAAGGATTTTTTCATCCTGCTTTATGAACAGCGGAACGCGAACCGTTAATCCGGTTTCTGTTACTATGGGCTTTGTTGCGCCGGATACTGTATCGCCTTTTACATAATTTTCGCTTTCAGCTACTGTAAAGACAACTTTGTAGGGAATCTTGATATCTATTACTTTTCCTTCCCAAAGCGTAATTTCATAAACAGCGCTTTCTTTAAGGTAAAACTTTTTCTCCTGATTTTCTTCTATAGAGACCTCGTATTGTTCAAAAGATTCGTTATCCATGAAATGATAATTGTCCTGATCTGCATATTGATACTGGCAGGAGCGTATTTCCACCTGTGCGTCTTCAACTTCCTGCTGGGTAGGAATTGTCAGGCTTAATACCGAACCGTCCTTTATACTTTTCATTTTAATTCTGGCAACTGCGGTTCCTTTTCCCGGATTGTGAAATTCCCTGTCAACTACAAGATACGGCTGCCCTTTTTGGAGAAGGCACGTTCCCTTTACAATATCTCCGCCTCGAATCATTTTATTCCTCTATAATCACTTATTTATTATCAGAATACCAAAAAAAATAAGGTGTGGGAAGCGTCCGTCAGAAAGTTTCAGTCTGTTAAACCGGATTTTAGTTTTCTGTAAATTATTCGCCGCGCTGCGTCTTCAAGCCTTTCGCGTGAAAGCCTTCCGTCCTCAAGGGCTTTCAAGAAAGAAAGGTGCGTGCGCTTTAAATCATGCTGCCAGACAAGAACCATGTCGGCCCCTGCGGCGACAGAAAAAACAGCCGCTTCCTCAGGACGCATATTACCGGCTGCTGCCATGGAAAAATCATCGCATATTATTATGCCGTTAAACCCCAATTCTCCCCTTAGCCAGTTTCCCATAACAACAGGTGAAAGGCTTGCGATTTTACTGTCAATGGACGGAACGGAAGAATGGGCGACCATTACCGCTCCCGCACCCTTTCTGATAAGTTCCTTAAAAGGGTAAATGAAACTTTCGAGAGAAGTCCTGTCCATGTTGAGAGCGGAAAGCGAATAGTGAGGATCAACGCCTGCGCTGCCCGGAAAGTGCTTAATCACGCATAAAACGCCCGCATGTTCCATTCCCCTGACAAATGCCCCCGCCGCTTCCGCTGTGAAGAACGGCTCAGTTCCGTAAGAGCGTTTTTCAAGAAAACGCCGGTTGTCAGAAGTTAAATATTCCGCTACAGGAGCGAGGTTAAGATTTATTCCCAGACTGTGCAAAGTACGGCCTGCTATATAGCTGTCCGACTCGACTTTTTCAAGTGCTGTATTTTTTCCGTGTGAAAGAGACAGTTCCCAATAGGAATTTGCGGCAGGCAGGTCAACAGTTCCCGGAAGGAAACGGTTCACCGTTCCTCCTTCATGATCTACGGCAATGAAAGGCGCAATACCTGCTTCGTCCGCAACAAGCGAAACAGTCTGTGAAATAAGGCTTCGTATAGAATCGTTATCGGTATCAAGATTGTACCTGAACAGCATCACGCCTCCGGGCGGCGCTTCTGTTAAAAGTAATTTCATGTGCGGAGGAAGGCTTCCCTTGCCGTCAATGCCGCAAATAAGTACCTGAGCGGCAAGCAGGCGGTTATCCATGGAAGATGTGATTTGCTCCGCGCGGATTTGGTATGGGTCAATTACAGTTTCTGTCTCTTCACTTTCCTGTTCGTCAGGCGCGGCAGATTCGTTAGCGGTATTTGTGCGTCTATGGCAGGAGGAAAAAAGCAGAAGGCAGATAAAAAAAACGGCGGAAGACCGCGCTGTTAGGTGTATCACCGTTCAACTTTTTTTTCAAAGTGTGAGAACTCAAGGCTGAAACTTGCCCGTCCCTGCGAAACGCTGCGCAGGCTTGTCATAAAGCCGAACATTTTTTCCATCGGAGCCTGAGCTTTTATTTCATCAACGTCGGTTTTTGAATTCATGCTGAGTATATGCCCGCTGCGCTGAGTTACAAGACTCATCACTTCGCCGACAAATTCATGCGGACTGCTTAAATCAACTGCCATTATAGGTTCAAGAAGGACGGGAGAAGCATTGCGGCAGGCTTCGTCAAAAGCCATGCTGGCGCAGGCTTCAAACGCAAACTCTGTTCCATTAAGTTCCGAATATTGAATATCTGTAACAGTCGCTTTTATATCAATACACGGATAGCCCATGACAATACCCGAAGAAAACGCTCCGGTTATGCCGCGCTCAATTGCTTCAAGAATTTCCGCAGGAACTTCGCTCTTGCCCGCGTTCTTAGCCGCATAAAAGTATTTGTTTCCTTCTCCTCGTTTTGAAGGCTCTACCCGCAAAGTAATACCGGCAGCATTCTCCTTGCCGCCGAGAATTTTTGAAAAACTTTCGCTGTATTCGTTTACCTTGCTGATTGATTCCCTGTATGTAACCTGCGGGTTTCCTACCTTTGCGCCAAGCTTGTATTCTTTTAAAAGCCGCGTAACAAGCACGTCAAGGTGAAGTTCTCCCATTCCTGAAATAATAAGCTGTCCTGTTTCTTCGTTTTCTCTTGTTGTAAATGTCGGGTCTTCTTTGGAAAGAATATCAAGGATTTCCTTTA
>Ga0268262_10007622_pt1 | contig 10036 bp, 8 predicted proteins | sample TergutNc150P3_FD_190354 | JGI IMG/M metagenome (GOLD analysis project Ga0268262, IMG submission 190354) | Nasutitermes corniger P3 segment gut microbial community from laboratory colony in Florida, USA - Nc150 P3 (SPAdes) (version 2) | ecosystem: Host-associated > Arthropoda: Insects > Digestive...
ACGGTGTCAAATATATCGAATTCTTTTGCCAGGTTTATTCCGTTTACGCCGTTTCGCGCAGTACCGCCCCTGTTTTCACCAGCCTGGGTATATCTGTTGGTTGCCCCGTTGGCTCCGGCGTCAACGGTAAAAAGGATATATATTTCGGTCGCGACATTGCCTGTGGCGTCATCGCACAACAGCGCTTTTGGAATCTTGATATTCGCGGCGCTGGTTCCGCTCCCCAAGGCGTCCGTCAGCGCGATCTTGCCGGCATTCAGGTTTGCCGTTGTCGCAAAAGAAATATCCGCTATTTCCCCCGCGCTTCCGGACAAGTCTGTCCATGCCAGGATTCGTCTGGTGGAATTGTGCGCCACGCGGAAGTTAAAGCTCAAAACAGCGGTATCGACGCGGCGCAGAACGCCCGCTTCTATACCGATGTTACTTAGCTTCATTACATGGTTGTCAGTGCCTATGACGCGCACATTCACATTCACGCCGTCAATTTTCCATATAAAATCAATGGGAACGTCGGCAGTCGCAGTTGCCGGGGACGTGGCGGCCGGTACGCCGGCAACATCGCCTCTTGCCCAGCTTCCGTTCGCGAAAACAAGTGCCGGTACTGCCAGAAAGGCCAGGGTGAATAAAAACGCAAGGGTTCGCTTCATATTTTTTTCCTCCATAAATAATTCATTACGACAAAAGGAGTTAACGCATGAATAAGCATACTACAGTATTGGGCTAAATGATAGCCCAAACTGACTTTATAGCATAGAACAGCATTATTGCGCTTGCGATCAGTTTGGCCCCCGAACCTACAATAAAGGCGAGTAACGCACCCCAGGCGGCCTTGAACGCCTGCGCTTTGTTTTCGCGGTTGTGGATTAGTTCGCCCGCCAACGCGCCAAAAAAAGTCCCGGCAATCATTCCCCAGGGAGGGAAAAAGAATATGCCTATCACAAGCCCGACAAACGAGCCGACTGCGGCGGAGCGCGAGCCGCCGAACCGCCTTGCCAGCAATGACGGAAGAATGTAATCCATGACGGTAATGAACACCGTTATGCCCGCCCACACCCATAAAAACTCCGAAGTAAAGCCGCCGTATCCGCTCCACTGCACGAGCATCAGGCCGATGAAACTCAACGGCGGCCCCGGCAACACCGGAACAACCGCGCCGATGATCCCGATTACCAGCAGAACAAAGGCAAGTATGATTAACGCGATTCCCATTTTTTTATATTACAATATAAAGGGGACTGGGGACTAGGGAATGGGGACTGGGGAATAATGAGCAATGAGCAATTAACAATTAACAAAGGGAATAGGGACTAGTAGGCTGTAAAGGTTAAAACTATACAAAGAAGACGAAATGTAGTATCATGGGACATGGGAGGAGATACTACATGGAGAGAAAAGGAATTAAACTAACGCCTGAAGGACGGGCGGAATTGAAGCGGTTCAGCAAGGCAGGAGAACACAATGTCAGACTGGTCAACCGCGCACGGATAATACTTGCCCTCGACACGTCAGGAAACAAAAGGGCTGAAAAGCAGGAAGACATAGCGGAACATATCGGCGTGAGCCGGCAGACGGTCAACAATGCGAAGAACGATTTTCTGGCAATAAAAGACGTATCACAGTTTCTACAACGGAAGCAACGGGAAACGCCGCCTGTACCATCGAAAATAACCGGGGAATTGGAAGCCCGCATCATAGCGTTAGCATGCGGCAAAGCGCCAAAGGGTTACGCTCGCTGGACGTTGCGGCTTTTAGCGGAAAAATGTGTGGAACTCCGTTATTGCGACACAATGTCCCATACGACCGTAAGCACTCTTTTAAAAAAACACAACTTAAGCCTCATCTGAAAACGTGCTGGTGTATACCGCCTGAACAAAACAGCGCGTTTGTGGCGGCAATGGAAGACGTTTTAGCGGTTTATGAGCGCCCTTATGATGAAAACAGACCTGTAATAAGCATGGATGAAAAACCGTACCAATTACTGGGAGACACGCGCGAACCGCTGCCCATGAAGCCGGGGTCGTTACACAGGGAAGACTATGAATATCTGCGGAACGGGACATGCAGCATTTTTATCTTTACCGAGCCGCTTTCAGGCTGGCGGCACGCGCAAGCATTCCCTCGGCGGACAAAAAAAGATTGGGCGCACCGTATCCAATGGCTACTTAATGAACAATACGGTGAAGCTGAAAAAGTCGTGTTGGTGATGGACAACCTCAACACCCATGCCCTTTCATCGCTTTATGAAACCTTCCCGCCGGAAGAAGCGTTCCGCCTCGCCGGGCGGTTTGAGATTCATTTTACGCCCAAGCACGGGAGCTGGCTTAACATAGCAGAAATTGAGTTATCCGCTATGACCGCACAATGTCTGGGCGGCAGGCGGGTTGCTGACATTGTATCTTTGAATAAGGAACTTGCCGCATGGCATACCAGGCGTAATCGGTCTCAAAAGGGAGTTGACTGGCAATTTACCTCCGTAGATGCGCGCATAAAACTTAAAAGACTTTACCCTGTTATTTTGTAAAATATTAGCCTTTACAGAGTACTAGGGATCGGGGACTGGGGAATAGGGTCTTTGTATGAAAGCTCTGGGGTATAATTTGTGATGGAAACCCGCAATACCTTCGGACACAAACCCTGTTCCCTAGTCCCTGTTCCCTGTTCCCCAGTCCCAAATAAAAGGTATTAAGTGGAAGAAAAGGGAAATGCCTTCTCAAAAGCCATGAAAAGCGGTATATTATAAGGCCAATTGCCGCAGTATATGATAATAGCGGTAGGCAGTATTATTTTTGTGATATTGGCAGTCGCCGGATTGATATTCGCTTCACAAAAAAAGAACAGGAGGTAATTATGCAAGTAATAGTATTTATGGTAAGTTGTACCGTTCCTCTCCTTAAATTATACTTTTTTTAATCCGCAGATCTTATACTCTACTATAACATAATATGAAGGAATAATGTAAAAATATTCTTCTTTACATTATTTTTCCAGTATTTTAACAATGTCGGTAAAGCCCCTGTTTTTAGCGTGCGCCAACGGGGTGACGCCGTCTTTATCCGATAAATTAACATCCGCGCCGGCATCAACCAACAGGCGCACAATCTCGGTATGCCGCTTATCTCCGCCGCCCAATATGACTGCCTCATGCAGCGCGGTCCAGCCCATTCTGTTGACATGATTGACGCGTATATCCGTCTTTAAAAGCTCTTTTACAATTTCAACATGTCCGCGGTCGGATGCCCGTATCAGCGCGGTTCCATTGTCACTGTCCGTACTGTGGACATCCCCTCCCGCATTAAGCATTTTCTTAAGTAGTTCCGTATACCCTTCAAGAGACGGAATCAAATAGGCGCTTTGTATGGTATCGTCTTTCATATTGACATCCGCGCCGGCATTAATCAGCAAATCGGCAATTTCGAGATGGTTCTTATAAGCCGCGGCCACAAGGGCGCACCTGCCTTCCTTGTCCTGCGCATGGATATAAACATCCTTTTTAAGTAATGCTTCTACGGCTTCAATATCACCCTTTTCTACGGCGGTTATAAGTTTTAAGCCTTCTTTCCTTGCTTGCTCTGAATAAATCGATCCCATTTACAGCCTCCTTACATTTTAGCTCGTAGTTTATTTTACCATTTTATTTATCCAAACAGTCATTTCTCCGGCCCTGCGGTTGGCCCAGGTGTAATAGGGGATAAGTACGATTTTCTTGTCTTCCAGAACTGTTCCGGCAGTCTGGTACAAGGTATCGCCAGCCCAGTCTTTTTCCCATTTGCCGGTGAATGAAATTGTCGTAACGCCTTCCAGCAGATCCTTATCATGCCTGACAATTATATCATCCGGATTTCCCGCGTAAAGTCTGAAAAGCTCGCGGCCGTTATCTTCCTCTTCCGCGCAATATACAACGGGGCCCCGCATGACCGCGATCTTGCCAATATTTTTCCGTACATGTGGATTGGATTGGACAAAATTCACGGGCATATCGAAAACAAGGGATATTCTATCACCCGCTGACCACTCGCGGTCAATAAGCGCGTAACTATCCTCAACGGCACACCTTTGCTCAATGCCGTTAAGGCGTATGCTGTGTTTCCTGCACCATCCGGGAATACGGAAATAATACTTGAATTTTGTTTTTACGCTCATCATAAAACTAATATCGATCTGTTCTTCCCAGGGATATTTTGTTTTGATTTTAAGCGATATATCCGCGCCGGAAATTCTTAGCTTCGCTTCGCTTCCGATAAAAAGATGAGTATATACCGCGTTGTCATTTAACGAATGAATATAACTACCCAGCGAGGCAATAATACGCGCCAGATTGGGAGGGCAGCAGGCGCAGCCGAACCATTTCTGCCTTTCAATTTTTACATGTCTTTTTCCGTGATCTTTCAGGCTTGCCTCGGGATTCGCTTCCAGGGGGTTTACATAGAAGAAGGACTTCCCGTCCAGTGACATACCGCTGATTATGCCGTTGAACAGGGCTTTCTCCATCACATCGCCGTAAGTTCCTTTAGGAGCGATGGAAGCCATGCGTTTGGCGAAAAAAGCAAGCCCTATGGCCGCGCAGGTTTCCGCGTAGACCGTATCATTGGGCAGATCATAATCATATGAAAACGACTCGCCGTAAGCCGACTGCCCTATGGAACCAGTAATGTACATTTGACGGTTCACAATATTGTTCCAAAGATCATCGCACGCCCTCTTAAGGACCTCATCGCCTGTCAGGCGCGCAATGTCCGCCATTCCGGAATAGAGATATACCGCCCGTACCGCGTGCCCTTCGGCAATATGCTGGTCACGTACAGGCTTACCGGCCTGGTAATACTGGTACCGGAAAAAACTTTCCTTCCAGTAGAAGTTATTGTTGTTCCTTCTTTCTTCTTCCTCAAAAAACAGGGGCTTCTGTCCCCGCTGGTCGATAAAATATTTGGCCTGTTTAAGGTGCTTTTCATTTTTTGTAATCTCGTACAGGCGTACCAGAGCCATTTCGGCAATCTCGTGGCCCGGATATCCGTGCAGCTTCCCGTCCTCCGGCCCAATCAGGCGGTCAATACATTCCGCGTAACGGATAAGGGCGTCCAGAAATTTCCGTTTGCCTGTGGCCTCATAATAGGCAGCCGCGCCCTCAAGAAGATGCCCGAAACAGTACAGCTCGTGATTATCCTTTAGGTTGGTAAATCGTTTATCAAGACCGTTGATTATGTAGTAGGTATTAAGATAACCGTCATCCTGTTGGGCATTGCAAACAATATCAACCGCGTCGTCCAATGTTTTCTCCAGCGCCGGATCGGGATGCCACAGAAGGGAATAGGAAGCCGCTTCTATCCACTTGGCAAAATCGCTGTCCTGAAATACACAGCCTCCGTGCCCTGTATCCCGCGGCACTCCGTAATCAAGTTCGCTGTGGGTCAGTTCGGCGGCTAATTTGAAATTACGCATACAGTAACTTGGTTCTGCGCCGGGAATACGGTCATTCAAAGCCTCCCACTGGTAAGGAATAACTTTGGTTCTTATGCGATCCATAAAGGGAGTCCAAAAACTGTCGAAAACGACAATGTTCTTTAGCCCTGCAAATTCAGTGTGTTTTGAATTATCCATTGTATCCCTCTTTAGTTATCTCCAGGCGGCTGTCAAGCTGTACGATTTCGCCGGACGCGATATTAACGATAGTTTCGGTATCGCCATATATCACTTTACCTTCATACTTGTTTTTACTGATAATAGAGACACACACCAATGCCCCATTTTCCCATTTTATGTTAATGTCAAGTCCGCCTTTTGCCTTAAGTCCTTTCACTTCTCCGTCACGCCATTTACGGGGAAGGGCAGGCAGGATTCTCAGGCTGTCAGGCTCGCTTTGCAGCAGCGTATTCGCTATTGCCGCAGTCCCGCCGAAATTTCCATCAATCTGAAACGGAGGATGATTGTCAAAAAGATTGGGAAGAGTGGAATTTGCAAGAAGCAAGTCAATATTTTCAGACGCTTTTTCAGAATCCCCAAGTTTCGCCCAAAAATTGGCAATCCATGCCCTGCTCCAGCCGGTATGTCCCCCGCCGTGTGAAAGCCTGTACTCAAGGGTTCGCCTCGCGGCTTTTGCCAGATCCGGAGTGTCCTTTACAGTAATCTGTGTTCCGGGAAATAACGCAAACAGATGTGACATATGGCGGTGTCCGGGCTCGGCTTCTTCATAGTCTTCCATCCATTCTTGTATCGCGCCATTCTTGCTTATGAATATTGGCGGCAGTTTTTTTACCAGCGCCGCAAGTTCATTTTCAAATTCAGATTCCTCATTCAGAATCTTGCTTGCGCCTATACAAGCCTCAAACAACTCTTTCAATATCTGGGAATCCATCGCGCAACCGTTGCACAGGCACCCGTAAGCGCCGCCCGGCGTGATATAAGTATTTTCCGGGGATACCGTGGGTGATACTATCATCTGGCCATGTTCGTTTTCCATAAGGTAATCAACAAAGAACAAAGCTGAATCCCTCAACAGGTAAAAATTCTCTTGTAAAAAGTTTTTGTCTAATGTGTATTGATAATGCTCCCAGATATGCAGACAAAGCCATGCCGCCCCCATAACCCAGTATGTAGCCGGGATCCAGGTATCCTGGGGAGCGGTATCTCCCCAGATGTCCGTATTATGGTGGGCGACAAAGCCCCTCGCGCCATACATCACGTCGGCGGTGTGCCGGCCGTTTTCGTACATTCGTTTGATGTGTTCAAACAGCGGCAGATGACATTCCGGCAAATTACAAATTTCGGCAGGCCAGTAATTCATTTGGGTATTTATGTTTATCGTGTATTTGCTATCCCATGGCGGCAGGAATTCATTACACCATATACCTTGCAGATTGGCGGGAAGAGTCCCGGGCCTACTGCAGGAAATCAGGAGATAACGTCCGTATCTGAAATAAAGTTCAATCAGCTTTATATCCGAAAAATCCTTTTGAAAAAGCTCCAGTCGTTCATTGACAGGAAGACAGGACACCTCATTATCTTTTGTTAGTTTCAAAGACACGCGGCGTTCAATTTCTTGATAGTCAGCTATATGTTCTTTTAGTATATGCTCATACCCGCTTTTCTTGGCGGCATCCAGAACAGAAAGGCAGTCAGCGGACGGGTTTTGGCTTCTGAAACTTGTTACGGCATTTATATAAAGATACGCTTCGCTTACGCTTTTGAAAACAAGATATTCGCCCATTGCGTTCATTTTTCCGTTTTTTGCAGCGCCCGTCATCATGCAATAAAATAAAATTCCGCTGCTGCCGGAAACGCCGTCAAAAAAAACCGTTTCCCCGTCAATTTTTCCGCAATGATCACATAATCGGTTACGTACAAGTCTCGCGTCAAAGGAAATGCCCGCAGGGTTTGTTGTAGACAGCCGCATAACAATAACATCAGCGGGAACGGACGCGAATATTTCCCGTTCATAGCTGTATCCGCCAATTTTATAACTTACAACCGATACTGCGTTTTCCAAATTAAGTAATCTGGTATATTCTTCATGCTTACCGTCCATTCCATGAAAATTAATAAACAGATCGCCCAATGTCTGGTAAGAGCGCTGAAATTCAGGCAGTCCGGAAAGGGAAAAACGCGCAAGTTCTTCCGCCTCAGACACGTTTCCCGCTTTGAGCAAGGAACGTATTTGTTCCAGATTTGTTTTGGCCTCGGGGTTATTGCGGTCCCTGAAGCCGCCGGACCATATGGATTCCTCGTTTAACTGTACGCGCTCCTGCGGAATTCCGCCGAACACCATAGCCCCGATCCTGCCATTTCCTATTGGTAAAGCCTCGACCCATTCTTTCGCCGGATTTTTATACCATAGTTGATATTCTTCGTTCATTCCGATTGAACCGCACACCGTCATTATTCCAGAGTAAAGGAAGCCATAGAAGCAAATCCAGCGCCTTTATAAATAAAGTAAAGCGCGTGTATTCCGTCCGGAAGGTTTATATCAGAGGAATATTCAACCCAGATATTGCTGTATTCAACTTTTATACACGCTAAAGACTCGCCGTCCCATTTGGTTTTAACATGAAAGACGCCGTTGTTGTAACCGCGCGTCTTTATCTTAATCCTTTTGATTCCCTTACAGTCAAAATACTTAAAACCAATGCCGTAATTGTTTAAAATATTCGTTACAAAGCCTTTTTCCTGGTCGCCGTCCTGCCCATCCTGGGTAACTTTCGGGAGATTTATATTGTGCTGCGGCCAACGCCTGTCTGAAAGTTGATTGCTATTTTCCACAGAAAATATATTGCACGCGATATATGCCGGGAATTCCCCTTTGCCGTCCAGTGGCCCGCCGTTAGGCCCGCATGAAGTCATTTCCACCTGCGGGATGGAACCGTCCGCCATTATTTCTATCGGCTCAAGACATTCCTGACGGTTGAATTCATTCCCGTTTGTATGCCTATGGTAAAAGATATACCATTTGCCCTTTATTTCGATGATGCTTCCGTGATTATTGCCGCCGCAGTTCATGGGTTTTTCCGCAGGCTTATATGTGCCGATGTGCATATCAGCGTTGCTTATAATAACGCCGCCGTAAACAAAATCCTTTAAGGGGCTTTTGCTCGTCGCGTAACACAGTTCGTTTCCGGCAATTGACGAATAGATAAAATAATATGTACCGCCGCGTTTTCTTATTGATGAAGCCTCAAAAAATTCATGCCCCTCAAAACTTGTGCCTTTGCTGTTATGCACTCCTGGAGCGACAAGAACCGGCTCATCAAGCACGGTCAGCATATCCGACCCCAGCGTTACCGCTGTCGCGCCTATCCTTCCTTTGGTGTCATACCCGCAAAATCCGGTATAGAGGTATGTTTTTTCGCCCTCTGTCAAAACGCCGGGATCGAACTGCACTTGATCGCCTTTCAGCCTGCCAAGCATGGTTCCGTCGGGATAATGTACATAACCGTGAAATTTGTATTCACCTGCCGGGGAATCGCAAACCGCCACGGACACGACATCAACCTTGTCAAGCACATAAAACAAATAGTACCGCCCGTCAGGCCCAAGCGTTACATCCGGCGCGTAAAGGCACATACTTCCGTCTTTATTAAACGGGTCGTTGGTTTTAGGGTATATCACTCCCTCATAACGCCAGTCGCTTATATCGTCCTCCGGCGCGGACCAGCACACATAATCGTTCAGGCAATAGGCATGACCGTTGAATTTATCATGAGAGCCATACACATACACCCTGCCGTTAAATAAATACGGTTCTCCGTCCGGAATGTATTCCCATGAAGGCAGATACGGATTAAAGCCCTGTTTTTTCATAACCGTTGCAACTCCTTATTTCAACAATTGTAACACATCTATTCTTTCACGCCGCCCACATTTAGTCCGACTACAAAGTAACGCTGCATAAAGGGATATATGGCAAGGATAGGCGCGGAAGCGATTACGGTAATCGCGGCGCGGATACTCAAAGGTGTTACAACGTTTGATGTTTTAGCCGCCATAGCCATTCCCTGCGCTTCACTGGCGGAACGCCCCTGCATTTGGCTTGCCTGCAGGTATTCCATTAATTTGTAAAGAACAAGCCAGTGGCCTAGGTAAAAAACGAAGTAAACCGGGACTGGGGCCAAAGAGCAGGGAGCAAAGTTAAGATTGTTATTTCTTGCTTTGCTTCGCCAACGAAGTTGGCGCTTGCTCCTTGCTATTTGTTCCCCATACCCCGCACCCTTTTAGGCTAAAGGGGTATTTACATTTATAGTATAATCCGATATAAATGTTATAATATAGAAATTATTGCCTCTAGGCTTTATTTAAGGAAGGATATTATGTCGAGAACCTGTGATATTTGCGGAAAACATACGGTGACCGGTAACAAGGTAAGCCATGCCAAAAACCGTACCAGACGAACATGGAAACCCAATCTGGTAAAAGTAAAAACCCAGATTGACGGCACGACTTTCACGGCAAAAATCTGTACCCGCTGCCTCAGAAGCGATTTTATTACCAAGAAAGTATAATTGGCTAATCCACTCTTATCGAGTTAAACCAGGCGTCATAGTAAAGATCA
>Ga0268262_10007623_pt1 | contig 10036 bp, 7 predicted proteins | sample TergutNc150P3_FD_190354 | JGI IMG/M metagenome (GOLD analysis project Ga0268262, IMG submission 190354) | Nasutitermes corniger P3 segment gut microbial community from laboratory colony in Florida, USA - Nc150 P3 (SPAdes) (version 2) | ecosystem: Host-associated > Arthropoda: Insects > Digestive...
GTCAGATTTATCCAAATAAGTCTCAAAGAGAACTTATTAACAAAACGTTTGGTTGTAATCGTCAGATGTGGAACTTGATGTTATCGGAAAGAAAAGAAGTATATGCCAAATACAAAGATAACAAAGGAATACTCAACAAGTACAAGTATACTACGGAAGCATTCTACAAAGACCAGTATCCTTATATGAAGGAATGTGATAGTCACTCGCTCCAGTATAGTACATTAAATCTTAAAACAGCATACAAGAATTTCTTCACCAAAAGAGCAAAGTATCCTACATTCAAGAAGAAACAGATAGAAGATAGTTATAGTACTACTCATCCTACAACAATAAGGTTAGATGAGGAACGACACCGAATAAACTTACCTAAATTAAAAGAAGTTAAGTTTAGAGGTAAACCGAGGTATCCCATTGGAACAATAAAGAAAGCAACCATACGCAGAGATAGTTGTGGCAGGTATTGGTGTAGTTTGTTGTATGAGGATGAAGCAGAGATACGTCCTATAGCCAAAATAGAAATAACAAATGAGAGTCAAGTTATAGGTTTAGATATGTCCCTACCTAATTTCTATGTTGACTCGAATGGTAAGTCACCAGAGTATAAGAGATTATACAGGAACGGAGAAGGAAAGATTAAATATCTTCAAAGAATGAAATCAAGGAAGAAATACGGAAGTTGCCGATATAGGAAACTGCAACTACACGTAGCAAGAATACATTACAAGATAAGGAATCAGAGAAATGAATTTATCTTGAAGAATGCTCAGAGGTTAACAGACCAGTATGATAAGATAGTGATTGAAGATTTGAATATGCAGGTAATGAGTAGATGTCTTGACTTGGGGAAATCAGTGAATGATTTAGGTTGGAGTACGTTTAAGGAAAAGTTAGGATATTACTGTGATAAGAAAGGAAAAACCTTACAAATAGTAGATAAGTTCTATCCCAGCAGTAAGACTTGCAGTAATTGTGGAAACGTGAAGAAGAAAGAAGAACTAAGATTAAAAGACAGAATATATAAATGTAGTTGTGGATTGTCTATTGACAGAGATTACAACGCAGCAATAAACTTAAAGAAACTAGGTACAGGGAATGTATCTTTAATGCTCGTGGAGGTAGATGAGATGAATGTCACCTGTGAAACGAGTTTATATACAAAGGTAGGATGACGATGAGTCGTTTGAAACATGTATATAATTCCCTTTTTGTGATGGTGCAGTTAAATGCAGTTAATTATTTTACCGTAACATTATAAAAACGGCAAAATAGAGAAAGGTGGATACCTATGGCACAGGTGTTATCGTTTAAGACGGGACGGAAGATGATATCGTCATCTGTAAAGCAACCGAACAACCCACAGGAGAAAACGAAGAGGTTGCCACGTACGCGTGGCATACGAGTGGGATATGTTGTGGACTTACCGCCGGAATATCAATATGACACGGTGAAAACGATAAATTCCACCGGTTGGATTGCACGCCAACCGTCGTTAAAATATGCAATATCAGAGTTAGGTGGATTCTCTATTGAACGTATGCGACAGGACTTGATACTGAGAGGTTGTATGCCTGTTGGACGGTATTCGGCAAAGACAGTTGATCAGTGTATCGATTCCTTTATAGCCGACGACTTGAAATATATCTTTTTGTACGCTGAGTACGGATGGTGGCTGTGGAGAATGGATGGCGAGTTGCTGGTCAAGACAAGGTTGATACATCGAATTGAAGACCTTGATGCGTGGTACGATGAGATCGGAAGATGGTGGTACGAAAAAAAAGTGTAACAATACTCGCCTAAATACTGTTGGTATATGGTTAGGTCAAGGAGGAAATTGTGTTACGATTGACAAATGATGTGTTGGTGACGGATATCTCGAAATATTTGGACGAGTGGTTTAATGATTGTATAACTGTGAATCACCCTGGTTGGAATTTACGTGTGAAATCATGTGTGGTAAGTGCCGGAGAAATTAGTGTTTCTGTTGTGTTATTGTACCATAACTCGGAACAACGCGCCTGTGTGGTTACCGATGCTGTATCTACGAATTTTGATGTGCATGACGTTGCCGATGAGATAGTTCAATGGGCTATGGACGAAATTGAAGAAACGTATGCGTCACTGTGTTTGGTTGAAAATGACAGCATAATAGCAACCGACTATCGTGATAGAGAACAGATTGCTGCGAGAGTGACGAGTGCTATTGACGCGTGGCATGATAAGATACGGCAAACCGTTGAAGCGTTTAAGATGAGTGAGGAGTACAGCGATGACTGTTTAACTGTCAATACTGTATCTAACGTTGATTTTGACGACAATGTGCAGAGTACCATCACCGTTATGATACGAGCCAGATATAAAGTTGGTAATCGTCCAGACGGTAAAGATGTTAACAAATTTAGTATGGATTGCGATGGCCTTGTGGATATGAGCGAGGTTCGGGCATTTTTGGAAGAGAATCGAGGGCTCATCGACAGTGAACTCACAAAGTTTTACAAAACGAACCATTTTGATGCACACAGCAAAATGAGAGGATATGACAGTGATAAACGTGCTGAAACTAAGAAATCGGTAGAAACGCCCAGAACGAAAGCTGCCCAGCAACGGATAGACGACCAACAGAGAGCACAGATTCGCAAGGCGATAAAGAAAGTGCTATCACGATAATCTCTCGTTTTCTCTTTTTTTGTACTCTTCGGTGGATAAGTTCTACCGAAGTTAATTATTTTTACCGTTGTATTATCAGGATTAAATTGTAAAAGGATGAATACTCATGGCACAAGTGTTATCGTTTAAGACGGGAATGGAAAAGAAATCGGCATCTGTGAGACGGAGTGACAAACCACGTAAAAAATATGCACGAAAGATAGAGATTGGTTATGTTATAGAATTGCCGGATGAATATAAAACCGAGAACGTAAAGACTATATCGACGGTTGGGACGCCTACGTATTGTTCGGAGTTAAAAAGCGTAATAGAGAATTTAAAACGATATACTTTGTCATATATGTTAAGTGGTTTGTTGCTATTACGACGGACTGGGAGACAAGTAACGTACGGGGAATTTTCGTCGTGTCACAAGGATGATTGTTTGGAGTATTTTCGTGAGCGAGAATGTAAATATGTGTTTCTTTTTGATGAAGACGGATGGTGGTTATATAAAAACGTGGGGCGAGAGAACGTAACTGTAAAATTATTATATTCGGTTGTGGAGTTAGAAAGATGGGCGGCACAAGAACGAGAAGTGTGGTTTTCAATACCTTGTGATGATGGGAGCGGATACAGTGTAGATGCAACCGAAAGCGTCATGTGGTACGAACGGTTGAATTACATAAAAGAAAACGTTATGGATATTGACGATGTTATGTTCGATAGACGAGTAGAAGTTGGATACGTTGTTGATGTGCCACCTGAATACAGAAGTGGGGATACTAAAACAATAACATACGAACGAGGGTCCGTGAATTGTCGGCTAACACAAGGTATTATGGAATTGAGCAACCAGTCAATATATCGGATGTGTCGCAGGATACGTGACGCGGGGGAATGTATCGCAGGTAAATATTCTTCTTTGTCAGTGGAAGACAGAATAGCAGATTATTTACGGCGGCAGTACAGATACATATTTTTGTTTGATGAGAATGGTTGGTGGTTGCTAAAAACCGACGGAAAAACAGTAATCCATAAAGAATTGCTTTTTACGACGGAACAGGTTCAGCGTTGGGATGCGCGTATGAAAATTTCAAACCTCCTAAATATAGATAGAGAATAGTTTTGGAGGAAGTATGATTAAAGTAGTAACTATGAGTTCATTACGAGATTTGGTGTCGTTGGTGAATTGGTGGTTTAATCGTGGGATAGGGTTGAGTCATCCTGGATGGTGTTTGCGTATTGGGTCGGTTAATGTGGTGAGTGATACTTTATCGATGGAAGTGTCGTTGCGTTATCATGATTATGATTATGAAACTTGCCTTGTTACCGAAAAGGTAACTGAAAAAGGAGTGGACAGTGGTACTATTGTGGATCAGGTCGTAGAATGGGCGAATACTTGTATATGTAGTTTGTATGGTGGTACCGGGGTAACGGAAAATGACAGAATCACTGCGGTAGGCGGTAGAGACGACGATGATATTTCTCCCGAAGTGCGTAGTGCGGTTACTGCTTGGCAAGATCGAGTGCAGAACATAGCCGAGGGATTTGAGATAGGTGGGGAGTTTGCTGATGATTTTTTAACGGCGAGTACGATATCAGAGGTTGATTTTGATGATAACGTCAATAACAGTATTGTGTTTACCATTCATGACAAGGTTGAGGATCTTGACGTGCGAGATGTATCTACGTTTGATTATGAATGTGATGGGTGCATAGATAAGGAATCGTTGTCGGAGTTTTTAGAAAGTAAGCGAGAATATATTACGTCAGAGTTGGTAAAGTTCTACAAAACGCACCGGTTTGACGCACATAGCAAAATGAGCGGATATGATAGCGATAAACGTGCCGAGACTAAGAAGCCTGTAGATAAATCCAAGAATAAGGCAGAAGAACAACGAACGAAAGAACAACAGAAAGCGCAGATTCGTAAAGCGATAAAGAAGATAATGTCTCGTTAATTTTTGTTTCTGGTTTCCTTTTTTTTAACTACAACAGAAGATTTTTGTTGTAGTTAATTTTCTTCATGTCTTTAATATAGTATAAGGGGGGTTATTTATGAGCGGGATCGACTACACAGTTATCTATCAAGCGTATAAAGGTATTTGTGAGCGAATAGAAGGTAAGAGGGCGGTTACTCGCTCAACGTTGAGAGGGTATAATGAGTATCATGCTCAACAGTTAGCGCCGTATTTGGTAGGTAGGGAGAGTGTAGCGATATTTGGGCTGTCGTGGTTGTTTATTAAGAGTTATATCCCGTTAGGGAATATGGAAGGGCGACGATATGTTTTTACTGAGAATACTATACGGGAGTATAAGTTTGCAGAGGAAGAGATATTGCAGATGTTCAAGGGATACAGCGGAGTAACGACAGCGTACGGTGATGTTGAATATGACGTTATGCTTGAAGTATTACGTACCAGAAATGGAATGTTAGACTATTGCCGAAGTATGAATAAGGTGGTCATAACGAAATCGTCAAGTGAGAAGGCAAAACTCCGGCGGGTAACTAATATTGTGAAAACGTTACGGTGGGCGATGTTTGGAAGTTAACGACCGACATGGAATTATATGCATGGTTCAAACAAAAACTGTAAGTGTAGTTAATTTTGTTCAATTGTTAACTATAAGAGACGAAATAACGGTGTGAATAATGGAGGATGACAGTGTGTCGTTTGAAATATGTATATAATTCCCATATCTTGGAGTGTGATTGAATGAGTGTCTTAACTTCTGACTCGCCTATTCAGGTGGTAATCACTGAATATAACGCTTGGGCTATACAGGTTAAAGCGTCGATGGACATATTACGACAAATAAAGAATCAGTTTGCGGTATACGCCGATGGGTATGTATTTATGCCGGAATATAAATCGGGGAGGTGGGATGGTAAGATTGAATTCTTTAATACTCGCACCGGTTTACTTTCAAAGTTTTTTTATGACGATTTGTTGCGATTATGCAGGAATATGGGATATTCTTATTCCAATACGTGGTTAAAAGAAGCAGACAAGGGGATTTCGATACTTCAACACGTCGAAAGTATGAAGTTACCCGTGGCGCTTCGTGAGAATCAGGTTGTCGCGCTTACCGCTATGGAACAGCATAGTAAGGGAATTATTCTTTCGGCTACCGGCTCGGGTAAGACGTATATTATTAGAGTATATGCCGGCGCGTTACTTGTTAACGGGATGAAGAGAATAATTATAGTTTTTCCAAAGGCGAGTTTGGTAACTCAAACCAAGAAGTTGTTTCATGATGTTGCTGTTCCTGTGTTTCAGTTGGGTGGTGGTTCTACAACAGAAATACGACCTGCTCAGCAGGAATATATCGTATTGGGAACATATCAGACATTACGCAAGTACGAGCAGTTGCTTCATACCGCACAGGCGGTTATTGTCGATGAATGTCATGGCGCAAGTTCTACCTCCCAGCAGTATATATTATCTCACTGTGTTAATGCCAGATACCGCTGGGGATTTACCGGAACGTTACCGGAAGATTATTCCAAACAGTTGCTTATACAGTCTCAGTTGGAGAAGGTAAGGTATACTATAACAAGCAAGGAACTCGCCGATACGGGGATACTTACTCCCATTAACGTGATTCCTGCCATACTGGATTATCCTAACTATTATCGGGAGAGATGTGCGGGTAAGCGAGACCTTCAGTATGAACAGCGGATAATAAGCGGGTATCATTTACGGGACCGGGTTATAGTAGATTTCACAGAGAAACTTATAAAGTGCAGGGGTGGGGATTTTATTCTGTTGTTCAGGTTTGTAGATCAGCAGGAGCGGGTATATAATGTTTTGGTGGAGGCGTTAGCCCGGCATACAAACGTAAAGGTTCATTTTGTAAACGGTGCTATAAAAGTAAAAGAAAGAGACGCCATATTTAAGAATATAAACACGTCTGACGAGGTGCAGAAACATATATTGGTAGGAACGTTTGAGACCCTGTCGACAGGTTTGGATATTCCGTCGATTTCGACTATGATGTTTTGCACGTCATATAAGAGTTCGGTTACCGTGTTGCAGAGTGTAGGACGAGCCATGCGGTTGTATGAGGGGAAAGACGAAAGTGTTATTGTAGACATTATAGATAATCTGGCAATCCATGTACATAACGAATATACCGGCTCGAGTTATAATTATCAGGGGTATGCTATGAAGCATGGCAAACACAGGATGAAAACGTACCGGGACAACGGATTTGGGGTCAGTGAGCCGGTGGTTATAAATATGGTTGAATTTGCTGAGAAACACGGATTAAAAGTGTAGAACGGAAAGGTTATTCAAAATGATACTTGAATTAAAGAAAATGAAACCGCGGCAAAAGGACGAGAGGTCTCATCGTAACGCCAAACTGTGGGCGTTGATAACAAAGTTGCGTAAGACATATACCGATAAACAGATTACAGCCAGCAGAGACAAGATACAGGAATTGTTTCCGGAGTGGGAACGGTTTGATTTCTACTGGGAACATATTATGGACAAAAGGACATACACGGACCGAGAGCCGGTCTCTGTCGAGATTGATGAAAATTATCCGATATTTGATTATCCTACTCTTACCGGAGTTATAGAGTATTTTTTCAAAGAGGATGCAAAAAACATTAACGAGTGGGATACTAGCACGGTTTCCATAAATCTGCGCACATCCAAACGAAAGAGTCAGGAATCGTTGCGAGATATAGAACGGATTATGCTGGAATCTGACATTTTAAGTTTTCCCGAGCAGTGTACTCTTGCGAAGCATTTGTTGGAACGTGCGTATATCGATGCCGTCATCTTCTCCGGGAACAAATCGCTTCATATGATAAAATATACGCATGGATGTTCTATACCTGAAGCGATGAATATAAAAGCCGCTCTCGTAAGATATATACGTACTTTATTCCCTGATGTGGAAAATATACTCGACCCAAGTACGGCCAGCGATTATCTGTCCTCCCTCGCTATGAATATGAGATGTCCCAAGGCGATTCGGTCAAAAGATTTTAATAAAGAGAACTACGTTTATTTCTATAAGGTATTCAAGGGGATTGATGCGAGTGCCGATATGGTCGGACGCCAACCTTACTATATTCGTCCATATGTTGCGCAGGATATTGATATGGGGTATCAGAAGATAAAGGATAATCCGGACTACAAAGAATTGAAACTCCCTATAACGTATTACGACGTTGAGGTTTATCCTAACGCTGCGTTTGCCGTTATTGCCGATTCAACAGGGTATTATGTAGTTGATGCCAGCCAGTGGCATAAAGTGTTTATTCGAACCGATAGAATATTCTTAGGTTTTAACAGTAACTTTTATGACGATAAGATTGTAAATTATGTTTTGGATAATTGTTCGACGGAGTTTAATAATTGGAGCCGGTTAGCGATATGGGAATATTCCCAGAATGTAATACACGGTTCCGGTGGGTTTGTCAAGCGGGAAAATCGTCGACACTTCTTCAAGTCCATAGACAGTAGAAACTTTTCTCCATCGCAAGCGTTATCGGTAAAGAAATACGAAGCGGCGAGGGGTTTGTCTATTGAAGAGACTCCGCACCCGTTTCATAGACATTTTGCTAAACCGGCTGATGTGGGGTTACCGATAAGATACTGCTGTTATGACGTAGCGGCTACACAATCTATGGTTCAGGATTACTGTCAGGGTGAAATTTCCGCGAGAAAGCAATTCCTTGACAAGGCTGACTTTTTCGGGTTAAGCATAAGGGACGCGTTGTATGAAACGAAAGCCGGGATATGTGTTAAGATGTGTTGCGGTGACGAAGTAATGACACCAGACAGACGGCAGGAAGAGTTAGTTAAATCGTTTGATATATTGTTTAAATGTGAGGACGATACCGTACGGGGATGGTTTGAGAATCTGCGGGATGACCCTTCTGCATATCGAAACATGAAAGACGAGGATAAAGTAAAAAAAGTAAAGTTGGAACACCGTGTAGATAATAACGGTTATCCGTTTGAATTTGTGTTTGGACTTGGTGGATTACATGGTGCTATAGTATTTGACGAATCGGGCGGTGAAAGTGATACGGCAAATCGACTGATGTGTAAATCTGAATTTCTGAGAGACAGTGATGTCGCAAGTTATTATCCTAATATAGTGTTAAATCACAGTTTATCAAACAAGTACACAAATCTTGAAAAGTTACGGGAGTGTATGAAAATCAGGTTAGACCTTAAGCGTAAGGGTGATAAGGAGGGGCAAGCGCCTTTTAAGATAGTCATCAACGGGTTTACCGGAACGCTTAAAGCAAAAATATATGCAACATATAGTCCGTCTTCAAACGAGACAATGACCGTAAACGGACAGATAATGCTGTTTGATTTGTCTATACTGTTAGTCGAAACGGGGGCGGTACTTATTCAGGTCAATACGGACGGTATAATGTATTTGTGTCGTGATAAAGAACATTTAGAACAGTGTACACGACTGGTCGATGACTTTGGGAAAGCAACGGGATTTGATTATGAACATTCGGATATAAAAGAGTTTTATCAAGAAGACGTTAACAGTTATTGGGCGGACGGTAAAGTGAAAGGCAGTCATTTGGTTCAGCCATGTCTTAAAGTGTTTGGTGACGGATTAAAATTCAATTTGCCCGATAAAGGTAACGGGGTTGAGGAGTTTGTACTGGATTCCCTGTTGCGTTCAGGATTGTCGGCTATTGGTGAGATTCGTGAACAGATACTGGATTTACCTCTCACGGCAATGTGTTATGTGTTTGCCAATACTGCGGTATGTCAATACGGGTATTATACGGCGGAGGGTAAGGCGAGAGTATTTACCAATAAAGTAAACAGAATAGTTCCGGTAACGAGTGGGAACGATATAAATATAATGACCAACGTGGTTACTCGAAATACGGCAGACGAGTTCCCTACAAAATTTCAGATACTGCAAAGTGAGATAGTCGATAAGAAGGTACGGGATATGCCGGATATAGATATTGACTTTTCTATCAATAAGGCGGTGGCTCGGTACGATGAGATACTGAGTTATCCCGTAGTGAAAGTTGTGGCGTGAGTAATTGCAGTTAATTATTTTGCCATGTTAATAATATGCGGGTATTATTTTTTGTATCTAATCCTCTACGGTTTTCATGTATTTTAGATAGATTAATTAAACAAATAACGGAGTTTTCGTATGAACAAAGAATTACAGGAATTAAGGCAGTGGCAGGAACGGGTGCGTGACCGGAAACAGGCTATTCAACGACTGAGTAATCCGAATATGACGGTGTGGAGTGACAAGGAATATCACGAGAAATATAAGCATACGATAGGTCAGGGTGTATTTATGAGTAGAATATACACTACGGACGATATTTGGGAGCATGTGATAAATAATCCTCTTGAACAATTAT
>Ga0268262_10007625_pt1 | contig 10031 bp, 8 predicted proteins | sample TergutNc150P3_FD_190354 | JGI IMG/M metagenome (GOLD analysis project Ga0268262, IMG submission 190354) | Nasutitermes corniger P3 segment gut microbial community from laboratory colony in Florida, USA - Nc150 P3 (SPAdes) (version 2) | ecosystem: Host-associated > Arthropoda: Insects > Digestive...
TAATGAAGAAACCGTCTTCAACATCGCCGTTAACCATTACAGTGCCGCGGAATTCGATATTACCCGATTTCAGATTCACTCCGCCGTCAACCGTATACACAGGCTCGACATTGACAAGGCCGTTAGTCATAACTACCTGCCCGTTTATGTCCGCAAGGATGGTGGTGCCATCTTCCGATACATGGACATTATTTCCGACAGGCATATTGATGTCCACGCCGTCTTTTGCGTCAAGCATTTTTCCGGTTACCGTCCAGCCCGGGGTGCCTTTTTCAGGATCCACCTTTACCGCCAGGGGCTGGTTTTCGACCACGTTCTGGATAATGTTAAGTTCTTTGAAATCTATCTTTCCGTCGCTTCCTTCCCTTAACCTTACCTTGTTCAGATCAGTTTCAAAGTTATATTGCATGAAGGCGTTCTTGCCGTCTACAGGATTATCTCCTTCCGCAATCACGATTTTTTCGTTGTATATGGGCTGATCCACAAAATGCCGCAGGAATTCTTCTTTTATTCCGTGTTTTACCCGGTTTTGAGTCAGCGTATTGATATAGGTCTCATAAGAAACATCACAGCCGCCTTCACCGGCGGGAGTTGTCTTGACGGCGGCGGTCATTTCATCTTCGCTGATCTCCACATACACTACGCTGTCATTGTAAGATTTGTGATCAAAATCGGCGACTTTAACATACTCTCCGCTTGCTTCATTGACTGTTTTACGCACAAGCGCCTCGTCGACGTTTTGAGCCTGGCGGTCCTGCAGGAAGTGCATGGCGTATATTTCCGAAGCCTTTTTCCCCTGGCCCAAAGCGGGCGTAACCTTGAGCAATACATCCCCGCCGGATTTGAAATGGACAAATGCCTCGCCGTCTTTATCCTCGATAACGACGATTTTGGCGCTGACTTCTTCATCAATAAGGGCCTGCTGGCGTTTCTTCTTGGCATGGCTGATCTTCTCATAGGCGCGGATACGCCAGTCTTTCTTACCCATCCCCCAAAAACCGCCGGCGCCTTTTTCAATAACCTCGTACTCAAGCTTATGCGCCTGAATATTCAGAAGGGCGGCGGCGTCGGCAACGGCGGCTTCCAGGGTCGGGCCTACCGCCTCGACGCTTTGTACCGCCCGATCCGTTTCCAGGCGTTCAGCCATGATTTTTTGAAGGGTAACAAAGTCAACCATTAGATAATCCTCTTCCTATTATCGGCAAATTAGAAGTGATAAGTGAGAAGTGAGAAGCGACTGCTAACTTCTAACTTCTCACTTTTAACTAATTATACTATGCCTTTTCTAATATTTGTCAATTTTGATCGCAAATGGAGGATGGCTTTACTGTGGAGCTGGGAAACGCGGGATTCGGTGACTTCGAGCACTCTGCCGATATCTCTTAAGGTCAAATCCTCGTAATAATAGAGGATAAGGATTTTCTTTTCCTTGTCGGGCAGTTCATTAATCGCGGCTATTATCACCTGGCGCATAACTTCCTTTTCCACCATAATGTCGGGGTTCAGGCTGGAAGGCGCTTCTATGCTGTCTACAATGGAAATCCGGTCTTTTTCATCGCCGGAAAACCAAACGTCGTGGAGGGAAAGTATTGAGGTGCTGGAGATTTTCTGCAGGGTTTTTAGGTACTCGTCCTCGTTCATTCCCAGCGCCCCGGCGATTTCCTGGTCCGAAGCGGTTCTTCCAAGCTGGGCCTCAAGAGAACTTATTGTAGACTCAATCTCCCTGGTCTTCTGCCTTACGGAGCGGGGAACCCAGTCAATCTGCCTGAGTTCGTCGAAAATAGCGCCCCGTATGCGCGTGACCGCGTAAGTCTTGAATTTTACGTTTTTTTCCGTGTCGTATTTATCTATGGCGTCTATCAGCCCAAAAACCCCAAAGCCGACGAGATCGTCAAATTCAACGTTATTGGGCATTCCTATGGCGACTTTTGCCGCCACATATTTAACCAATGGGGCGTATTGCTTGATGAAAGCCTCACGGATTTTGGGATCCCGTGTTTTGCGGTATTCCTGCCAGCGGGCTTCTTCTGTTTTTTCTTCCGTGATGGCATTCACCATAAGCTATCCTCTTTTGTCTGTTTCCAAAACCGTCCGTATACCGAGGGCAATATCCTTGGGGTTAAAATCACCCTCAAGCGCCATTGGTTTATTTCCGGTAACCTTACGCTCCGGCACAAAAACATCGTCCTCTTTGGCAGCCGCGCCCGTGCCCGAAGCGGAGGGGAGTGAAAAAGAATCCCCAAAAGGTTCTAAGCCCCCGCCGCCGCTGCCCATGGCAAAACTGTCGAAATTCATGTTAAAACCGCCGCTATCATTATTAGCCGCCGGCGGCGCTGGTTCCGCAAAGCCGCCAAAAGACGCCGGCTCCGCAAAGTCACCCAGGGAAGGGGCAGTTTCCCCGCCCATACCAGTATAACCGCTTTCGTTGATTCCGTCCAGCCCTCTTTGTCTTTTTGCCTCTTCCGCCGGGTCGATGGCTCCCGATACCAGATCGGCGATATTTCCGACTTCATCGGAATTCGACCCGTTGCCATCAGGCAAAGCGGCTTCCGATCCCTCGCCCAGCGTTATGTTTACACGCGAGCCGTAAGCCTGCGAATCGGAGCCTTCCAAGCCTGAATTTCCGGAACCAAATACATCGACGGACGCGTTATTATTTGCCTCGGGGAACAATAATTCGGGCATATAATTATTGATAAGCGTCCATGCCCCGGTTCCCAGAACAAAGAAAAGCCCGGCAAAGGCCAGGCCACGGAGAAACGCGACCCCAAAACTTGCCTGCCCCAGAGCCAGACTGGTTGTAAAAGCAAGCACCAAAGCCACGCCGGCCGCGTATACGCCCCATTTTACATTAATAACCATTGTTTATGCCCCCTGTGAACGGTTGAACATCTTCCTGAACATAGCGCTCAAACCCGCAGGCTCGTTTGTCTGGTTTTTATCCATCCTGACCACAAGATGCTGTATGCTTTGGCTTGCCTTGCATTTTGGATCAACCACCATAAACGGTTTCTGCTGCCGTACCGCGTTCAGCACGGTATGGTCCTCATAAATAAAGCCCAGGTATTCCATTTTAACATGAAGAAACTGTCCTGTCACGTTTATCATTTTTTCCGCGACGATATTCGCCTCCGCCGCCCCGCGCGCCCGGTTTACAACCAGTTTAAGCTCCATATTTAACGTGTTGTACTCCGTGGCTATAATTTTGATTATGCTGTAGGCGTCGGTTATCGCGGTGGGTTCGGGCGTGGTGACAACAATCGCGTCGTCCGCCGCGGCGATGAAATCAAGGACATTGCTGCTAACGCCGGCGCTGGTGTCTATGATAATAATGTCGGCGAATGAAAGGGATTCCAGCTCGCTGATAAAATCATGCCTTTCCTTTTTTCCCATATTGGCAATCTGGGAAAAACCCGAGGCGCCGGCGACTATCGAGATGCCGTATTCGGTTTCTACCATTATTTCCCTTATTGTTTTCTGTTTTTTGATAACATGATAGAGGTTATATTTTGGAATCATGTTGAACATTACATTAACGTTCGCAAGCCCCAGATCCGCGTCCATAATCACCACTTTCTTGCCCAGCCTGGCAAAGGCAAGCGCCATGTTCACAGAAAGGTTGGTTTTGCCAACGCCGCCTTTCCCTGAAGTTACCGTTATTATCCTGGTCTTTCTGCCTTCCCCGCCTTCGGCATTCCTTTGCGCCCTGCCTGACATCGCGTCGCTCCGCGACGCGCCGTCAGCCTGATCGTACAATTTGCCTGAGGAATTTTTCTTCTGCCGCATTATCTCACGCAGCTTTTCCGCCTGGTCTTCCATGCCCTCACCTCTATTTTATACTCACCTCAATAAAATTGATCCGCCTCTTTGGCGGGAAAGCGCTTCTCCATTTCATCCCTGTCAACATTGAACCCTTCCAGGTTGATGAGAAAACCGACTACATTCGCTTTTTTAATAAACTTGTGAATTTGCTGTCCGTTAGTGATGTATGATACCGGTTTTCCCTTTTCCGCAAGCGCGGAAATTATATTGCCAACGGTCCTGGTCTCGTCCATCTTGGTAAGCAAAACAGACTGATAATTAAACGGTTCAAACTGCCTTAGTATATGCTCTATATCGTTGGTCTTGGTGCTGGCGGAAAGCACAAGGTGCGTCTCCGCCTTTGATTCGCAGGCTTTAAGAAGCGCTTTCATTTCTCCCAATTGTACAGGATCGTTCGGGCTGCTTCCAAAGGTATCAATCAGGATCAGATCGGTCTCCTCGCGGTATGTATCAATCGCTTTTCTGAGCTCCTGGTAATCTTCAATAACAGCGAATGGCACTACCTCCATTATTTCGCAGTATTTCTCAAGCTGCTCGGTTCCGCCGATCTTGAACGTGTCAATGGTGTATACCCTGACGGAAAGCGGCGGCCTGTCCGCGCCGCCTATGCCGTAAACCACGGCAAGCTTCGCGATTGTGGTGGTCTTGCCTACGCCCGTAGGACCGACCAGCGCCAGTATCCTGCCGGCGGGAGCGTCAAAATGATGCTCGTCCCTCTGCGGCATATTGTGGATTTTGATGCTTTCCCCAATCCAGATAAGGAACTGATTCTGAACCGCGCTAAAATCATCAAGCGTTTCCAGGGGCAGTTCCTTGCGCGCCTTGTCCAGCATGCCATTGATATAATTTTCTGAAAATTCGTTTTGCCGAAGCATTTTTGTAATACGCAGCAGGCTGGGGTGATCCTGCTTTGGGACATTTTTTGAGTTGATCTGCTCCTGCTTTTCCATTATCGCGTTGAGTTTATCAATTATTAACTGCTGGTTTGCTTCCCTGTACTCGTGTTCTTTCTTTTGACGCATAACTTTGCCGGGATCCTTGCCGGCGGCGACCAGGATTTGTTTTTTCTTTTCCTCAAAATCCACGAGATTGGGGTCATCATCTTCATTCTCCGCCGCGGCCGCGGAATGCTTTCTTGAATGTGGCTGCTTGGCGGGAATATTTAAACCCTGCCCCAACAGGGGATACAGGCTGAATTCAACCTCTACTTCTTCTTTCTTGAAAAGTTTGTGCAGGCCGGAAGGGGTGATAGTTCTTTCCCTCAGAATATTAAAATAAATTCCGTATTGGGTAACAATTTTATGGACGCAGTCTCCCCTGTTGGCTCCGCGTACAACTAAAACATCCGCCATTCCGCTACTCTCCGCCTTCTCTGGAAGGCGCGCCTTCTCTGGAAGCGCCTTCTTTAGAAGGCGACGACGGCGCTTCCAGCCTGATAATACCTACGGCTTCAGGAACAATAGAAGGCGTAATCTCCTGCACGGAAATTACAGCCAGTTCGGGAAGCTCCCTTTCTGTTGAATTCTTAACCAGGAAACGGGCCTGCTCGGAACAGAGTATAACGGGCTGGTATCCCCTGCTTCTTACCGCCTGAGCGGATTTTTGAACAGCCTTGATCCACGCCGCCTGCACCTGCGGCTCCCATGCGCATACCATGCCGGAAGTTGTCTCGTACTTGCTTTCGATGATTTTCTGTTCCAGTTCCGGCGCGATTGTAAGCACCCGCAGCCTGTGGTTGTCATCAGTGTACTGATGGCAAATCTGGCTGCCAAGCGCCTGGCGGACTTTTTCCGTAAGAAACTGGACATTGCCGGAAAGCGGCGCGTATTCGGCAATCGCCTCCAGTATAGTCACCATATTGCGGATCGAAACCCTTTCCTTCAGAAGGCCGTGCAGTATCCTCTGTATCTTCACAACCGGCACTTTCAGTTCGGGCCGCATAACCTCGTCCACCACCGCCGGGTATTCCTTGCGGAGCGTGTCCAGAATCGCCTGTGTGTCCTGCAGGCCGAGGATCTCCGCCGCGTGCCGCTTGATAATCTCGGTCAGGTGGGTGGCGATGATCGTAGGCGGATCAACCACAGTATAGCCCGCCCGCTCGGCCTCGTCCCGCCTGTCCTCGCTGATCCATTGGGCCGGAATCCCATAGGCGGGGTCGACTGTTTTGTCGCCGGGAAGCTCCTCGGTAACCGTGCCGGGATTGATGCAGAGGAAGAATCCCATGCGTATCTTGCTTCTGCCTACGTCTACTCCCTTGATCTTAAAACAGTACTCCGAGGGATCAAGCATCATATTGTCAATGATCCGCACTTTTGGGATAACAAGGCCGAGTTCCAGCGCTGACTGACGCCTAACGCCCTGCACCCGTTCCAGAAGTTCCGCGCCTTTTTCCTTGTCAACCAGCGGTATAAGGCCGTAGCCGATTTCCAGCGAGAGGGCGTCAAGGGGGACAATCGGGGACGGTTCAGAGCCGTCTTCCTTGGCTTTCTTCGGATCTTTGGACTTTGCCATCATCTCGTTAAAGCTTTCAGCCTTCTTCTTTTTGCGGCCGACGCTGTAACCGGCAAAAGCCATCAGAGCCGCCAATAAAACCAGCACCACGCGAAGGGAAAGGGGGGCCTTGGGAAGAAGGGCAAAACACATCAGTACGGCGGAGGAGATCCAATAGATTCTCGAAGAGATGGTAAATTGCTCCGCCACCTGTTCGGTAAGGTTGCCCGTAGCCGCGGCCCGGGTAACGACAATACCCATTGCGGTGGAAATAAGCAGAGCGGGAATTTGTGAAAGCAGTCCGTCGCCGACTGAAAAACGGATGTAGGTTCTTAGCGCCGCCGATATATTCTCACCATGAATGGTAGTGCCGACTATTATCCCGCCAAGAATATTAATGGCGGTAATAAGGATTCCTATCTTGACGTTTCCCGAAATGAATTTACTGGCTCCGTCCATCGCTCCGTAAAACTGCGATTCTTTTTGAATCTCGGCCTTGCGCCTTTGGGCCTCTTCCTCGGTGATGGACCCGGAGGAATACTCCGTATCAATGGCCATGTACCTTACGGGCATTCCGTCCAGTGTAAAGCGCGCGGCAACTTCGGAAACGCGGGTCGCGCCCTTTGTAATGACAACTACCTGCACCGCGATGATTATTATAAAGATGATAAAGCCTACAACTATACCGATATTATTTTCGCTGTTACCGCCCACGACAAAATCGGAAAAAAACTTGATCAATTCGCCGTCAAACTTCGCCCCTTTTGTGAGGATGCGTCTGGTTGAAGAAACGTTTAACGCCAGGCCGAAAACCGTCGTAACCAGCAAAACGGTGGGAAACAAGCTGAATTCTGTGGGCTTTTGGGAGTATAAAACAGTGAGCAATACAAGAAGGGAAAAAATTAAATTAAGGGCCATCAGGATGTCCAGCATCCACCCTATAAGGGGGATGATGAGCATTACCACAACCGCGATAACGCCAACTCCGATGAAGAGATCATTTATATTGCCAAAACGGGTTTTAACGGATCCGTCTCCGCCAACCGCCTGTCTCGCGTCAGCCATTAAACATCAGCCTCCCTCATGCGCCAACTCCGTAAATTTCAGCCCTTTCCGCATCTGCTTCTGCAGCCGCGTTTGCCTGAGCCTTTTCCTGGGCTCTTGCCGCGCGCCGCAATTCGTTAACATGCATTACCCTGCTCAATATCGTCGCTACAACCGAGAAGTACGCCTGGGGGATATAGTCCCCGACCTCTACTTCCTTGTACAAATTCCTGGCGAGATGTTTGTTTTCCACCATTGGGACGCCGTTATCCTGCGCCAGCCTTCTAATCCGCGCCGCGACCTCATCGGCGCCTTTTGCCGTGACCATTGGGCCGTCGGGCATGGTATCCTTATGGTACTCAAGCGCCACGGCAAAATGGGTCGGGTTGGTGACTACAACATCGGCTCTTGGAACCGCCTCGGCTATATTCTGCTTGAGGAGTTCCCGGAAACGGCTGCGTATCCTGCTGCGGATCTCCGGGTCTTCCCCATACATTTTCATTTCTTCTTTCATCTCATGCCTGGACATTTTATTCTTTTCCCTGAAACGCCAGCGCTGGAACAGTATATCAGGAATCGAAAGCAGAAGGAGCAGGACGGCGCAGATGATGATCAGGCGGATGGCAAGCGAGGCTACTGTTGTAAGGCCAAGCCAGATGCCCGCCTTTTGCAGATTAACCAGTTTGTTCAGATCCGCCTTGATCAGAAAGTACGCCACACCCCCGATGATAAGCATTTTTACAATTGATTTGAAAAAATTATATGTCCCCTCTATGGAAAAAATCCTTCTGAAAAACTGCCCTAACCTGGGGACGACTCTGGAAAAATCAGGGGTGATTGGCTTCGAGGTAAAAATAAAGCCGACCTGTATTATATTGGAAAACAGCGCGGCAAAAACCGCGACCGCCAGTATTGGCAATATCAGCCTTGCCATGTAGCTGAAAAAAGCACCCACTAAAACGGCGTCTTTTGTCGGATCCAGTTCAACCGCTCTGAGGAAAAAGAAACGCAGCATTTCCACGCAGGTTCGCAGCATATAAGGGGCAATAAAGAGCAGTATCAGGGCCGGAAGGAACAAGGTAACCGCGCCAACAAGTTCCTGGCTTTTTGATACCTGGCCTTCTTCCCGCAGCCGCTGGATCTTATGCTCGGTCGGCTGCTCTGTCCGCCCTTCTTCCTCGGCGTTATCGGAGAACCACTGCAAGTGAATGAGGAATGAGGAATGAGGAGTGAGGAATAAAGAGTGAGAAGTGAGTTCCCTATTCCTAATTTCTAATTCCTCATTTCTAATTATCATAAACTGCCCCCTATCCGTTGTCCAATCATGGTGTAGAGGCGCTGTATGTTGGTAAAACCTTCTTCCATGACATGGGAAAAGGTTTCCAACAGGAAAGGAAGAGTTACGAACAACAAAAGATACGCGGCAAGAATCGCGATGGGGAAGCCTTCCGAAAGTATGTTGATCTGGGGCGCGGCTTTGGAAATAAGTCCTGTTGAAAGCGAGGTAAGGAAAAGGGTCCCAAGAATCGGCAGGGATATTAACATTGCGTCGAGGAAGAGTTTGGCAAGACCCGACGCCATCATACCAACAACATGCTCCCTGCCCTCAACAAGCATTGCGATATTAATGCTCTGTACGGAACGCCAAAACCCGACCAGAAACAACTGTCTAAAACCGCCTATGACCAGGAAAACCAGCATGGAAACAAGGTTAAAGTATTGGCCCATCAGCGGGTTTTCAACCTGCGCCAACGGATCGAATGTTTCCGACGCGCCCAGGCCCATTTGCAATGAGAAAAACTGGCCGGCTGTGGAAAAGGTCGCGAAAATCAGCGTCATATAAAAGCCGATTATTATGCCGATAATGCCCTCGCCGGCAAGCATAAGCAGGAAGCGCAGGCTGAACGGCTCGTAACGCAGATCGCTTAACACGCCGGCGCCGGGAATGTTTACCGCCCCCACTCCGCTTACGCCCGCCACGCCAGCCGCGGTAAGCTCCGCCGCGAATACGCCGGCGTTGGGCAGTACGGCAAACGCCGCAAAACCCGCAAGGGCAAGTTTCGCGATCTGGGGAACGGCTTCCGAGGATAAAAGCGGCGCCGTTTCGATCATGGCTATGGCTCTGGCCGCTATCAGCAAAAACACGGGACCAAAATTAAGAATGTTCTGCAAAACCGCGCCGTCTACCATTTTCCTTCCTACTAAATAAACTTATCTCGCCATGTCCGGAATACGCATGAAAAGCTGTATCGTATATTCTCTTAGTGATGAAAACATCCATCCGCCGGCAAGGGCAAGAATAATCAAAATTGTGAATATCTTTGGCACAAATGTCAGCGTTTGTTCCTGAATGGAAGTAGCGGCCTGGAGTATCGCGACTAACAGCCCGACCAGCAATGCCGAGAGAAGCAGAGGGGAAGAAATGAGCAGTATCTGCAAAACCCCCCGTTGTAATAAAGCGGCAACCTCGCCCAAACTCATCTTTTTACTCCTATAAATTAAAGATATTAAAGTCAAATGAACGAATAAGCTGGCCCGTTAACAACGTCCAGCCGTCAATCAGAATGAACAGAATCAATTTGAACGGCATCGAAATCATAACAGGCGGCAGCATGATCATGCCCATTGACATGAGGGCGCTTGCCACGACCATGTCAATGACGATAAAGGGAATA
>Ga0268262_10007626_pt1 | contig 10031 bp, 15 predicted proteins | sample TergutNc150P3_FD_190354 | JGI IMG/M metagenome (GOLD analysis project Ga0268262, IMG submission 190354) | Nasutitermes corniger P3 segment gut microbial community from laboratory colony in Florida, USA - Nc150 P3 (SPAdes) (version 2) | ecosystem: Host-associated > Arthropoda: Insects >...
AGCAGGTCGGTGTTCAGCCGCGTGGCGCCCAGGCGCACCCCCGCGCTGGCGAAGGTGACCGCCATGGCGTACACCGTCATCGTCAGCTGGAACAGCCCGATGCCCACCGCGCCGATTTTGTTGGTGAGATAGACGTTATAGCTGACGCTGACCGTCTGCATCACGAAAGACGCGGCCGTGAGCAGCGCGGTGTTGAGGATCAGTTTGCGGGTGTTTTTCATTTTGATACTCCCATCCGCCGCGGCCAAGCCACTCGTCGTCGACTTTGTCGAAGTACGCCGCGACCACGTACGGACCACCCATCTGGAGTGCAGTCGATAGAAACGGCGTCCAGTGCGTCCACGCCGCCGCGCCGATCTTCATTATGTCGTCGTAGCATTTTTTATCAGTACCGTGGTAACAAATCATTATAAAATTCCTTTCATGGTCTTCATGCGACGAACGAAAGCATCGTGGTTTTTCTCCAACCTATAGGCCTCTCGTTTTGAGAAAACGAATCCACGTGCGTCGCTCCAATAATCTAAATATCTCCTGAACCAATTTCGCTCTTCAAGGAACGAAGCCTTGGGGTCGAAGATAGATTTTAGCCTTTCCCAAATCGTCAGTTTTCCACTACGAGTCATACGAACCTCCCGTTGAATATGTCTCGCCACTCCTCAGAACGTAGCATAGATTTTTTCATAATGTTTTCGACCACCGCACCTTTCGTCTCGAGGTTGCGCAGTTGCAAAGCATCGATCGAATCGTCGTAGCGGAAGTTGTACACCCTAGATTCCTCCGTTGAAGTCGCGCGGCTCGTCCTACCTTTCCCTTGTAAGTAAACTTGGTACTGAAACGTCCTCTCGAGAAAGCACGTCGCGGTGCACGCTTGTAGATTGACCGCCGAGTTGGCGACCAACAGCGAGGCTAGAACCAACGCTTTACCTTCCTTCGCGTCGACTTCCTCGATCGTTCGCATCCTTGCTTCGTTCGTCATGCCGCCTTGTATCACGAACGGTTCTCTGTCTCTATAGCGGTGCTTTAGAGCTTCGAGCGTCCTTGGGTGAGTGTAAAACACGAGGACCTTTCGATCGAAGTCGTCGCACTCTTCTTCCAAGATAGAATCAAGGGCGTCGAGTTTGGTCGAGTGCTTCTCGTAGTTGTACGCTAGGATCTTTTTCTGTAGGTCGGGCGGTAAATCGGCGAACCTTTCTGAGTGGGATATTACGGTCGGGTTTTCCACCGCCAACATAGCGAAGGCGAAACTGTTCATTAGGTTGTGAACCAAGCCGTTACCGTTCTTCGCGTCGTCGCTTACGACCTTATCCACCACGAATTCGCTGAAGCTCTCGTAGATCGCTCTTTGTTCCGACGACATAGCGAGTCGAATCGTCGGTACTTCGTACTGCGGCGGGATGTCGAGTATCTCTTCTTTTTTTCTCGAGACGCCGTACGATTTATAGAGCCGACCGTTCAATTCCGCTTCTTTTTCTAGATCGAGGCTCGAGAGGTCGGGCGCGTAGCGACTATACCTCGTACCGATGCTGTAATACTCTGCCAGCCACGATTGGTAACCGAGGCCTTCCACCAGCGCTTTATCTAGAAATTTCAACGGATAATACGCCTTGGCGCACTCGTCCCACGGCGTGGCGGAGAACCAGTATCGAACCTCGAAAAACGGCACCACCATATCTATGCACTTAGATCGCCTCGACCCATAGTTGCCGACGTAGTGGACTTCGTCCATATACAATTGTCCTGGTTCGCCGTCGAGCCACTCCAGCAACGGCGCCTGGTTAGCCGAGAACGTTTTACTTTTCTTACCTTTATGTAGTAACGAATAATAATACTCTTGGCAGAACTTCATCGTCTCGTAGCCGATTATCACTACGTCGTATTCGGGTCGAAAGAAATCACGTTCTTTCAGGCCCGTGACTCGTTCGACGACTAATATTTTTTTTGGATCGACGTCGGTAAATTTAAGTAACTCGTTACGTATGTTCAGAAGGCCGATCGGCGAACTGAAGATGAGTGCTTTTTTATAGCTGAATTGATGGACGTAATTCGCGTATAACGTGGAGATCGCGTAACTTTTTCCGGCGCCCGTCGGCCATACGAAAGCGCCTCTATTCGAACAAAAAAATCGTCGAATGTCTTCGCGCTGGAAATCTTCGTACGGGTGTTTACCGATTATCGGCGGGTACTTCATGAACGAAAAGTCGACGCGTCTACGTTCTTGCTTAAGCTCTTTCAACGACTCGCAATAGTCGAGAGCCTTTTTCTTCGTCAACTCGCTCGCCTCGCACGGTTCGACTAGCGAGAATTCTTTTACGTAGTCGACTAGTTTCGGTACGTCGCCGATCCAAACTTTTCTTTTCGGATCGAAGCGTAGGTTCATGTACCTGGCGGATTCCAGAAGGTCTTCAAACCTATCTTTGCTGTAAAAAGAAACGAGAAGCTCTGAGCCTTGAACGTCGAACTTTACCATGCGTCCCCAAAAAATATCGAGTAGACCCGTCGTACGATGCTTCTAATCGTTAGGCCTACTCGATCTGAAAGATAAAAGGGCGAGCCTCTAAGTCATGGTTGGCTTTCGCTGTCACCTTCGTTGATCGACGAAGGCCTCTTACTAGTCTGGCTGCCTTACGGTCACTCGCCCTGTACGAAGAACGCCTCCCGATAGAGGCCAGCTCGCAGTCCCGGCATTTCGTTCAGCGTTGTTGCTAGATTCACGACGTCGCGTCGTTCAGCATCGCTTTTAATTTTATGCAATGAGGCTCGCCGTGAAAGGAATAAGCCATGCAGTCTTTTTCGTAGCACCAAGCATAGTTTTCTTGGATCCTCGTCGCTTCGTCTTGCTTAATACGACTCTCGTCCGTTAGCATAAAGTCTCGTATAATCCTAAAGGGACACCTGCGCGTCATTATAAAAGTCCTCCAAAGAAAGCATCGACCGATAACATTCTCAAATACTCCTTAGAATCTTCTTTTCACCGAAACAAATCTCTACGTACGGACACTTCGTTCCATCAAACATCGTACCGTTGCAAACGAGAAAGTGTTCTTTCGCGCATTCGGCTGCATCCGGTAAATCAGCTTTCAGTAATCTATGTTGCGCCCAGGCTGCCTTAAATGGATCTTCAGGATTCATGATAAAAACTTCGTTTTGATCGTACCGTCCGGCCATAAATATTTATTGTAGTCTTTTTGTTCGACGTATATCGCGCCGGCTCTTCGTTCGGACACCGACCTAGCGAATTCGTCGACGTCCGGTTTCGGCGGCTTCACTTCGCCGCACGGTACGAGTTCTCTGTAGGAAAGTTTGCACCGTTCCGGGATTTCTTTTTCAAGTCTTTCCAATCCATCGATCGTAGCTTTGTCGTCGACGACGTAGGCGAACCTAGTTTCGACGTTTCCTATCTCAGGGATCGACACGTACTGGTTCCGTAGGTGAAAAACGACTTTCCGTAGATGTTCGAATTCAAAAATAGTCATCTTATCGTTTTTTCTCATGTTCACATCTGGGTGCCAAAGACGAACGGTGGCTTCGACTTTCTTTTCCTTCTTGACCAACTTGAAGATTTCGTCGTACGACGTGTGCACGTCGTATTCTAGGTTGGATACTTGGCACAACGCTTCGAGGTAGTGCCAAAAATCTACGTTGTCGTTGAACGCGTTCATAGGGTCGCCGCCGCCAGACACGGAAAACGGCTCCGTGCCCACGTTCATCGCGAGCGCTTTCTGCCACGACGGATTCTGCCAGAACGTAGTAGGGTAACAAACTTTCGAAATATTCCAATGAATGCACCCACGACAATCGTACTTACATCCAAAAGCCGTAATAATAGACAACATTTATTTTACCTCTTATTTTTCTTTCGGCCAAAAAGTTTCGATCGTTTGACCGCAGCATAATCCAGCGCCTTCGCATTTTGCAGTGGCGTCGACTACGACAGGTACGCCGACTCTTTTGAATTCTTCCTTTAGCTTTTCCATTCGCTCGATGTGTTGGTAATCGAATTCAGTTTCTAAGTCGTTCTCGGTGGACGCGTTAGTACGGTTCATCGAAATAAGTTTCACCGCGAACTTATCCGGCGTTAAACCGAAATTCAGTAATTTTTCTACGCTAACTTCAACGTGCTTCATAGCTATAAAGTTGAGCGTAATCGTCCTGCCTTTAATTTCTTTAAACTTAAACGCTCCGATAATGTCTTCTAGCGGAGCTACGTCGGCGCCTCCGAAGAGCCACTTCCGTTTATTTTCGTCGGTCGAGTTACAGCTGATCTGAAGGTGTAAATTACCGTCGAAGTAATCTTTCACGTCGAGTACTTTCATCAAAGCATCGTACCAATCGATCACCTTATCGTCGTATACGATTTTTGTCGGTACTATCGTGTTAAAACATGGCAGCCATTCGATCGGCCAATTATTCAACCACGACATGACCGGTAGTAAGCGCATCGTCTCGAGAACGTTCTGAAGGTTGTGCTTTGGTTCGCCCATCCTAGCGAACCCGATCTTCGCCTTCTTCGTCCCTACCGTCTTGAGTTCCGGCGTCGATTCGACGAGCATAACTATTTGCTCGACTATTTCGTTCTTTGTGAGGTTGCCGTTGAATTTTAACCTAGACACGTCGCAGAAACGGCACTTGTACGAACAACCTTTCTGAGTAGAAACGGTAAGAAGCCATTTTTCTTCGGTCGGAACGAGGTGTTTCCATATTACTTCAGGGTCGAGCGAATTTCTGACTTCCTCATGTTCTTTTCCTTGTACCGAGACGTCTCTCATCTCGGTGGACTCGATTAGACTACCGTCGTTCGTTCTGCTAACGATTACTCTACCGCTCGGCAGGTAAAAACTCCTTATCGGCGTTATTGCAGTTTCAATTCTCATTGCACGATCTCCTTTTTTAGTCTTTCTACGTATTCCTCATCTTCGCAGACGGTTTTGCTTGGTACGTTACTTAGTTTAGCGACGGGCTTGCCGTTGATCTTTTGAAGCTTCATGACGATATTCAGCGGCGGAACTTTCGTATCGCATGTTAGGAACGTACCGATCCCAAAAGCTGTCTTGATTCGTCCTTTGAATCGTTCTTCTATGGCCCAAGCTTTATCGAAGTCGAGCGAATCGCTGAACATAAGCGTCTTCGTCCGTGGGTCGATATCGAAGCCTTCATATATCTTTATAGCTCGTTCGCCCCACTCGAACGGGTCGCCGCTATCGTGGCGAAGGCCGGTGAACATATTCGCCCAGTAGCGGTCGAAGTCGACCTCGAATTTTCTCTGCCCAAGGGTATCGGTGAGGGCAATACCGAGGTTACCGCGATATTCTCTGCACCATTGATCCCACGCGTACCGTTGGCTGTTCCGCGGCGCGCAGTCGTCCAAACCCTGCGGAGTGCACACGTACTGGTGAGCGAACGTACCCATCGGCTTGAGGCCGTTCTGCATAGCGAAGTACACGTTAGACGTTCCGGCGAGGTAACTACCCATCGTGTCCTTCATAGTCTTGATAACGTAACTCTGCGCTTCTTTGGAGAAGCGGCGACGCGTGCCGAATTCGGTGATGCTGAACGGTCGCTTGGAAAATTCTTCGGCTTTTGTTCGGAGTCTATAAAGTAAGTTTACGAATAAATCGTCGTAGTTTTGGTAGTATTTCATTCTGAAGTACACTTCGTTGACGATCGACAGAACGTGGACTTCGAGGGCGCATATCGTCCACATCGGTCCTTTCGCTCTAATCTCTAAGCCGCACGGTCCGCCTTGTTTTATTTCGATAAATTTTTCATTAAACTTAAAAAACCGTAGGAATTCTAAAAACCCTACTGCGTCCTTATGGTACGAGATGGAACGAACGAAATTAAGTTCGTCGTCGGTGTACTGTAATTTACAGAGGTAGCCGACTTGTTTTCGAATTTCTTCCACCATCTCAGGAGTAAATTCGATGTTAGGGGTACGACAGATAAATTTCATTTCTCCGACTACATCGGAGAATCGATAGAAATAAACGCGGCTCATGTTTATCGTGTAGGCATCGGTGTCCGTCAGGTGCGTTATTATCTCAGGTATCTTCATTAACTCCTCCTTATTCGTCCCAATAATCCCAGTCGTCGTTGTATTTTTTCAATAAGAATCCGTCCCAGCCCGACTCGCCACCGTGTTCTCTCTTCAGCATCCAGTCCGACAAATATTCACCGGCACCGAGTCGGTATTTGTATTTACTTTTGTGTCCTTCGCACGCAGAGATCCACGCGTCCCATTCTTTCTGAAGCTGAAGAAAGAATTGACTCGACCCGCGCTTCTGCGCTCGCCCTCTATATTCTATGACTAGACCGCGTTCTGGAAAAACGATCGGACAAGTAGACGGTAATTTCTCGAGTATTTCCGGCGTCGCGTTAACGAGGACCAGCGAATATTTTTTCCTGAAAAATCTCATTCGCTCGAGGTAGTAGCGAAGCCAATCGTCCCTAATTTTTTTTGAAGAAGCGAAAGCGAAGTCGTACATATCGTGGTCGACGCAGTCGAACTTTTTATAGTACTCGTGTACGAAGTGACTTTTTCCGGTGCAAGAAAAACAAGCTAAGATTTCTCCTGGCATATTCGCTATTCCTTAATTAAATTCTTTAGGATGCTGAAGTGATCGGCATAGACTCGGTTACTGTGCCGTTCTAATTCGTCTAGCGATACCCAGAGCGCCGCGCTCGCGTCGTCGCCTGCTTTTACAGTAGGCAAGCCTTCTTTTATCCTGAACTTAGCCATAGTATCGAGGTCGAAGAAGTGGGCGTGCGTTATGAACCTGCCTCGCTGGTCGCGCCAAGGGTCGTCGTAGACCTTGATCGCTTTTAACGCGTACTCGAGGAATTCTTTGCTGACGTCGATCTTAGTCTCTTCTTTTAATTCCCTAATTGCGGCCGTCTTTAGCGTTTCGCCTTGCTCGACGAAACCACCAGGTAAAGCGAGCAATCCTTTTCCAGGGTTACGACCGCGGCGGATCATTAGCACGTGCCCTTTACAGAGCACGACGGCGTCAACTGTAACGAACGTGGGCGGGTACGGCGATCCCTTCCATGCAGCTTTATACTCTTCGCAAAATTTGAGTTCCTTATAAAGGGCCGCGTACCGAGGACTATTGGTAGGCATCAGCTCGTACATTTTCTTTAAGACTGGTTCCGGTACGCACTGAAGCAGAGCTTCATAATCTAAATCGGCCATTTCTAGGTATCTTTGCCTGACCTCAGTCGAGCTCAACCTTTTCTCGTAGAGCAGTACTTCGTAAGTATCGATGAATTTCCAATCAGGAAAAGACCTGAGATAATACGACGACGCGTCTTTTTCGTGGCCGTATAACCTAATGGACGATTCGATCTGAAAGAAGCCGGAGTTAGCGACGGCTGCACGCACCCGTCTTACCCAATCGTCGAAATCGTACGCGCTGTCTTCGACGCCGACGACTTTTAACCTCTTTAATTCATCGTCGGAGAACGCGGCCTTGATCATCGTTTCTCTTTCTTCGAATGTAAAAGGATTCCGTATCGACGTAGAAGCCATAGACGAACCAACGACTACAGTTACGAAGTCGTTTTCGTCGAGAGCTTTTCGTATGGTTTCGATGTGTGCGAAATGCGGCGGCTGGAACCGTCCGATCATGACGCCTAGCGTAGCTTTCATTTTTCCTTCCTTTCGGCCGACTCCGCGCCGACCTACGTTTATTTAGCCGATTAAGCCAAAAAGGCCAAAAAATCGGCGATGCGTTTTATCCCAGCCACTATGTAAGCTTGCTTCGCGGACAATACGCCGCTATCGACTAAAAATCCTTTGAGGGGGCAGGTATTACATATCGTCACAGCCGAGGTCGAGCAAGTCTTGCAGTACTTTACTGCGTCGGCTATGAGGTCGTCTCGTTTAAAATCGTTCACTTTTTACCACCCATGATGTTAGAAAATTGCGAAGAGTCGAGCCCGCCGAACGGGTTCGTACCGAACATATCCGCGAAGCTACCCATAGGGTTGCCGTTTTTGGCCTTCGCCGCCTCGACTTGCATCTTCGCTTTAAGTTCCGGGCTCGCCATCCTATAAAGAGCTTCGAATTCTTTCGTACCTGGTTGAAGCATATTTCCCTCTTCTATAAAAGATTAACTAAAGGTTAAATGAATTGTTTTTGCATCGCTTCAAGATTGGACCATTTTACCACTCGGTCGATAAGCGAGCGTAATTCAATTCTTAAGGCCTCGTTTTCTATTTTTGCTAATGCGTTATCTAGGACGCCGAATGCGTCTTCTTTTAAAATCACGGTTTCTTTTAATCGTTCTCGTCTTTCGAAAAGGAGTTCGCCGTTCTTTCCGTCGTCGGCGTATACGAGCATGCAAACCTCCTTTAAAAAGTCATATCTATTGACGTTACATCATTTTTCCACAACCATTCCCAAATCTTGGCTCCGACGTTTTTCGAAATCCAAAAAAGTCCATCACAACTACCTAATAAAGTAATGTGATAATATTCGTATTTACCTTCATAATCTCGTTCGATAATGGCCTTCAATATGTGAGTCCTCTCTTCTATTCGAACTTATTTTGAATTCTCACAAAAAGAGCGGAGACGACCTACTAACCGTATCACCCGAGGCTAACCTCGCCGGTGGATTTTCACGTCGCTCTTTCGACCAAAAACGCTTGTACGAAGATTGTTTATCTTCGCCGCCGCGTCGTTGGCTCCGCTCTACGTAAATTGTATAAGCGTTAGCCTCGGAAGTTCGAAACCGTCGATCATCAACGTCGTCGTCGATTCGTCGAGATAATGAAAGTAGAAACCGTCTGGATTTTTATTGTTTTTCGGTACTTCGACTCTAACGAAACACTCTTGTTCGTCGCCGTTGATGACTACGTCGCATTTGTACGTGTCGTAGTACTTAACGGCCTGTTTCTCTGGGTTGCTGGAAAATTTATTGTTTTCTTTGCGCTCGACGAACGACATCGACCTGATAACTTCGGGCAACGACGCCACTACTGACAGCACGTCGAACAAATACTCTGGATCGCCGTCTTCTCTTTGTTTATACACGTTCGCCGCGGCGTCGGTTCCGCCGGTCATCGCGGCTGTTATACTATAGAACAATTCTTTATATCCGCGTTTAGTAAACGCAACGCGGCGACCGTCTCTAGTCCTGAATATTTTGCCGATTAAATCGTCTTTAAATGTTTCCATCGCCGATTCGAGAGCTTCCTCGATCGAACCGTTGTACCAGACTTTATCGTCCATCCATTGCATTTTATTCAAAGACTTTACTTTGATTTTTTGAGGTCGTTTTGTCTCGACTTTTCGTGGGTTTAAGTTTAGCGGCTTATCGTACTGCGTCGTGTACCTTTCTCGTAGAGCTCGCTCGAAGAGCTCCGACCGCGGTTTGTAGTTCATATCGAATTAGCCCGTGAATCTAAATAACAAAGTGGAACAGGTTCAAGAGTTCCTCAAGAAGCTCGTCGACGTAAAAGAAGCGTCCACCGGAATGGAACCTTCGACGGTTTCCGGAACGATAAGAAAAAAATACACGTTCATCGTCGCGCTCGCCTATAGAGAAGCCAAGGTCGTAGGCTCTTCTAGTCGACCGTACGAAGATTTCGAGAAAGCCTATTCCGAAGCCGTCGATCAAGCTATGAAAACGGCGGAACGCCTGCCGGACGGCGAAGGTTGGACTAGCACTTATATGTGCATGGAAGACACGGTCGTAACGGTTGAAGTCGACAACGCAATCGCCGGGAGATCGACTAAAGATATAACTACCAAAAAACGTTGGTTAACACCAGCGGAGATTAAGGAGATGATGAGTGGGATCGAACAAACTAGGGTTAAAATGGTCGGGATCGAAAGAAAAAATGATAGACCACATAACTCCAACGATTCTTAAAAAGGGCTTCGACCGTTACTTCGAGCCGTTCTGCGGTTCGGCGGCGGTCTTTTTTTCGCTAAACACTAAGAAGCCGGCGTTCCTCAACGATAAACAAAAGCAAGCGACATTGGTACTTCAGGCCATCAAAGACGACCCAGTGTACCTTTACGCCGAG
>Ga0268262_10007627_pt1 | contig 10030 bp, 9 predicted proteins | sample TergutNc150P3_FD_190354 | JGI IMG/M metagenome (GOLD analysis project Ga0268262, IMG submission 190354) | Nasutitermes corniger P3 segment gut microbial community from laboratory colony in Florida, USA - Nc150 P3 (SPAdes) (version 2) | ecosystem: Host-associated > Arthropoda: Insects > Digestive...
TGTGTCTGCGATTGCACAGGCCACGGGACCTCCGGCGCCATGCTTACCATGCTGGTGGTATCGGCGCTGGAATCCTGCATTTGGCCGAATAACTGCCATGACACCGCCGGAATAATATGGCAAATTGAACAGAAGCTGGTCAGTAATTTCAGCGTAAACGCCGGCGAGCGAAACCTGGACGAAATTCAGGACGGCTGTGATTTGGCGGTCTTGTTTATCGCCAGAGACGGAAGCGTCAGCATATCTTCGGGGCATATCCCCGTCTTTGTCTGCGATGGTAAAGAGGTGCGGCAGATCAAGGGACAGAGGATAGCGGTGGGAGAAGGCAGGCTTAAGAGCAAGGACGAAGTAAATGTGGTGCGTATTGAGGCAAATCCGGATAATACGTTCTACATCGGTTCGGATGGTTTGTTCGATCAGCCCGGGGGGGCATTATCCATTCCCTTTGGGTACAAAACATTCAGCCGGCTCATTCTGGATAATCACGGTGAAAAGCTATCCGTCATTTCCGAAAAAGTATGGAAAATTTTTGAGGAATACCGGGGTGACGAGATACGTGTGGATGATATACAACTGTTGTCATTCAAACCATAGGGAATGAAAATTTAAGGAGAGGAACGACTTTGGACTTATTTGAAAGCGAACAAAAAATATTTGACAATGTCACCAAACGTATTGAGGAAGTCCGAAAGGGCGGTTCTTTCGACTTTAAGGAATACGAGGCTCTGGTAAAGGAATACGGAAAACTGTTGAAGCAGCTCCGCCAGAATATACATTTTTCCGACAAGGTTTCGAATAGTTTATACAAAAGCAACCTCAACTTGAATGAAAAAGTTCATTTTGACGCCTTGACCGGTATTTATAACCGGCGTTTTATGGATGACAATCTTAAACGGGTGGTAAAATCCCTGTCCCGCACCAAGGGAGTGTTAAGCGTCTTGATGCTGGACATTGATTTTTTCAAAAAATACAACGATACCTATGGTCACAGTATGGGCGATGACTGTCTTAAGAAGGTCGCAAAAGCGCTTTGTGAAACCGCGAGAATGGACGACTGTGTAATACGGTACGGCGGCGAGGAATTTGTGGTCTTATTGCCGAACACCGACGAGGCGGGCGCGGGAATAACAGCGGGAAGGCTTCTCAATAGCGTAAGGGATCTTAACATACCTCATAAAAACAGCGACATCGCGGATTACGTAACCATTTCGATTGGAGCGACGACAATCAAAGTGAAGTACAATCACCAATACATGCATTACATAGAACGCGCCGATGAAGCGCTGTACATCTCAAAAGATACCGGGCGCAACAAGTATACCCATCTTAAATACCATGATGAAGAAGGAGACATCAACAATGAGGCTTAATATTCTGGAATACAGCAAACTGCTGGCGGAGCATAATATCAGCATCATTTACAGTGGTCCTTTATGGGCGGAAGGAATTGACGGTATGGCTGAGTTTCTGCAAAAAAGGCTTGATATGGATGATATGTCCCTGAACGTGTCGCAGGCTGTTTTTTCGGTGTTTGTGGAACAAATGAACAATATGCTGATGTATTCGGCCGAAAAAGAGAAGCGTGAACACTCTGAAACAGGGGCTGTGGAAACGTCCACCGGTGTTTTTGTCCTGGGCAGCTGTGATAAATCGTATTATGTACAGACCGGAAATGTAATAAAAAACAGCAGTATTGAGCTTTTGAAAGAGCGGATAGACTTTCTTAATACGCTGGATAAGAAAGAACTGCGGCAATTCTACAAAGAGCAGATGAAGGCTGAAAATGACAATCCGGAAAGCAGGGGCGCGGGGCTTGGGCTTACGGAAATAGCGAGACGGGCGACTTCAAAAATCGAATACGAGTTTACCCCCTATGGCGAAGGCTTGTCATATTTTACCATGTATGTAACAGTATAGACGATAGGAGAAAGATATGGCATACCATTTGGAAAAAGAAAGAACAACTTCAACTCCCTACATATTGATTGATGAAGAAAAGAATTATATGAAGTTCGAGGGCCGGAGTTTTCACGAAAACGTCGTGGAATTTTACAAAGATGTCAACAGCTGGCTGGACACTTACCTTGAGACGGATTTCGGCTGTTTTACCTTTGATTTTGAGATGAACTACTTCAACAGCTCAACCTCAAAACTGCTGCATAATATGTTAACCAAGATGGATGAGCGTGCCTCCGATGAAAAAAAGGTGATCGTAAACTGGATAACCACTGACGACAACGATATTATTATTGAGTGCGGCGAAGACTTTCAGGAAGATTTCAGCAACCTGAAATTTAATATGATTCTCAAATAAAGGCCGTTATACTTCTTACACTTCATTTAAGTACTTCCAGTAACGCTGGGGCATAAACCTCCGCTGTAAACCGGGGTTGTTTCTGCTTTCGTTATTGATGGTTTTGTGATAAAGCCGCCAAAGGTTTTCCCATTCGCCGTCCGGCGGACTTTTCAGAAACGCGGGATTTTTGTCTATATTAAAAAATTCAAATGATTCCCCCGTCACATAACGCAGGCAGAGACGGCGTTTTTCATCAATAATGGCCCAGGGCGTTTCCCCGAACCGCTCCCTGAAATGCGGCCACAAGGCGGGCACTACAAAATGATCCGGTTCGCAATGGGCAATGTACACGCCGTCTTCATCGGGACAAAAACGCAATAATCCCAACAGCCGGTGAATTTCATGCCAGACCTTGTACGCCGCTTCCAGCACGGTACATACGTCGTTGTCGCCGCGGTCGGCGGCCGCCGCCTCCGCCGCCTGCCGCTGCGCGGCCTCAAGCTCGCCGCGCGCAAGCGGTCCGGAAGCGTTTGTTACCGCGTCCGCCGCCGCGAGAACTTTCTGTTCAAAGCGGGCAATTTCCGCCGTTATGGGAAGCTCGCTCATTGCGGCATGGGTAATGGCGCTGAAGGCGTTTATGGAAAGTTCATACAGGCGGCGCCTTTCAGGCGGCAAAAGGGAAAGGGCGGCGCCGGTATTTGAATGAAGCGAGGCGATGACCGCGATGTCCGCGCCGGAAAATTCTTTCCCTCCGTTTCCGGCGTCTTCAAAAAGATCGCCCTGTTTACTGTCCATAAAGTACTATACATCGGTATAGGTTATTGTGCAAGCGGGGGAATTTTCTATACTCGGCGTGGCCCCTATTAACGGTGTTACGAAGGAAAGTAAAAACTTACGAATTGCGTAAGGGGGATAATCACTTTTTTTTCAACTTTCACTTGTAACTTTCATTTTGTGTAATGCTTATCGCGCCCAATATAATCAACTGGCGGTCTTTGCGATACGGCTAGTGTACTTTCCCGCCATTTTCCTGTATAATAGACGGTTATGGCTGATAATCCACTGATTGTCCAGAGTGACCGGACCTTGCTGCTTGATATTCACGCGGAAAGAGCCGAGCAGGCGCGTTCGGCAATCATTCCTTTTGCCGAACTGGAAAAATCGCCGGAGCATATACACACTTACCGCATTACGCCCCTGTCCCTGTGGAACGCCGCAAGCGCCGGTCTTACCTCCGCCGGGATTGTGAAAGTCCTTGCCGAGTACAGCCGCTATCAAATTCCCTCGGGAATAGTTGAAAGTTTTTCTGATACCATATCCCGCTACGGGAAAATCAGAATGACCGCCGCCGCGGGCGGCGCCGCTATGGACGGCGGGTACGAGTTATCTTTGGAAATTGAAGACCCGACGGTATCGGCGGAAATCGCCGCTATTAAATCATTGGAAAAATATATAATAAAAACCGCGCGGGGTTTTGCGCTGCGGCTGGTGGATCGCGGCAGCGTCAAGCGGGAGCTTATAAAGCAGGGCTGGCCGGTGCAGGATCAGGCGCCGCTGGTTAAAGGCGATGATTTGGATATTGTTTTGCGGAGCGAGAGCCTGTCCGGAAGGCCCTTTGCCCCCCGGGATTATCAGATCGAGGCGGCCCGCGCCGTGCTGGGTGACGGCGGCCCCGGCAGCGGTTACGGAGTGGTGGCGCTGCCCTGCGGTTCGGGCAAGACCATTGTCGGCATGGTGATTATGTCGCTTCTGAAAACCAATACCCTGATTTTAACGACTAACGTTGCGGCGGTACACCAGTGGATTGAGGAACTGCTGGACAAAACTGAATTAGGCCCTGAACAAATTGCCGAGTACTCAGGCGATTCAAAATCCGTAGCGCCGGTTACCATTGCCACCTATCAGATTATTACCTGGCGGCCCGATCGTGAGGCGGATTTTCCCCATTTCAGGCTGTTCCGCGAGCGGCAATGGGGGCTTATCATTTACGATGAGGTGCATCTGCTGCCCGCGCCGGTATTTCGCGTAACGGCGGAATTGCAGGCGGTGCGGCGGCTGGGCCTGACCGCGACTTTAATCCGCGAGGACGGCGCCGAGGACGCGGTGTTCAGCCTTGTCGGGCCCAAACGTTACGATGTGCCGTGGAAAGACCTTGAGGTCAAGGGCTGGATCGCCGAGGCGCTCTGTACGGAGATTCGCCTTGATCTGCCGCAAAAACTGAAAGTACCCTATGCGGTTGCGACGCCCCGCGAGAAGTACCGCATTGCCAGTGAAAACCCCCTTAAAGAAGAAATTGTCATGCAGCTTATTGAAAATCACCATGAAGATCAGATTCTGGTTATCGGCCAGTACCTGACGCAGCTCAATTCGCTGGCAAAAATCCTGAACGCGCCGCTGATTACCGGCAAGACGCCCAATGCCGAGCGGGAGAGGATATACGCCCGCTTTAAGCGCGGCGAGGTAAAGTTGATTGTAGTTTCGCGGGTTGCCAATTTTGCCATTGATCTGCCGGACGCTTCAATGGCGGTGCAGGTTTCCGGCTCATTCGGATCACGGCAGGAGGAAGCCCAGCGGCTGGGACGGATTTTGCGCCCCAAAAACCGCGATGGTACCCATCACCACGCGCTGTTTTTTACCCTGGTTTCACGTCAAACTGTTGAAGAGGATTTTGCGGCAAATCGGCAAAAGTTTTTGGCCGAGCAGGGCTACAAATACTCAATTCAGCACTGGAACATAAATCATGAATAATTTCCGTTCGGTAGAATTCTGGAAAGAGTCCATGATGACGCTTCCGGACAACGCTTTTTTTGATTTGCTGCGGAGCGTGTTCGGAAAAATTAAAACTCCCTATAACAAACAAATTTTGGCAGGCGATCTTGAAAGGTTTCTGTTACGCGAAGATATTCAAAAAAATATCGCCTCTTATATTGATGATGATGATATTCGTATCATTGCCGCGGTCGCCGCCCTCGCTGAACCTTGTTTGAGCGATTTGGAAATCTTTTTTGAGGGCGACTTGAATTACGCGGAACTGCACGATCTGGTTGTTAATCTGGAGGAACGGTTTATCCTTTACCGCTTTTTTGAAAAAGACCCGGATCATCGGTCGGGTCATCGGCAGGGGCTGAAGACGGTCAAAGGGCAAAACCATGGACCGGGCCGCCTCGCCCTGAATCCGGTGCTTAAATCAATTCTTGCGCCGCTTGCCGAGGATAAGTCCCCGCTGTTTCCGGCGGTTCCCGTTGATGAAGTTTCTCAAAATGAAATAATACACAATAAAAACAAAATCTTTCTTGACGACCGTATTCTGGCGGCCCTGCTTTCCTTTGTTTCCCAGAATAAATTGTTTTTCAAGGCAGGAGGGGGGAGGGGGGATATACGTCAGAAGGTGCTTAACGCGGCGGAATCAATGTTTCCCGGTCTGCCGCTGGAAACGGTGATTGGCGCTTTGCAGACTTTGGGCCTGTTCTTTGCCGAAGATGAAACGCTGGTTCCCGACCACCAGCGTTTTTCCGCGTTTGGCACGCTTGACCGCCAGGGGCGGCTGGTATACTGCGCGGCAGGTATTTTGTGTTATCGTGATTATGCGGCTTCCAAAGAGACTTCGGTTTCCCGGGAAGCCGCCGCTTCTGTTGGCTTTTCTCCCTGGCTGCTGCGTCCCAGGGTTCATAATTACGCGGAAATAATTAACCGTTTATACAGTTCTATTGATACGAAACACCTGTACCCCCCCGCAACCCTGCGAAAACTGGCGTATATGCTGGAACGCGACAGTGACGCAAACGGCGGCGTAACAAATGACGGCGGCATGAATAACGCTAAAATTATCGACGTAATGGAAGAAACCGGACTGATTGTTCCGGCATCGGATAAATACTGGCATAAGGCGTCATTTACGGAAGCCTCGGCTTTCGGGGAAGCCGCCGGGTCAAGTGTTTTAATAGTAATGGATACCCCTTTTACATTATTGCTGTATCCTGATATTACGTATAACGACGCGATAACCATTGCCGCCTTTTCGGATATTATTGAAGCCGGTATGACTGTTCGTTTTGAACTCAGCCGGGATACGGTAATATCGGCCTTTGACCGCGGCCTTACCGCCGCCGCGATTATTGAGCTTTTACAGCGCCTTTCACATAACCGGATTAACGAAAATTTATCCTTTACCCTGTATGACTGGGAAAAGCGCCATGGAGAAGTAACTTTGCGCCGGGGTCTGGTGCTGACTCTTTCGCCGGAACAGCGCCATTTGGCCGAAACAAGATCACTGGCAAAGTTTATAAAGGAAACCATCGCGCCGGGAATTTATATGCTGCCGGAATCGTCGGAAGACAGGGTTGTTCAGGCCCTGCGTAAAGCAGGCGTTGCCATTATTGCCCGCCGGAAGGAGAACGGGGACGAGATGATCCATGATGGGGAGTCTTCCGCCGGGCTTCTCCGGAGTTTCTTTCTCCCGTTTCATGCGTCGCTCCATGCCGCCAAATCCACCCCCCCCGCCGGCGCGGTTCCCCGCGGTTCACCGGATAATTCCTTGTCCTCTATCTTAATTGAAAGTTTTCATTCTATACTGAATAAGGTGCGTCCCAAAGGGGAAGAGCGGGATGAAATGGCCGCCCGTATTGACCGGCGGGTGATATTGTGCGAATCCCAGCTAAAGGACGCGGTTGTCCGTTATGAAAAACTTGAAGCCCGGGGCCTGGATTATGTGGGCAAGGCTATGATCGCGAAACAGGCGATCAGCCTGCAAACGCCGGTAGAAATTATCTGGCCGGGCAAACAAAAGCAGGAGCGTATTTTTGGAATTCCAAAAGCGCTGGAGAAAGCGGACAGCGAAAGTATTTTAATTATGGATCCCTTGGACGGAGGGGACGTTGTACGCATTCCCCTGGGTAAAATTAGTTTGCTCAGGCGGAGAAGAAAATCCATTTTTGAGGAGTGATTATGCCTTTATTGCCTTTTTCCGGCATTCCCGCCGGAGATCAACATCCGATTGAAATAAGACAGGCGAAACTTGCCGTTCTTATTGACGCGGATAATACCCAGCCCGCGATTATTGAGGGTCTTCTGGATGAGGTTGCCAAGTACGGCATTGCCAGCGTTAAGCGAATTTACGGCGACTGGACCAGTACCAATCTGCGTTCATGGAAGGACAGGCTGCTGGAATACGCCATTCAGCCCATTCAGCAGTTTTCGTATACATCGGGGAAAAACGCCACCGACTCGGCGATGATTATTGACGCGATGGACCTGCTGTATACCGAAAAACTTGACGGCTTTTGCGTTGTTTCCAGTGATTCTGATTTTACCCGCCTTGCCGCGCGTTTAAGGGAAAGCGGGCGCATAGTGTACGGTTTCGGCGAAAAGAAAACGCCGCGGGCCTTTGTCTCGGTTTGCGATAAATTTGTTTACACTGAAATATTGCGGGACAATCAGGAAGAAACCGATGACGAAGATGCCAAACCAACAGCCAAACCCAAAAAGGACTTTAAGGTAGACCGCAAACTCCTTAAACTGCTGCGGGAGACCGTTGACGACATGGCCGAAGAATCCGGCTGGGCCTATCTGGGCGGCGTGGGACACAAAATCAACAACCGCTCGGCGGATTTTGACCCCCGCAACTACGGCTTCAAAAAACTGGGCGATATGTTCCGCGCCATTCCCCAGTTTGAAACCGAGGAACGGCCCCAGGCCAACGGAACAGGCAGGCAGGTATATATTCGCTGGAAACGAAAACGGTGATAGTTTCCGGAAGAAATTTTACCACGGAGTACACGGAGTTTCACGGAGGGGAATAAAGGGGGGAAGTCCAACTTTCTTCTTGTCAAAAGTCAGGCAATATGGTATATTTTAGGTATGGACGCCTAGCGGGACGGATGTAGAGAGTCGAAAGACGCCACACCGTCGCAGACCAGCGTCCTTTTTTATTGCACAAGATCAAGCGCTTCAATCGAGTACAGCTTGTTTTCCTCCGTATGATATTCTTTAACCGTAATTTTAATTATGGCAATTCGTCCCTGGTATTCCATTGGCGCAAATAGATAACGGCGGGATTTTAACCCTTCATTGTTTTTATTTGGATTTAGTTCAAAAAGCCATGGTTCTATAGCGTTTGAAAAAAACTTGTCTATGTTAGCCGCCGCAAGATAATGGGCTTCCGGGCTAAAAGAGGAATGAACGGCAACACTGCTTACCAGTTTCCCAACAGATCGCCGCTGTAACCTTGCGGTAAGTCCTGATTTACTGGTAAACGGGCTATGTTCGGCAATCTCTTTCAGAATAGCAGTTGCTTCCCTTCGGTTTCTCGCTTTGCGGATGGGCGCGGCTAAAGCCGCAACTTCTTCCGGTGTTCCCCAGTAATCGGGGCGCAGTTCGCTGACCTTTTCGCGGACAGTATTCCATGGTTCGGTCATGTCATTCCCTTTGGCTATTTATCCGTTAACCAGTCTTTATATGTCTGGAAACGAAAACGGTGATGGTTTCCGGAAGAAATTTTACCACGGAGTACACGGAGTAACACGTCGAAGCTACGGTTCGCGGTTTAAGATATTAGTATCTTAATTCCTCTTCCTCCGTGAAACTCCGTGACCTCCGTGGTTATATTCTTCTTGAGTTAGCCTTCCAATATCAACAGCGTTTTAGGATCAAGCCGCATCGCCATGGCTTTGGTGTCGTGGGTGTTCCGGTCTTTGGAAACCGAGAGTTCAATGTGAGCGGGCTTCGGTTCCAGTACGATTACCACGTCAACAAGATCGGCAAAATCTTTGAGCAGCAGGGGAATGTTTTCTTTGTCGTACTGCCCGCTTCCATCCGGTACTGTACAGCTGTACCAGACCGAAAGCCCCAATTCATGGGCAAAGGTTTTAACGCCGGTAATGCGCTCGCGGTCGGCGCGGGAAAAATCAAAACCGTCAATGATGACCGAATCGGCCTTAAAACCGCCTTCTACAATCATGGCCCGCAGGCTTTTAATAATCTGATCTTTGGACATGCCATCCTGGTTAAAGTGCATCAATACGCGGTTTTTTACCACTTCATTTTTTACTTCCGCGGCGTTCTCCAGATTTTTTTTGCTGATAAATTCATCAAAAATATCCTCGTACCAGGCGAGTACATAATGGTTGTGCTGGGTGAATGAAACATGTATCACCTTTTTTCCCTGCAGCAATTTGTCCATGGCAAGCTGTACCAGCACCGATGTTTTTCCCACGCCGCTTTGAGAGGCGATAACGCCGATTTCCCCGGCCTTAAGTCCGCCGTGAATGGACTGCTCAAATATGCGAATCGGGCTTCGTTGTATAAGTTCATTTAAAATCATTTGCTCTTCCTCTCCCTGTCCCTTATTTTGCTCCCTTCTTCCGTTTTTCCTCGGTTTCTTTGATCAAGGTTTCGGATATGCTTTGGGGAACTTTACTGTACTTTTCAAACTCCATCGTGAATTCCGCCTTGCCCTGGGTCAGCGAGCGCAGAACGGTGGAGTAGCCAAACATTTCGCTTAACGGGACTTCGGCCTCAATGCGGGAAAAAAGCCCGTCTTCGGCGGACGATGAAATAATCCCGCGCCGCTGGTTAATCGAACCGAAAATATTTCCCTGGAATTCCGTGGGGCCTTCCACCGATACTTTCATAATCGGCTCAAGTATGCAGGGTTTGGCCTTGCCGTACGCTTCGCGGAACGCGCCGATGGCCGCCTGCTGGAAGGCAATGTCCGATGAGTCTACCGGATGGCTCTGG
>Ga0268262_10007628_pt1 | contig 10030 bp, 10 predicted proteins | sample TergutNc150P3_FD_190354 | JGI IMG/M metagenome (GOLD analysis project Ga0268262, IMG submission 190354) | Nasutitermes corniger P3 segment gut microbial community from laboratory colony in Florida, USA - Nc150 P3 (SPAdes) (version 2) | ecosystem: Host-associated > Arthropoda: Insects >...
TTCCCTCTGTTCCTTCCCACTCAGTGCAAGCGCAGCGCGCAGTCGCGCGGTAACGCGCCAAATCACACCCCTGTTGCCCTCCCCCGGCGGCGTTTTGTACATGCCTATGCGGGAGGGGGACAGGTTATTCCAAGGAGGGCGTGGCCGGGGTCAGGGGACAAAAATATACGCCCACAGTGACGAGATAATCATCACCGGGGGCGTACATTTGGGTGGTTGCGGGGGATGGACTTGAACCAACGACCTCCGGGTTATGAGCCCGACGAGCTACCAACTGCTCTACCCCGCGCCATGGAACCTTAACAGTATACCACGGCCCGCGCGCAAAGTCAAGCAATTTTTTTGCATTTCACATTTTTCTTCCGTAGTACCGCCGGGCCGCCGCCATGGCGATGGCCTGCGCCAGCAGCACGCCCATGGTCAAAAAGCAGGGCAGGCGCATCTGGGCGAACAGGAAATACAGCATCAGGGCGACCAGGGCGCCTATCGTGACCAGCAGCGTCACGAACGCCGCCTTGCCGTTGATGGTCTGCCCGCGCTCGTCCTTCTGCGCGGCCTGCGCCTCCGCCGCCGCGCCGGGGTGGAGCCTTTCGCGCACATAGCCAATCGCGCGGAACACCAGCAGGGTGCCGCCCAGCCCGCACAGCACGCCCGCGAGGGCCATGCCGCGGTGCGACGCCTCCGGCAGCAGGAATTGCAGCGCGACGCCCGCTGGCAGCGCCAACGCCCCAACCACGGTCATAATGTTCATCCACAGCCGGGATTTCTTCATGAGCATATCTCTTCCTCCTCGTAAATAAAGATTTCTTCGATGGGCAAATCAAAGTGCCGCGCGATTTTGAAGGCCAGCAGGATCGACGGGTTATAGCGGCCGTTCTCCAGCGAGCCGACGGTCTGGCGCGAGACCCCCAGCGCCGCCGCCAGCTCCTCCTGCCGCTCGCCCCGCTGCCTGCGCAGCGCCTCCAGGCGATTTTTCACAGGACTCCCCCTTTGGAATGAAATGTAAAGCTAGCTTTCCATCATAGTATAGCACAGCTTTCGTAAAATGTCAAGCGTGCTTTCCAAAAAAATTTTTCCCTTGCAAAGCCCGCGCCGCATGCTATAATAGGGGAAAGGCGCGCAAAAGGAGTTGACCGCATGGATCTCGTCAGACGCAACCGCTGGGCCTTTTCCCTGGGCACCGTGGGCCGGGACATGGCCTATAGCCTGTTCACCCTGTTCCTGATGGCCTTCATCATGTACACGAAGTCCCTCACCGACGCGCAGTACGCGGCCGTGGGGTTGATCTTCGTCGTCTGCCGCGTGTTCGACGCCCTGATCGACCCCTTCATCGGCGGCATGGTGGACAGCACCCGCTCCCGCTTCGGGAAATTCAAGCCCTGGATCTTTGCCGGCATGGCCGGGGCCGCCGTGGACCTGGTGCTGCTGTTCAGCCTGCCGCTCTACGGCTGGCAGTTCGTGGGCTTCCTGGCGGGGGGCTACGTGCTGTTCAGCATCACCTATTCCCTCAACGACATCTCCTATTGGGGCATGCTGCCCGCCCTGAGCAGCCGGCCCGACGAGCGCAACCGCCTGGTGTCCCTGTCCAACGTCTGCGCGGGGGCGGGCTCGGGGCCGATCATCGGCATGGTGCCGCTGCTCACCGCCGGGAAATACGCCATCGGGGGCAACGCCCTGCGGGCCTACCTGGTCATCGCCGTCGTCACGGCCCTGTGCTTCGTGGGCTTCCAGTCCGTCACCCTGCTGGGCGTGAAGGAGCCCCGCGCCGCGCTTTCCGACGGCCCCGGCGAGAAGCTCGGCTTTAAGGAAACCGTGCGCACCGTGCTGCGCAACGACCAGCTGCTGTGGGCCTCCGTGGTGCTGCTCATGCAGGGGACCCTCTCGGGCCTGGGCAACGCGGGGCTCTCCATGGCGTACGTATACCTGGTGTACGGCTACAACGGCCTGCTGATGCCCCTTTCGCTCATCGGCGGCATATCGGGGCTGCTTGTGGTCATTTTCCTGCCCCACATCCTGGCGCGCATCTCCCGCAGGCGCTTCCTCTTCCTGGCCGCCATGTCCCTGGTGACCGGCGCGGCGGTGATGCTGCTCTCCGGCGTGCTGCCCAACGTCTCCTGGCTGCCCAAGGCCCCCTGGCTGCCGAGCTTCATCGTATACTCCCTGGCGAGCCTGTTCACCACCGCGGGCGCCGTGGCGTTCTACCAGACCCTGTTCATCGACATCGCCAACACCGTGGAATACAACGAGCTGAAGACCGGGCGGCGCAGCGAGGGCCTCATCTTCGCCATGCGGCCCCTGATGAGCCAGATGGCCTCCGCCGTGGTGCAGCTGGTCATCATGGTGATCTTCCTGGCGCTGGGCATCACCCACGTCAACCGCGGCATCTCGGAGCTGGAGAACGCGGTGGACCGGCAGCTGATCTCCCCGGAGGAGAAGCTGGCGGGCATCCAGGCGATCCTCAGCGCGGTGCCGAAGGGCAAGGCCCTGGCGCTGCTGCTGTGCCTGGCGCTGCTGCCCACCCTGATCGGCCTGTGCGGCTACTGGATCTACCGGAAAAAATTCAAGCTGGACGAGCGGGCGTACGAGGACATCCTCTCGGCGCTGGAGGCCAAAAAAGCGCAGGAGGGCTGAATCGCGCAAATAAAACAAGCCTGCTTCTTCCTGGCTCCTGAAGCCTTGAAAAGCAGGTTTGTCCGGGCATCGGCCCTCAATAGCTGAAGTATCCCTTCGCCGTCGCCGGCGGGGTGGTGCTGTTGTTGTTGTCGCCCATGTACATCAATACGATAAAGCCGTTGCGCTCGTCGCCGCCGCCGATCCTGATATTGCTGCTTTCGGAGGTCTCGGCCGTGTTGATGTTCGGGCCCGGGGCGGCGTTCGCTGCGGCGGGGCTGGCGCCGCCGGTGTTGACGGCAAGGGTGCTGGCGAAGCCCGTGCCCGTTTCGCCGTATAAATCCACCAGGCAGGCAAAGACATAGTGCGTCGTCGGTATGGCCCGCGCGCCGCCGGCGACACCCGCGGCGGTGTTCTTCAGGTAGGAGGAGCCCCCGCCGCCGCCGGATTTGTAGCCCGCGGTGGGGTCGTTCCCGTTGCCGCCGCCGAAGTACCCGCTGCCGCCCGCGGCGGTGTCGGGCAAACCCAAGCCGACGAAGCCGGTGCCGGAGGAGCCGCTGGAGCCCTGCAAAAAGCCCGAGCTCTCCCCGTCGGGGGGATTGCCGCCGTTATTCGTGGCCGGGCTGTCCTTGCCGTTGTTGTTGCTGGTGTTGCCCCCCGGCCCGCCGTTCGCCACACCGACCGGGTTGTTGAAAATGCTGCCCGCGATGCCGCCGCTCCCGCGGTCCTCATAGGTGGAGGCCCCGCCGCCGCCGCCACCCGCCACGGCAATCAGGCCATACGTCTCCGCGGACGCTGTGGCATGGGTTGTCGCCGCCCCCGGGAGCGCCATGGTCGCGCCGCCGGCGGCCGCCCGGAACAGCACGGAGGCCCCGCCGCCCCCGCCGACGCCGCTCTGGCCGCCCGAATCGCCGTAGCGCCCCCGGCCCCCGCCGATCCCGGCGCTTTGGCTGAAGCCGGAACCGGCAAGCCGCATCGTGCCCGCCGCGCCGGCCAGCCCGAACAGCTGCTGGCCCGCGCCCACATAGACGCAGCCCATCACGTAGCCGCCGTCGCCGCCGCGCATCACGAAGGCCCACCAGCCCTTTTTGTCGGTCCCGGCGATGGCCTTCAGGTCGGGCCGGTAGATCTGGCTGGTGGTGCCAACCGCCGTCGAGCCGCTGCGGGCCGAAACGTCGGCCCGGATGGGGCGGTTGTTTTCCCAGTCGTCGTTCCAGACGGTGGGGATCGTGGGGAGCCTGTTGTCGCCCATATAAATCAGGTAAATATATCCTGCTGCGTTGTTGCCGCCGCCTGTCGTGCCCAGCGCCGTATAGCCGGCCGTATAAAGGGGATTCAGCACGTTGTAGGTAAAATGGTTTTTCGGTATGGCGTGCACGCTTGTGTCGTTCGTGTCGTTCACCTTCAGGAAGGAGGAGCCGCCCCCGCCGGCGGTCCTGTTGCCGGCTCCCGGGTTATTGCCGTTGCCCCCGCCGTAGTACCCGCTGCCGCCGCCGGCGTTGTGGTTGCTTCCGCCGCTGGCGCCCTGCAGGGAGCCGGACGCTTCGCCGGCGGGCGGGGTGCCGCCGCCGTTTGTGCCGCCAACCTGCCTGCCGCCGCTCCAATCGCCGTTCCCGCCGCCCGGGCTGCCGAAGCGGATGCCCGGGAAGGAAATGCAGCCCGCGTTGCCGCCATAATTGTCCGCGCCGAGTATGCCGGTTGAGCTCGAGCTGCCGCCGCCCCCGCCGCCCGCCACGGCGATGATATTCGCCGCGCTGGGGGCAACCGGAGTAGCGCTTGCGGCCGCCCTGGCGAGGATGGAGGCCCCGCCGCCGCCGCCGCTCAGTTCGTTATTGGCCCCGCCGCGGGACCGGCCGCCGCCAAACCCGGCGCCTGGCGAATAAGCGCCGCCTGTGGCCGACCCTGTCCCCCCGGCCGCGCCCGCAAGCCCGAAGAGCTGCTGCCCCGCGCCCACATAGACGCAGCCCATCACAAGGCCGCCCTTGCCGCCGAGCCGGTTGGTGGTGCCCCGCACGCCGGTGCGGCCGTCGCCGCCGCGCAGGAGGAACGCCCACCAGCCCTGCACGTTGGTGCCGGCGATCGCGGCCAAGCTGGGCTTGTGCATCCCCGAAGCGTTGGTGCCCGCGTCGGCGGCGGTCCGCCTGGTATTCGCGTGAATCCACATGAAATTGCCGGGCGCCGGATAATCGCCCACGTATTTCGCGCCGGGCGTGACCAAGAGGCCGGCGGCCAGCGCGGCGCACAGCAGCAGCCGCGCCGCGTGCGGGACGGCCCGCTTCCAAAACACCCTCGGTTGCATCGGGATCGCCTCCCCTCAGTCGATTTGCTCCGCGCGGATGTACACGCGGCAGCGCCAGGTGCTGTTCAGGGTATAGGATGTTGGCGGCGTCAGCTTCACGTTGAAATTCGCCGTGGTCCCGGGCGCGACCTGGAAGGTATTCGTGGTGCCCACCCGGGTCACCCCCGTTGCGCTGGTAGTGGCAAAAGTGGCGTAGGACGAAATATCGGTGTCCGCCATCCCGACGTCCCTGATCTCGACGTCGTCCGTGTTGTACCCATAGAGAAAAAGCGTGTAGGCGGCCGCGACCTCGCTGTCATTCGTTATGGTGAAGGGGATCGCGTCCGTGGAGGCCCGGGTGCGCGCCGCGGCGGTATCCCCATTCAACTGATAGAAGGTCCTGGCGGTCTCGTTGTTCAGGTAGGCCGCGCCCCAGGTGTGCTGCCACTTCGCCACCCGGGCGCTTGCCTCCACCGTCGCCGCCGCGGTATATTTCGCCAGCGTGGACGCGGACAGGCCCAGCGACGCCGCCGTGGGGATTGTCAAATCTTTTTGTTGATTTGACACGAATTGCATGGATGTTCAAATTCACAATATGTTCATTGTACTTCTTCCGGGCGGCGTGCTATAATGAATCATCTGACGCGACAAGGAGGATGCCCCATGAAGGTGTTCATGATCGGCGGCACCGGCCTGCTGGGCAGCGCGGCGGCGGCGCTGTTCCTGGAGCGCGGGCACGGCGTGAGGTCCGTGGCCCTGCCGCCCCTGCCGGAGGGCGCGCCCATCCCGGCGGCAATGGAGCTCACGTTCGGCGATTTCCTGAATATGGGCGACGGCGAGCTGCTGGCCCGGATGGAGGGCTGCGACTGCTTCGTGTTCGCCGCGGGCGTGGACGACCGGGTGGATTTCCGCCCGCCGATCTACGACGAATACGAGCGCTTCAACGTCGCGCCGCTGCAGCGCCTGATCCCCCTGGCCAAGCGGGCGGGCGTCACGCGCACGGTGGTGCTGGGCAGCTACTTCGCGCATTTCGCGAAGGAGCGCCCCGACATGCGCCTGGCCGAGCGGCACCCCTACATCCGCAGCCGCGTGGCGCAGGAGGAGCTCGCCCTCTCCCTGGCGGACGAGAGCATGTCCGTGGCGGTGCTGGAGCTGCCCTACATCTTCGGCACGCAGCCCGGCCGCAGGCCCGTGTGGACCATCTTCACCGACCGCCTGGCGGCCATGCCCTTCGGCGTGACCATGTACCCCAGGGGCGGCACGGCCATGCTCACCGTGCGGCAGGTGGCGCAGGTCATCGTGGGCGCGGCGGAAAAAAGCGCCGGCGCGCGCGCCTACCCCATCGGCTGCTACAACCTGGATTGGGACGATTTCCTGGCCGTGGTGCACGCCGCCATGGGGCAGCCGGGCCGCAGGATCATCCACATCGCCCCGTGGATGTTCCGGGCCTACGGCAGGGCGGCGATCCGGAAATCGAAGGCGGAGGGCACGGAGATGGGCATCAACCCCGTGGGCCTGGCCGACCTCATGTGCATGAACACCTTCGTCGACAGCCGCTGGGCCAGGGAGCTGGGCGCGACGGACGACGACATCAAGGCCGCGATCACGGACAGCATCCGGCTTTCGCTGGAGGCCGGCGGGCGCGAGCTGATGGAGATGAAGAGCGGCGGGTAGAACAAACGCCGGGACGGATCCCTCCGCCCCGGCATTTTTGTGTCTAAAATCTAACGTCTAACATCTACCGCCTGAAATCGCCGATGCGGATAACCTCCAGGTGCACGCCGTTGGGCGGGATGGTCAGGATGCCGCTGGCGCCGCCGTTGGCGGGGCTGGCGTTATCCACCACGCCGCTGAGGGACGTGTTGGCGCACAGGGGCACGATCACCGTGCGCTCGAAGCTGTCGAGGGTGTTGGCGGTGACGTCCTTTTCCACCACGGTGTCGTCCAGCCTGCGGCCGTTGGCCTTGACGTAGAAGGTCAGGTGGGTGTCGGCCGAGAAGCGGAAGTTGCCGAAGAAGGTGATCTCATACGTGCCCGAGCACTGGATGGTGATGGTGTTGTTGCCGTTGAAGCCTACGTTCTGCAGGGGCAGGGGGGCGTCCATGGCCAGGGGCTCGCTGGTGACGCCGGCGGCCAGCTCGCGCTGCTGCGCCTCGGAGCGGTACATCCCGCCGAAGACGGACGCGGCGTCCAGCCAGGGGCAGCGGTTGCAGCCGGGGCCGTCGGGGCCGCAGACGCCGGAGCCGCCGGGGCATTCGCAATTGCAGACACAGGTGGGCGGGCAGAAGCCGCCGCCGGGCCATCCGCCGCCCGGCCAGCTGCCGCCGGGCCAACCACCGCCGGGCCAACCACCGCCAGGCCATCCACCGCCAGGCCAGCCGCCGCCGGGCCATCCACCGCCGGGCCAGCCGCCGCCGGGCCAACCGCCGCCAGGCCATGGGCAGGGCGGGCAGAAACCGCCGCCGCCGCTGGGCGGGCATTTAAAAACGCCGGTGCCGCCGGGGCAGAAGCAGTTGCCGAACCCGCCGCCGCCGCCGAAATTCCATGAGGGGTAACCGGAAAAACCGGAACAAGTACTCATATATCATCTTCCGTTTCTTGCATAAGTTATATGGATTGCCGGCCTCGCCCGCGGGGCGTTTGCGCCCCCGGAGGCGTGTTCGCCGGTCATGCTATCATATGCAGGGCGGCGGCGGGGTGTCCCGAAAATTATCCCCGCTGCCCGCAGGCAGTGTCCCGCGGGCCCCAAGTTTTCATTTACAACGGATGTATTTTGTGGTATGCTAAAGGGCGGGGAGCCCAATGCTCCCCGCCCCTTTGGCTGCCGCCCTTAGGCGATGGCGCCGACCACGCCGCTGACGGTTTTGAGAACCTTGTCCAAGCCCTTCTTCGCCATGCGCGCGTATTTCGGCTGCGTCATCGCGCCGCCCACAAGGCCCACCGCGCCGCCTACGGCCATGCCGATACCGACGCCCTTCGCGATCGATGCCGCCTGCATCTTCATCATCCCGGAGATCCCCTTTCAGAAAAATATTTTTGGACGCGTAGTTACGCGCTTATAGTGTACCCTGCCAGGAGGAAATAACCGCGTTGGAAAATTTTTATCAGCTAAACCTGGTGCTCGTGGAGCCCGAAATCCCGCAGAACACGGGGAATATCGCGCGCACCTGCGCCGCCACGGGCGCGCGGCTGCACCTGGTGGAGCCCATGGGCTTCCGCGTGGACGACGCGAAGCTCAAGCGCGCGGGCCTGGACTACTGGCACATGCTCGACATCACGTATTACCCAAATTTGAGCGCCTTTTTTGCGCAAAATGACGGCCCGTTCTTCTACTTTTCGACGAAAGCCCCGCGCACATACACCGAGATCGCCTATCCCCCGCAGGTGTACCTCGTCTTCGGCAAGGAGACCGCGGGCCTGCCCGAGGACCTCCTGCGCGAGAACCTCGGCCGCGCGGTGCGCCTGCCCATGCGCGAGGGCGCGCGCAGCCTGAACCTCTCCAACAGCGTGGCGGTGGGCGCGTTCGAGGTGCTGAGGCAATGGGGGTTCCCGGGGATGGTGCAGGCTTCTGATTATTTTTAAAAAATATCAGAATTTACTGAGGATTTCGAAAAAAAATTCCGACTAATAAGTAAATACATCAGATTGGAGAGACCACTATGAAGAAATTCCTCGCGGCGTTCCTCACTCTTGCCCTGGCGCTCACCCTGGCCCTGCCCGCGGCGGCGGCAGTGAATTGGGATGATTTCCGCATCACCAAGCAGCCACAAAACCTGACCATCAAGCAAGGCGATAGCTTCACGCTCAGCGTGGATGTGAATATTCCGGATGGGCTTGAGGTCACGTATCGGTGGTATCGCGAGGACGTGTTAATTGAAAACACAACTACGCACGAATTACGCCTTGGCCCTGATGACCCCAAGTATCCCTCATTTGAACGCCTTGGAGGCAATGAAACCAGTTATCAATGCTGGATTACCCCATATGAAAATGGTAATGCTGTTCCAATGCGGATACAAACAAGCAATACTGTAAACGTGAAAATCGAACGCTCTATCCTTGGGAAGCTAGCGGACGTTACCATCGCGCCGTTCGGATACGCGTTCACTATGGTCATTATGTCACCGGCGCTGTCGCTTATCTTCCCAATTTCTTACTTGGGGTGCCTGATTTACTGTTACATCCAAGGCTTCATCGGCCTGTTTTCCTAGCCCGACAGGAGGTCCCCCATGCTCAAACGCCTCGCCCGCCGCGCCCTCGCGGTGCTGTTCGCCCTGTGGCGCGTGTTCCCCGTGCAAAAGAACAAGGCCGTGCTCCTGCGCAATTTCCCCGTCTGGGGCGCGCTGGAGGCCATGGAGCAGGCCCTGCGGGCCGACGGGCGCTTCCGCGTGGTCAGAATAGGCGATTGGCGCAGGCCCGGCACGCTGTACCACCTGGCCACGGCGGGCGCGGTCTTCCTCAACAACAACTTCAGCCCGCTGGCGTATTTGCCGTTCTCGCAGCGGACGCGGCTCGTGCAGCTCTGGCACGGCGACGGCGGCTGGAAAAAATTCGGCCGCAGCGTGGATTTACACACGCCGATCATTCCCTACACCCATGTGATCTGCAACTGCGAGGCCGTGCGGGCTTTCTGGGCCGAGGGCTTCGGCCTGCCGCCGGAGCGCGTGCTGCCTTTGGGCTCCCCCCGGCTGGACGCGCTCACCCGGCCCTATGACAAAGCCGCCCTGCGCGCCGCATTCGACGCCCAATACCCGCAGTGTCGGGGCAAGAAGCTCATCCTCTATGCCCCCACCTTCCGCGACGACCCAGACGAAAACCGCCTGCTGCTGTCGCACTTTGATTTTGCGGCGTTCCGCGCGCGCTTCGGCGGCGAGGCCTCGCTGCTGGTGCGCCTGCACCCCAAAATGCACGGGCTCTACGATCTGCGCGGCACGGGGGCCATCGACCTGACCGGCCTGCCCGACCCCTCGAACCTCCTGCGCGTGACCGACCTGCTGGTCACCGATTACTCCTCCCTGTGCTTTGACGCCGTGGCGCTGGATATCCCCGTGGTGCTCTACGCCTTCGACGAGGCCTCCTACATGGCCCATGACCGGGGGTTCTACAAGCCCCTGCGCGAGCTCCCGCCCGGGCCCATCGCGA
>Ga0268262_10007629_pt1 | contig 10029 bp, 12 predicted proteins | sample TergutNc150P3_FD_190354 | JGI IMG/M metagenome (GOLD analysis project Ga0268262, IMG submission 190354) | Nasutitermes corniger P3 segment gut microbial community from laboratory colony in Florida, USA - Nc150 P3 (SPAdes) (version 2) | ecosystem: Host-associated > Arthropoda: Insects >...
TGCGTGCTTTCGTATAACATGGTTTTTGAAAAAAGGTGCATTAAAGAACTTGCGCATTGGCTTGAAAAACATGAAAAAGATGACATGGCCGCGCATTTATTGAATATGCACGATAATTTCAAAGACCTTATGAAACTTTTCCAGCACCGCGCTTACTACAGTTCCGAACTGGACGGCTCCTATTCAATTAAAAAGGTACTGCCCGCCCTTTGCCCGGATGATCCGGAACTTGATTACAAAAAACTTGATCTTGTGCATCACGGCGGCGAAGCCCAGACCGTCTATTCCGATCTGGCGGGAAAAAGTCCTGAAGAAAGGGAGCTTATACGGACGGCGTTACTCGCCTACTGCCGCCTTGATACCCTCGCTATGGTAAAAATTCTTGAAAAATTGATGAATATTTGTTTGCAAAAACCATAAAAGAAGGCTTCACGGATAGGGCTATTCTGGTTTTCTCAAGATTATAAAGAGATAATTAGGAGCGAGGGAGAAAAAGAAATAAGTAATTCGGAGCTTCTTAATTCAGGAAGGATAGATCCAGTCGGTGTTCACGCCGAATTTGATATGCCTAAAAATGTCCCAAGGGGCAGGGTTAATTATGAAAATAATGTTTTTCGCGTTTGGGTTGGAGAAGATTGTTTGGCGGAAGATAAAGATCTTATCAGAATGGTTAAGAATTATTATAATTTAGAAAAGACAGACTCTGGCAAGTTTAAGGTGAAAAGGCACTATCATTGGAATACTAAAATATAAATTTTGATGAGCGCTTATTCCCCGAAGGGGCAATCCCCAAGGACGGCCCTTCGGCAGGGCTCGCAATCGCAGTTTCCCTGCTTTCAACTCTCTGCCAAAAAGCGCCGCGCCCCGGAATCGCCATGACCGGCGAGCTTACCCTGACAGGGCGGGTACTTCCCATAGGCGGCCTCAAGGAAAAGCTGTTAGCTGCCATCCGCAACGGTTTGGAAAAAGTGCTTCTGCCCGCCGACAACCGCAGCGAATGGGACGAGCTTGACAAGGATATAACCGGTGCTATCAATGTTGAATTCGTCGAGAACGCAGTGGACGCGTTCGCGATTCTGTTTGATAAGGGAATTAATTTGAAGAAGACTTCACGCGGAGGCGCAAAGGGCGCAAAGGTAAGAAAGGAAAAAGGGGATTTTATGAAAAAGCCGGTAATAATGGTTTTGTTTTATTTTATCGTTTTTGGGGTAAATGCGCAGAATGAAAGTGATTGGCAAATAAATGAAAATGAGAAAATAGATATTTCCGATATAGACATATTTCAAAATATTTATAAATTGCCTTATCCATATAAAGATTTAGACGGGTTTAATTATGATGAAAGGTTTCCTTTAATAAATAAAAAGGGGCTTTGTGTAGTTGAAAGTGAAAATATAACAATAATGTATCAGGCATGGGGCGGTGATTATTTTGTTTCTGTATTTGAAATAAAAAAAAGGAATGATATTTATTCTTTAGGGAAATATATTGGAGTTAAATCAGATATAATAATAAATATATTTGGCGGAAAATTGAAAGAATATGAAAATAAGCAATATATTTCATATACGAAAAAAAATGATAATAGAATTACTTTTTCATTGAAGATGATATTGTTAAAAGTATAGTTATTAGGACTTTTTCAGGTATTATATTTTAGCGCCATAATGAAGAATCAAGGATATTCATATCCTGTCATTATCCCGTATTATATTTGTATCAATCCATTTAAATATCCCCTTTAAATTCCTTATTGGTTTAATGGGAATTAACTCTTTCCTCACCCCCCCGCCGTCTCCAAAATAATCTCCAGCGTCCTCTGGGCGCAGCGATCCCAGGAAAATAATTTGGCGCGTTCCAGCCCCAGATGACGGCATTGTTCGTAAAGCTCCCGATCGGACGCAAGCGATACCATGCGGTCAGCTATATCCTCCGGATCCTTCGGGTCAAAGTACAGGGCGGCATGTTCGGCAGTTTCCGGCAGGGATGCGGCGCGGGCGCAGACCGTCGGTATTCCTGAAGCCATCGCCTCGACAACCCCCATGCCGAAACTTTCATATATTTGCGGGAACACGGCAAAATCGGCGGCGGCGTACAGTTCCGGCAGGCCTTTTACCGGAAAATACCCCGTGAAGAATATATCGCTTCTCCATGCCGACTTTGCGGCTGCGGCTTTAACCTTTGCCGCGTTGGCACTGTCCCTGCCGACCAGCACCAGCCTGTGGGGAAACCCTGTGCGTTCCTTGAAAATGCCAAACGCGGTGATAAGCCTTATATGGTTTTTTACCGGATGTTCGATACGGGAGACACAGAGTATATAGGGCCGGCGGAAACTGAAGGGTTGTATAAGTAATTCACTTTCATCGCCGTGCGGTCTAGGGTAAAATTTGTCATGGTCAACACCGTTGGGCACAACCTCTATGCGGGTTTCTTTTACGCGGGTAAGTTCTACCAGTTCTTGTTTTACCCATTCGCTTGCCGTGATGATATGATCCAGATGCCGCAGCGAATTGGGCATCAACATGCGAAGTACTGCTCCCAGATGCTCCCTGTCGCGTCTGTTTCCCCATGCGGCCATGTCATGGACAACGCCTATGGTGGGGCAGGGGGATTTGTAGGGGGGCTGTTTGTGCGCCGCCGGGAAAAAGCAGGCGTTGTACGATCGGCTTTTTGCGAAATCGGGGTATTTGTACAGGTGCCATAAGGCGTTTGCGGTTCTGCCGGTATAGTTGCAGCGGGAAATAAACTCCATATCAGGGGCGAATTCGCTGTAGGCGAAGCGGTCGTATTCCCACCCGAACATCTCAAACAGGGCTCCGGAGGGCGGGATTCGTCTTAAGAGATGAGACAAATAAGTTCCTACTCCGGATTTGCCACCATCGCAGGCAAAGGTATCAATCCCTATCTTCATGGGCCCCCCTCCGACAAGGCAGCTAAGAAAACGCCGGTATTCAATTTTGGCTTCACACGAAAGTCCATAATCAGCGTCCAACTATTATACCACAAACCCAAAAAAATGTGAAGTAGTAAAATTGGGACTGGGCACGGAAATCAATTTTCACCTGACAACAAAACGGGGATCAGCTTCTGGCAATCCAACAGACAGCCAAACATAATTTTCGACAAAGGGAGTTTTGAGTTGGACTTTGCTTTATAGGTCTTAACGCAGTTTAGAGCAATTTTGCGAACTGCATTTAAGACCTGCTGCACGTTTTCGTCTTCGACACGGCAGAGGTCCTCTCCAAAATGGACATCCAATAGCCAATGCATCGATTCCACAAGCTTGAGCAAGCACAACAGCCAATAATAACACGGTATTCTTTCCATGCGGAAGCGCTCCGCTAAAAAGCTCTTAACCCTCTCGTTTGCCGCCCATTGGCTGATTTGGCTGATGTTCCTTAGACCGCACAAAGAACCGGGTATCACGACTGTCAGCGCCTCCCCCACGCTGTAAAAATAGCCGTTGTGTTCTTTGACAGTCTCTACATCCTCAAAATACTCTGTGAGCTTGATGCTTCTTTCCATACCCTTATTCTACGAATTAGGGGTAATTTTGAAAATTGATTTCCGTGTTGCCTACTTGTTCCTGGCTACCCTGAAACCGATGTTAATTGCATATGTCCAGGGATCGTTTTTATGGCGGGATAAATTCACGCAGAAACTTTCCCTGGTCGACCAACTGCCGCCCCTTATAATCCGGTGAGTGCCCGAAGACGGCCCGACAGGATTGTCCTGGGCGGCTGAGGGATAATTGCCATCCCAGTCCCAGCACCATTCCATTGCATTGCCGCTCATGTCGTACAGGCCAAGCTCGTTGGGTTTTTTGTTCCCTACTCCGTGGACAACGCCGCGAATCTGACCATCCCTGCTGGCTTCATACCAGGCTACTTCAGAAGCGACATTGCTTCCCGAATAAACAAAATTTCTGGATTCCGCGCCGCCCCGCGCCGCGTATTCCCATTCAGCCTCCGTAGGCAGGCGGTAACCGTTGGCTTCCCTGTCCATTTTCACCGCGTCCCATACCGCGGATCTTCTTTTTTCGGGGGGGTCTCCCCAATCATCAGGATTAACGCTGCCATTTATGCTATACACGGGCTTTAAATTTTCCTTAATGCTGAGTTTGTTGCAGAACACCAGCGTATCATACCAAGATGTATATTCGACAGGGAGTGTCTTCCAGCCATCCCGCGCATTGTTTTCCGGATTTCTATTATTTTCGCTTGGATTCTCGCGTGTCACCTCATAGTATTGGCCCTGAGTCACTTCATATTTTCCTATGTAAAAGTCCCTGAGCGTTACATTATGCTGCGGCCACGCAACACCTTCGCCGGTAAAAGACCTTCTGTTGGCGGTGGGGAAGCCCATGTTAAAAAGGCCGCCGCTTACATACACCACTTCGATTAACGAATTAACAGGTTCGCTCACTGTAGGGCCGCCCGGCGTTGTCGTGCCGGAAGAGGGTCTGCCGGGGGGAACAGGGAGGCCGTCAGGATCAGAAATAACCGGGGGTTTTGTCTCACAAGTGGAAAACGTTACGGTAAAAAAAACACAAAAAACCAGGACCAGCAGAGTTTTTTTTGATTTCAAATGTGAATACTTAATCATATCTATATTATAGTACATATTTTTGAAAATTGGGAGTAGGGAGTGCGGAGTCGGAAGTAGAATGAAAACCTTAGTCTCTACGCCCACTACTCGGGCTAAAGCCCTCGCGCATTTACTGGCAAACAGGGAAGTTTTTCTGGGCTCCCGCACTGCCGCATATCCTATCAAACACGGCTTAACGCCGTGCCCTCATTGCGCCCAAGTCCCTTTTTCGTGTATAATTACCCAAACATGAAAACAATATCAGGCGGGGTTTGCGCGCCCAAGGGGTTCAAGGCAGGCGGGATTTGGTGCGGTATCAAAGCTAGCTCGAAAAAAAGAGATCTTGCGTTGATTTATTCGGAAAAAACCTGTGCCGCGGCGGCCATGTTCACCACAAACCGGGTAAAGGCGGCAAGCGTGCTTGTAAGCCAAAAGCATATCGCCGGGGGGAAACTCCACGCGGTCATAGCCAATTCGGGGAACGCCAACGCCTGCACGGGCGAAGCGGGGCTTGTTTCTGCAAGGCGCATGGCGGAGCTTGCCGCCGACGAATTTGCCATCAGCCCCGAAACCGTAGCCGTCGCCTCTACCGGGGTTATCGGCGTACCGCTTCCCATTGCCGCCATTGAGAACAGCGTCGAAGCGCTGGTGAACAGCCTGCGGGGCGACGAAGCCGGCCATGCCGCAGCCCTGGAGGCCATCATGACCACCGATACCCGCAAAAAGGAAATCTCCGTGGAAATTGAAGGCGGCTCTCGGATAGGCGGCATGGCAAAAGGCTCCGGGATGATACACCCGAACATGGCGACTATGCTCTGCTTCCTGACCACTGACGTTTCGATTTCGCGGGAACTCCTGGGTGCAAGCCTGCGCCGGGCGGTAGAACGATCATTTAACCGCGTCACTGTTGACGGCGATACCTCTACCAACGACATGGCGCTGATCATGGCAAACGGTGCGTCAGGCGTAAAAGTTACCGAAGGAAGCGCCGAATACGAAGCATTTTCACAGGCGCTTGAGGAGGTCTGCGTGTCTCTGGCGCGGGCAATGGCCCGTGACGGCGAAGGCGCGACAAAACTGGTGACTGTCACCGTTAGCGGAGCGGCTGATGAAAAAACCGCCGAGGTTCTGGCAAAGTCCGTCGCCTCCTCCAGCCTGGTCAAGGCCGCCTGTTTTGGCGCGGACGCCAACTGGGGCAGGATACTCTGCGCCATGGGCTATTCAGGAGCGGAATTCGATCCTGACAAAACAAACGTTAGTTTTAAGAGCAAAGCCGGGGAAATCGCCGTATTTTCAAAAGGCGCTCCGATCCGGTTTTTCGAGGATGTGGCAAAAAAGGTACTGTCCGAAGAAGAAATCGAAATTCTGATTAACGCAGGCGCGGGAAGCGGCTCGGCTTCGGCATGGGGCTGCGATCTGACTTATGACTATGTAAAGATCAACGGGGATTACAGATCCTAGAGGCGCAACGAGGGCACGGCATTAAGCCGTGTTTCAGGGATATATGCGGCAGTGCGGGAGCCCCTATGAACCTCCCTGTTTGCCGGATAAGGCGCGAGGGCTTTAGCCCGAGCGGTGGGCGTAGGGGACTGGGGACACTACCGTCTTATGGAGGTAAATTATGAGTGAAGTAATATCGAATAACAACAGGGCGGCGGTTCTGATCCACGCGCTGCCCTATATTCAGAAATTCCGGGGAAAAACCATTGTAGTCAAATACGGCGGCAACGCCATGATAAACGGGGAACTCAAAACAGCCGTGATACAGGATGTGGTTTTGATGTCCTGCGTCGGCATACGAACCGTGCTTGTCCACGGCGGCGGCCCCGAAATAGAAGCCATGCTGAAAAAAATAGGCAAGGAAAGCCGCTTTGTAAACGGCCTGCGCTACACCGACTCCGAAACCATGGAGATTGTCCAGATGGTGCTGTGCGGCAAAGTCAATAAGGACATTGTCGGCCTGATACAGCAACAGGGAGGCAGGGCTATCGGCCTTTGCGGGATAGACGGCGCGATGCTCAAGGCCCGCAAAATCCAAAACGAGGATTTGGGGCTGGTAGGCGAGATAAAAGAGGTTGATTCTTCGGTATTACATTCCTTGCTGGATTCAGGATGTATCCCCGTCATTTCCTCGGTCGCCTCAGGTCTTGACGACGGCCAGCCGCTGAATATCAACGCCGACACTGCCGCGGCAAAAATCGCCGCATCCCTTCGTGCTGAAAAACTTATGCTGATGACTGACGTGCGGGGCATCCTGCGTGATCTGCAAAACCCCGATTCCCTTATCAAGACCGCCGACCGCGATGAACTGGGGCGTTTGAAGGAACAGGGCATTATCAGCAAGGGCATGATCCCCAAGGTGGATTGCTGCTCGCTCGCCCTTGAGGGCGGCGTAAAGGGTGCACACATAATTGACGGCCGCCTGCCCCACGCCCTTCTGGTTGAGTTATTTACTGATGAGGGGATAGGGACGATGATAATGAACAGGGAACAGGGACTGGGGAATAGATAACAGTGAGCAGTTAGCAGTGAGTAGTGAGCAGGGAGCAATGAAACGTAGTTAGAAAATCGGAGCGAGGTTACCAGAAAATTATTCCTAATTCCTCGCTCCTAATTCCTAATTTTCCCTGACCCCTTTATTTTACGTTAATCCGTATGGCTCTTTTCTGAGCCTCGGCCCGTTTGTTGATCTCCATTTTGAGGATGCCGTTTTTGAATTCGGCGTTTACCTCTTCCGGGTTGGCGTTATCCGGCAGTTTGAATGAACGGCTGAAAGAACTGACATGCCGCTCCCGCAGAAGCCAGGTGCCATTGTCCGTTTCCTTGTTGGAAGCTTCCTCCTGTTTGGAGGCGATGGAAAGGCTTGCTCCGTCAATGTGGATTTCAATGTCCTTCTCGTCATAGCCCGGCAGTTCCATATCAACTATGTAGGCTTTTTCGGTCTCCCGGACATCTACCGCGGGCAGCCGGTTGAGGATTCTCGTTGAGGGCGACAGTACGGAATCCCCAAAGAACGATTCGAAGTAGCGGTCGAAATCGCTCAGCGCGTTTTGGATTGTGTTGGGCCTGTACACGGTCATAGCTTTCATTTTTTTACCTCTGTCCGGCGTGGTTACTCAGGCGGAAGCCTGACCCAACGGGTCATTTCTGCATCCAGCTCAATTCCCCGCCGGCATTTATATAGTAGCAAAAACCGTGCCAAGTGGAAAAAAATTAGGAATTAGGAGTTAGGAATTAGGAATACAGCCAAATTTGCGGGAAGAATGGGTTAGAAAGCTGCTTATTCCTCATTCCTTATTTCTCATTCCTCATTGTTTTTGGGTCATTTTGACACAGTGGCGGAATTTCGGGCTAAAAACGTGTCAAAATGACACGTTTTTATTGACATGGTTGGATTTCATGGTATCTTTAATTCATGTTTTTGTATTCCTGCTTCATTTATGCGGACAAATTAATTCTAAATAATTTTTTGCCGTTACTATTTTTATTTTATTGTATTCTTTTAATTCCAATAAATGTATATCTCCGGATATGATATAATCAACGTAAGCCGTTATTCCACATTCTATATACTTATTATCTGCTTTATCCCTGCTGCCGTTTTTAATCCGTCTTTTTGGTACAATTTTATTTCCTATTTCTTCGATCGAATTAATAAAATAAGCTATCTTTTCTTTATCTGCGTGAAATTTAGGCCTTCCCATAACCAATTCAATTTCATCCAATATTTCTTTTGTTATGAATAACTCATCTGCTCCTGCTATAACCCTTTCCAGGACAGACCGAGGATTACCGCCCCAGAAAAATGAAGACACAAATATATTGGCGTCCGGGACTATTTTCATTTGTTTTTTTCTTTTCTGTATTTCTGTATTTCCTTATTAACATCATCTTCCGTAATATTATATTTTGAAGATAAGCTTTCCCCATAGGCAAAAATACTTTCCCATTTCTTCTTCCTTTCTATATATATTCTTGCCGCCTCCCTGATTAACTCAGACCGGGTTCTTGCCTCATTTTGGGCGATCCTGTCAATTTGACCCAATAGATCTTCCTGAAAAGAGATATTTACCGTTGCAACTGCCATATATACTCCTTGATTTGAATATACAATGTTTGTATGTTATTGTCAATACCCCCTGCTCATTGAATTGGCTTTGTCGCGCCAGAGTGTCAGCAAAATTTCATAGCGTACCGTTATATAGGCATCCCCGCAATGCCTGTCCGGTTATACCGGTCTTCATATTCATCAATCGCCAGCGGCTCGTCATAAGCCTCGCTTCCCTTTTCAAATGTGACAGGCACCGTAGCGTATACCTTCGAAAAAAGAGGACTGTAACCGGAGCGAGTACTACTGTTTATTTGTAATGGTATTTACAGGAGACAATAACGATATGATCCGGAAAGACTTTGTAAACCAACCGGTGCTTTTCCGTAATGCGGCGTGACCAATGACCCGACAAATTTTCTTTCAATGGTTCCGGTTTGCCGGTTCCGTGAAAAGGATCCCGCAGTATTTCGGAAATCAAGGTATTAATCTTGCCAAAGACTTTTTTATCTTCCGTAACCCACTGCCGGTAATCATTAAAAGCGGTTTCTTCAAAACTGATCACCGCGCCGCCGTTTGCCCTTCGGCGGATTGTATTGCCTGTTCAAGCGTATTAAAAGAAATAATTTTCCCCTGCTTAACGTTTTCTATCGCGGTTTCCAGATGCTCCAGATTGGCGGGAGAACTGCAAAGATATTCGGTTTCATCCTGTTCCCGAACAGTTATTTCAATGTTCCGGTCAGGATATGCGTCCCTTAAAGATGTTATGAAACTGCTTCCCAGTTCGTTGGTATTAAGCCTGAATACTGCTTCCATAACTATAAACAATAATGGAAATTGAAGAAGATCGCAAGTGGCGAAAGTGTGTAAAACCGTAGTAACAGTTGGTGCGTCTCCGCGTCCTCTCTGCGTGAGTTATAGCGAATAAATCGTACCGCAGACACCGGCGAGTTGTCGGGAGCTAAAGCCCCAAATCCTGCCCCACCAAAATAACCTTAATCCTGTTGGCGGGTTTGCAGAGCCTCGTTGTTACGAAAAAACTGCAAACCGAGTCGGGGGATTTACAGTCGGCGCAGCTTCCCGTCTCATTGCAGGGGGTTTTGCTGTCGGGGAAACGCTGGACGTTGCCCGGCGCGGCGATAGTCCGGGCCCGGACAAGGGCGTCGTCAAGGGTTTTGGCGACTTTGTTCATGCCCGCAACAATGATTACCTGCCGCGGGCCGAAGGTCATAGCCGCCACGCGGTTGCCGAAGCCGTCTATGTTTACAAGCTGGCCGTCCTCGCTGATCGCGTTACAGCCGGTGAGATAAGTGTCGCATAACAACGCCTGCCTCATAAGCTCAAAACGTTCCTGCCTGTCCGCCGCCTTGTCCCTGTCGATAACCTTATAGCCC
>Ga0268262_10007630_pt1 | contig 10027 bp, 8 predicted proteins | sample TergutNc150P3_FD_190354 | JGI IMG/M metagenome (GOLD analysis project Ga0268262, IMG submission 190354) | Nasutitermes corniger P3 segment gut microbial community from laboratory colony in Florida, USA - Nc150 P3 (SPAdes) (version 2) | ecosystem: Host-associated > Arthropoda: Insects > Digestive...
GGTTCCAACATCACCCCTGTAATCAACTCCGCTGTGAAATGCCCTAACGCCTGTGACAGGGTGAATGCGGTAACCATAGCGGCTTGTGATATGCAGCCTGTCTAAGGGGTACCTAAGCCCCGAATGTATAAGAGCCTCGCCGTCTTCGGTGTAATGAGCGTTAAATGAACTCTTGGGGTCTGCTTCTTGGTACAAAAAAGCCTCGCTGTGCTTTACCTTTGAGCCGTTATAGCCCGCATATAAAACCTTTCCGTCTATCCACACAGTATCTTGAAAGCGTGTTTCCTTTAACAAAACTTTGAACTCATCTCCGGCGCGCGCATCCGTTCTAAAACTCACTTTGCACTCCAAAACACCAGCCACAACGCCTACCATGGTTTGAGGAATGCCTATATCCCTTAAAGTATTGTATAAATTTTTGCCTTCCACCAAAATTCCTTCATATAAAGCGTAACGAATGCTCACCGGGTTTTCCGTTATTTTATATTTCCATTCACCAGAATAATCGGCTATTAAAAAATGAATGGTAGCGGGATTTTCCGCGTATCTGAACAAAACCGCTTTTGATGTGTCTGTTGGGTCAAAGCCCACCCAAAAAATTTGCCCAACCTTCAAAACGCCGAGTTCCACGGTATCCGCAAGGGTATTTATGATTTTCAGGGACTGCTTTAAATCCAAACCCACGCTCTGCAAGGTCTGGAAAAGCCCGTAATTAGGCTCAACCTTGGCAGCTTTGAGAATCGGCTGCTTTGATATAAAATTTTCAATGGAATCTATTCTCTTCTGAATTTCCGCAAGCTGAACTTCAGGGCTTGGCTGTTTTTCCACCACTTCTTGCTTATCGCAGGAAACTATCTGAACCCAGATATTACCTACAAGCAGAACCCAAAAAAACTTTTTAATTCTCCCCATTCCGCATTTCAGTTTGTTCTCTATCAACGGTGTTTACAAGAAAATCCTTGAAATTACGCTCTATGTTGATACCATCAAAACTGCCCGCATCCAGATCCAAAACGAACACAGCACTTGGATTATCCATCCATCCCACAACGTCCACAGCCTCAAGAGTCATGCCTTTATCGCCTGGTCCTTGCGCAACTCTTTCAATAGCTGCATTCTCCACCCAACCCTGACCGCAGGATGCCTTAACCAAGGTGTGTGTATCCTGCTGCTTGATTATAGCCATTTCATCATTAAAGGAAGCTGTGCAAACAACTTGGCTGCCGCCAGCCGCACTGACAAGGTCTATATCACCTCTTTTGGATTTAACTTTGCTGGTGGCTTTTTGGGCAAAAGCTACAATCGTAAATACCAACAAAACAAGAATAATTTTTCTCATAAAAACCTCTTACCTTAAATATATATAAAAAAAAGGGGAAAGAGTAAGAATTATTTGCTAAATTTAGCCTATGGAGATTACTGATAAGCTCTACACCTTGTTCTATCACACCATAGTAGCGAGTTTTGAGCAAATTCTTTGGCTTTTCGGTCCTCTTTTCCTGATAGGTTTTGCCTTATATTGGGTTTCCAAGCTTAGGAACAAAGCTCTTGCCGAATCTGTTGGCGGCAAAGCAGGCCTGTTTTTAACAGGCTGGATAGGAATTCCTGTGCATGAAGTGGGACATGCGGTTTTTTGCCTTATTTTCAGACATAAAATTACTGAAATCAAGTTTTTTTCACCGCAAGAAGATGGAACAATGGGTTATGTCAAACACGAATACAATACAAAAAACTTCTACCAAAGAATAGGCAACTTTTTTATAGGCATAGCTCCGATTTTATTTGGCGTAGCGGTGATTTACGCCCTATTATGGATTTTTTTACCTGAATGCGTGCCTCAAGAGTTAGGTGAAGGCATAGGAATAACCGGCTTGGAAATTCTAAAGAATATTTTTAACTCTGATAACTTTGGCAATTGGCGTTTCTGGGTGTTTTTTTACCTTTCGCTTTGCATTGCAAGCCACGCAACATTGAGCACTCAGGACTTTAAAGGCGCAGTTCCCAGTTTTTTAATCCTGCTATGTCTGATATTCCTCATAAATTTGACGGCTAATATATTTTTTAATTACGGATTGGATAGTTTATCTTTTACATATTGGTTTACAGGAAAAACAGATATTTTACTGTCTCTTTTTTACTCCGTAATGCTTTACGCTCTCGCAGTTTCCGTTATATATCTCATTTTTTCTTATCTGTTGTTTGGGATTTTCAAATTGTTCAAACGAAAAAGTTAAATAAAATTCAGTTCGGTTGGCATTTCGCAAAGCTTGTAAAATTTTTTTAAAGACTCTTCATGCTTGGCTGTAAAGTTGTAATCCACCGCATTATAGTAATCATAAGCTAAACCTTGCGGTAAATTGTGCGGGTAATGTTTTTCCCATTTTTGCAAACACAGTTTTCTGTCTTTTTTAAAATCATCTATGCTCGTTTCCGTTTCGTTCAAATAATTTTTGAGCAATGCTAGGGAGCCTCTGCCCAAGGCTTCCTTTCTTATTATCCATAAGCCAAAAACAAAGGGCAAATTTTGCCAATCTTGCCAAACAGAAGCTAAATCGTAGATAAATTCCCATTTGTTTTCAGCTTCCCTTAAAGCACTATCGCCTATTAAAAGCCTAGCATCGCAAGCTCCATTAAAAATTTCGGTTTTCCAAACAGGCTCAACTTTGAAACGCTGTTTTGAAAGCAGCTTCAATAAATAAACAGAGGTGTCGCTTTCTTCGGTTAAATGCACGGATTTTTTGCTTAAATTTTCCCACTTATATTTTGAGAATAGTTTGACCGAGCGAATTTCAAGAGTGCTTGAGGTGCAGAATCTATTGCAAGCGATATAATTTTTCCGATTCATAGCATACTCTATTGATGAAGACGGAGAAAGCATAACTTTGCCCTTTCTAAGTCTTTTGTTCTGTTCGCTGGGAACTCCGTCTAAAAAATGAATTTTTGGCAATGGATTATCCAAAAAACGATGGAAAAAAGGAGCGCAAACTAAAAAAGGTATGCGTCCAACAGTTAAAAAATGCTCCATAATGGGTATAATTTAATTTTTTTTCATATTTTCTTTACCACTTTGCGCAAAAAAAAACTAGATTTAGATTACAATGATTTATATGTTTCAATTTTCCGCACAAACTGGTATTTTTAACAATGCCTAAGTTCCTTGTTAAGAAAACGGCACCGTCAGAAGACGGGAAATCCCTCATTTTCAAGGGTAAGGTTACAGAAGGACCTATAAATAAAGGTATGGAGCTTTTAATTTCCATTGCTGGCCAAACTACTGTGCCTGTAAAAATTGCCGATATCGTGCATTTTGAAAAATCCAAAGACAACTCTAAAAAGGTAGGTTTGGTAGTGGATTTTGAGGATGAACCCGATGATATGGCTATGATTATGGCTTTGCACATCACAGACGAGGAAATTGAGTGTAGGCAGGCAGTTTAGGCTTTTAGTTATTGACTCGCTTCAAAAAATCATCGTAGCTATCGCTTTCCTTGATGTCTTTGAGCATACTGTCAAACATATCTTCATCTGTAAGCTTTCGGGCAACAGAGAGGTTTTTCTTTGCGAAAGCTACTGCTTCAGGCTCTGTTTTTTTCTTCATCGCGCGTTGAAAATTTTCAAAGGCATTTTTATCCAATTCAACAGCGGAATCCTCTTTTGCTTGATAAGACACCGGAGTGCGGCAGTTAGGGCATGTGAATACAAAGCCAAGCAATTCGTCGTCTTTTGTCTCAGAATTACAACCCAAACCAAAAGTTATCTGCATATTGCAATGCGGGCAGGTTATTAAAATATCGGACATGAGTTTAATGTAGAAAATTTCTACATTCCCTTTCAACAAGGAAAGGCGTGAAAGTTATGCCCATTTACCTACTTTTTGGAATGCTCGTGAGCAATGTTATAGCCCAAACAATAATTTCGCCATTTGACCCTGCGGTGCGCATAAATGGCCGCTTTGCAAAAGAAACGGGCGAGAAAAATGCCACTATCAGAGCTTCGTTTTCCGGTGTTGAATTTATCATCGCTTTTGAGGGAACAGAGGCAAGCGTTTTGTTGAAAAGCCCCGGCAATGTGTTTAGCGTTGCTTTGGACGGGAAGCAGATGCCGTCTCTTGATTTGTCGGCAAGTCGCGAGGAAAAGCACCTCATAGCGAAAAATCTTGCAAAAGGGATTCATACAATCAGCGTTGCTAAACGCACGGAATCTGCACAGGGCGATGTTCTTTTCAGAGGATTTGAAATAAAAGGCGTTCCCAAAAAAGAGGCATTGCCGCAAAAACCAAAACTCAAGATTGAATTTTTAGGAAATTCCATAACAGCGGGCTACGGGGTTTTAGATTCGGTAAAGGAACATTCCTATTCCCCAATAACGCAGGATGTGTTTTCGTCTTATGCGGGAGTTGCCGCGAGGGAACTCAAAGCGGAGATGCGAGCGGTGGCTTTTTCCGGCAGGGGGCTTTTCCGCAACCATCCCGCTTCTGAAGACAGCCGCACTTTGCCGGATTTTTTTCCGTATATAAGCGTGAACGCAAAAATCCCGTGGGATTTTTCTTGGCAACCCGACATCGCTGTTATTGAGCTTGGGACAAATGATTTTGCCGTGAGCGCGCCGGATTCCGCAGGGTTTGTCAATTCGGCGGTAAAGTTCGCAAAGCAGAGCAGAGAAAAATATCCCAGAGCCAAGATAATTATAACAGACGGTCCAATGCTAAACGATTTTTGGCCAGAAGGTGTTCCCAGTTTAACCCTTTGCAGAAAATTTTTGGATGCGGCAAAGAGCGAACTCGCAAAACAAAACATCTCGGTTCACAGATTTTCATTTTCTCCGCAAGACGGCTCGTTGGGTTATGGTGCGGATTGGCATCCGAGTAAAAGGCAGGCGGAGAAGAATGGGAAAGAGTTGGCGGAGTTTATTAGATTACTTTAGTGTGTTCAGCAAAGATTCATTTTGCATAGTTAATTCCTAATTATATTTATCACATCTTTTATCAAAAAAATATTTTACTTAAAACAGGGAATAAAACCCTATTTTTAGCAAAAAACCTCGGTATTGAGGCTTTTTTTCACAAAATGAAATTTTTTCACATTTTTTAACAAAAAGCGTAAAAAATTTGTATATTAATGATGTACATCCTCTGCCCTCAGGAGATTCATGGTATTCTTCCGCAAGCGTCCGTTGCATCAGGAATTGAGCACTTGATGGAGCGGCAAATGTAGGCGAGTTTTGTTAGCGCAAGCAGGCACGGCGTGTTGCCGCTTGCTTGCCACCGCTAAAAAGCAATTCCTTGCAATTCGCTTTCTTTAAAAAATCCATTTTCCCTGCTATCATAGCACAGTTTTTGCTGCCCAGATTTTTCACACGATAGATAGAAAAGCTCCTCGTTTATAACAAAACTTTTGATTTCAAGGGAATCCGCAAAAGGTTTTCTCTTAAAATGAATAGTATCATAAGCTGGGAAGATTTTTTGCAATTGAAGCTCCAAAATTCTAAGCTCCTGCCATGACAAAAAAGCAACCTCCCTTTCAGCAACGGGACGCCCTGAAATGCTCGCCCTGCCAACAAAGGAAAAAGGAAGCTCTTTTTCTCCATTCCAAAGGGAAATTTCCGTATTTACTTTTTCCCCCGGCGAAAGCCCCTTATACAGAGCAAAAGATGCATCCCAAAGCATCGGGTTTAAGCTATCAAAAATTATCGTATCGCCAATGCTTGGAATTTTTATGTTCAGCGTGTCAAAAGGAGTTGGGATTTCTATTGAATCTCCGCTTTTTCCAACTTGCCAAAGCAGAATAGAGTTCCCGTTTCTCGCGGCTACCGATAGCAAATCTCCCTTTTTGGAATTTTTTTTACAGACAGCAAGCTCGCAGACAGGAATTATTTTTCCTTCAAAAATCCAAACCGAAAAAACAAAAAATCTCAGAAATACTGCAAAGGCAATTAAGCAAAGACAGAGCAACAAGATACCCCAAGCCCTTGCAGGCGATGATTTTCGCAGTGCTCTATCAATGCGTTTTTCTATATTTTTCTGCATCTTGCCAAAAGATAGGAAATTTAAAAATGATTGCGGAAGACATAGCTCAAAGGGCAAAAAACGCATCGCTTGAATTGAGGAGTTTAAGCGCGCAAACTCGTAATAGCGTTTTGCAAAAAACAGCACAGTTGCTTCGTGAGCAGCAAGCAAAAATCATAGAGGAAAACGAAAAAGATATTCATGCCGCAAAAGAAAACGGTATGTCTCCGACAATGCTAGACCGCCTTACGCTCACTCCCAAGCGTATAGAAGAAATGGCAAAAGGCGTGGAAGAGATAGCTGCATTTGCAGACCCCCTGGGCAAAATTTTGGAGCATAGAACGCTGAAAAACGGTATAGACATCAGCCGTATTAGTGTACCGCTCGGAGCGATTTTCTTTATTTACGAAAGCCGTCCCAATGTTACAATAGACGGTGCAGCTCTGTGTTTTAAGGCGGGCAATGCCGTTATTCTGCGCGGCGGAAAGGAATCCGTGCATTCAAGCTCTTTTTTGGCGAAATTGTTTTGCGAATCTCTTGCGGAATTGAGCATTTCTAAAGATGCCGTTCAGTACATAGATAACCCTGACCGCAGCTTGCTGGGCGAGTTGCTAAAGCAAAGCGAGTATTTGGACTTGGTTATTCCGCGTGGCGGGGAGGGCTTAATCAGGGCTGTTAGCGAGCAGTCAAAAATTCCCGTGATAAAGCATTTCAACGGGATTTGCCATGTTTACATAGACAAAAGCGCGGATGTGGAAAAAGCCGCAAAAATTTTATTCAACGCAAAAGTCCAGCGTCCAAGCGTGTGCAATGCCGCAGAAACCGTGCTCTTTCACAAGGATTTGCCAAAGGGAGCCGTGGAGCAAATTCTAAAACCATTGAGAGAGGCGGGCGTGGAGCTTCATTACGATAAATGCGGCATAGAGTATTTGGATTTGCAAATTTCAGTTGGCTTTGTAGATGGTGTAAAAGAAGCCTGCGAGCACATTGAAAAGCACGGCAGTCATCACACAGATGCGATAGTGGCAGAAGACAACGAGGCATTGGAATATTTTGCGAACCATGTTGATAGTTCCAGCGTTATGCTGAATGCCAGCACCCGCTTTGCAGATGGCGGCGAGTATGGGCTTGGAGCGGAAGTTGGCATTTCCACCGATAAGCTGCACGCCAGAGGACCTATGGGCGTGGAGAGTTTGTGCAGTTATAAATGGGTGCTGAGGGGCAACGGGCAGGTGAGGGGATGAAGTAGCATATGCCCGATTTTTTTGATTCTCCAATTTTGAATTCCCCCTACTCCGTGCCCACAAAGCATTGGGAATTGGATTCCAGTGGGCAGCCAACCGAAAAAATCATTGAGAGGCGCAGACCCGCAGATTTTATAACCCCCATAGCTAAACCGCAAAAACAAAACACCCAAATGGAAATGGATTTACGCCCTGAAGAAGCAAAAAGCATTTCAACAGACAAACAGAAATACGATGCCGCTTTTATAAACTCAATCCGCCTGCAACTGGAAAAGTGGAAAAATCTTCCGAGGGAAAAATGGAATGTCACTCCGCAAACGGCAAAACTTTTGGAATACTGGCGAAATTTCAATTTCAGCGGAATTCGCCCATTTTTTTGCCAGATAGAAGCTGCGGAAACCTTGATATACTTAACAGAGGCGGCTCCGCATTCAAAAGAAGGCAGAAATTTTTTGGAACGCATAAGAAATTCCAATGCGGAAGCTAACCCCGAATTGTTTCGCATTGCACTGAAAATGGCAACTGGGGCGGGAAAAACAACTGTTATGGCTATGCTCATAGCTTGGCAAACCATAAATGCAGTTCGTCATCCCAGCAGCAAAAATTTTACCAAATGCTTTTTGGTAGTTACCCCCGGCATAACAATAAAAGACAGACTGCGGGTTTTGCTACCAAACGACGTGGATGCTTATTATAGCAAAAGAGAGTTGGTGCCAAGCGAAATGCTCCCCGACATTCAAAAAGCAAAAATCATTGTTAGCAATTACCATAATTTTATGCTTCGCGAAAAAATAGAATTGTCTGCCGGAGGCCGCCGATTGTTGCAAGGACACGGAAATGAAATAGAAACAAAAGAAACCCCAGGGCAAATGTTGCAAAGGGTTTGTCCAGAATTTTTATCGATGAAAAACATAATGGTTATAAACGATGAAGCTCATCATTGTTACAGAGAAAAAGTTTCTGAATTAGCAGCCCAATTAGACGACGAATCAAAGGAAAATAACGAAGCGGCAAGGGTTTGGATTAGTGGGTTGGAAATAGTTCAAAAGAAAATTGGGATTAAAACTGTTGTGGATTTATCTGCAACCCCGTTTTTTTTAAGAGGCTCTGGTTATGATGAAGGAACTCTTTTTCCTTGGACGGTAAGCGATTTTTCTTTGATGGATGCTATTGAATGCGGCATTGTGAAGCTTCCGAGAGTTCCGATAGTGGACAATGTTTCTGCCGAAATTCCCAAATACCGCAATTTATGGGAACACATAGGCAAAAAAATGCCAAAAAAAGCAGGGTCTAAATATGAAAATCTAAATCCTTTGGATTTGCCCGCAGAATTGCAGGGTGCCTTGGAATCACTTTACGGGCATTATGAAAAAGTTTTTAAGCTATGGCAACAGGCAAACATAAAAGTTCCACCTTGTTTTATAATAGTGTGCAACAATACAGCTACTTCAAAATTACTTTTTGACTATGTTGCTGGTTCCAAAGAGCGAAAGGGGCGTTTGCCGTTGTTCTGTAATTTTGACGATAATATGAAACCGCTTGCCAAACCAAATACCATTTTGATAGATTCTCTACAACTAGAAAAAGAGGAAAAACTAAGCGAAGAATTTATCAAAGCGGCAGGAGATGAAATTGCTCTTTTCAAAGATGAAATATTCAAGCGTACAGGAAATTCCAAAGCAGCTGAAAATCTGAAAGACGGTGATATTCTGCGTGAGGTTATGAATACAGTTGGCAAAGAAGGGAAACTTGGCGAAGGTATTCGCTGCGTGGTAAGCGTTTCTATGCTAACAGAAGGTTGGGATGCAAATACCGTGACTCATATTCTTGGAGTTCGTGCTTTTGGAACGCAATTATTGTGTGAACAGGTTGTTGGCAGGGCGCTCCGCAGGCAAAGCTATGAATTGAATGAGAATGGACTATTGAACCCCGAATATGCGGATATTTTTGGAATTCCTTTTGATTTCACAGCAAAGCCTACGCTTTCGAAATTGAATCCACCAGCGGAAACAATACGGGTTTTTGCTATGCCAGAGAGAAAAGAAAAGGAGATAACCTTCCCACGCATTGCCGGATACAGAACTGAGCTTCCCAATAAAATTCTGAATGCTGAATTCACCAAAGACAGTATTTATACTCTAACTCCAGAAATTGTGGGACCAACCAGAACCAAGAATGCGGGCATTGTTGGGCAAACTGAAAATTTTACCGTTGAGCGTTTAGGCGATGTTCGTGTTCAAACAGTGGTGATGAAATTGACCCAGCACCTGCTGGAAACGAAATTCAAGGACGGTGACGGTATTCCAGAGCTTTATTTATACGGACAGTTGAAGCCTATTGTGGAAAAATGGTTTTTGGGCTATTTCAAATGCATTGGCGGGGCAAAACCTGCACAACTGCTGTATTTGGAATTAGCAAACGAAGCCTGCAATCGCATTTTTAACGCTATAAATTCAGGTAGTTCTGGCGGCGGTAATATTAAAATCACGCTTGACCCCTACAACCCAACTGGAAGCACCAGACACGTGAATTTTACCACGTCCAAAAAGCGATTTAAAACCGATTCTAGAAAATGCCATATAAACTATGCGATTTTGGATAGCGAATGGGAAGGCGAGTTTTGCCGCATTGCGGAAAATTGCGAAAAAGTTTCGTGTTACGTAAAAAATCAGGGAATGGGTTTTGAAGTGCCTTATTTAATGAGTTCTGCGGAAAGAAAGTATATCCCAGATTTCATTTTGCTAATTGACGATGGTAAAGATTCTCCTTTGAATTTGAT
>Ga0268262_10007631_pt1 | contig 10026 bp, 8 predicted proteins | sample TergutNc150P3_FD_190354 | JGI IMG/M metagenome (GOLD analysis project Ga0268262, IMG submission 190354) | Nasutitermes corniger P3 segment gut microbial community from laboratory colony in Florida, USA - Nc150 P3 (SPAdes) (version 2) | ecosystem: Host-associated > Arthropoda: Insects > Digestive...
TTCGTTAAGAATTTCACAACAGACTCTGCCCTGCGCATTCCAAGCCCTAAGTTGTAGTTCTCTGTTCCGCGTTCATCCGTGTGCCCTTCCGTTAAAACGGTAAAGCGGTTTTCACGCTTTAGAATGCTACCAACTTCCGTGAGAATATCTTTTGCGCTGGCAGTGAGAGTTGCTTGGTTAAACTCAAAATAAACGTCATCAGACATTATTTTGTTCATAAGTTCTTCCAAGCGCCTGCGCTCTGCTTCCAGAGGGTCTTCTTGGGGAGCCTGCCTTACAGGTTCAGGCTGCCTTTCAATTACTGGAGGCGGTGGTGGAGGCGGTTCAACCCATACGGGTTCTTTCTTTTTGGCACAGGCAAAAATGCCTAGGCAAAAACCGACTGCTAGAATTGGGACTGCTGCTTTCATGGTGTTTCTCCTTTGATTAGGTTTGACCACACGGGTGAAGAATTTTCACCCGCATTTGTTATACGTGTTACGCCACTCCCATCGCGGCGCATTATGTAAATTTGCGGACTTCCAGAGCGGTCGCTGGAAAACGCTATGGACATTCCATCTGGCGACCAAGTTGGACGTTCATTATTACCTTCAGAAGTTAATCTTATAACATCGCTGCCATCTATGGAGCTTGTATAAATATTGAATTTTCCGCCTTCCATTGAGCAATAGGCAATTTTATCTCCTTCTGGAGACCAAACTGCGCTTTCGTTGTATTTGCCCACAAAAGAAACGCGCTGCATATCACTGCCGTCTTTCAAAGCCATATATATTTGCGGTGCGCCGCCTCTATCACTTGAAAATAAAAAGGCTGTTCCATAAGGGCTCCAAGAAGGGCTAACTTCTATGTCTTTGGTGTAAATCAATCTGGCTGCGTTTCCAGTTTGAGGGTTTCCAAGCCAAATATCTGTGCCATTTTGCCCTATTATTGAAAAAAGCAGTGTTCCGTCTTTGGGATTTACAGCAGGGCCAAAGGCTTGGTCTATTTGAGGGAAAAGATGTTTGTCTGAGCTACCTGCCAAATTCCTTTCAAAAATCTGAGGCTTGCCGTTTCGCATACTTGTGAAATATATTTTGGAATTATCCCTGCTCCAAGCGGGCAAAAAGTTCACGCTGTTGTCCCTAGTTATTTGCCTTTTGCGAAAACCATCGTAATCTGCGATTACAACTTGCTTTTTCCCATCTATTTTGCTGACAAAAGCTATTTTGGTGGACGCAAAGCCCTGAACACCCCAAAGCTGATATACCACATTGTCTGTGCATTTATGAACCGATGTGCGAATTTGATCCACAGGGCCTATATAGGCAAAGCCTTTTACCAATTCTTTGGAAGCTGTTGCATATAGCCTGCATTCCAGTGTTGCCTGAGTCCCAAGCAATGAGAGCGAGCCAGTTACATAGTGTTTTGCCTGAGCACGTGAAAGGGTTAGCAAGTTGTACTGTTCCAGTTCAACTGTTGTAAAGCGGCCGCTTAGCAGAAAATCCCTTGCAAGGGTTTTATGGGGAAGCTCGTCCAGCTTGCTCCAGTCCCCTTTGCCCATATCAAAATTCACAACCCCTATAGGCATGGTTTTATCTGTTGAAACCGCTATGTCCATAGTTATAGTATCTTGCTGCGCATAGAGGCTCGCAAAAAACAACAAAAATATGGCTATGACTAATTTCATTGTTGGGTAAATATAGTAAAATAAAACCTTTGTATATAAAGACAGAGAAAAACGAGAAATAGATTTTATTGTTGAACAAAATGACAAAATTTTCTACCTTGCAATGTAATGCGTGAATTTAACGTAACTGGTCTTTGTATTCCAAATCAGCACTATATGGTTGACATATCAAACAAAGTCAGCCAGATAGCCGCTATGGTGGAAAAGGGGCAGTATTTTACCATAAACAGAGCTAGGCAGTATGGGAAAACAACAACCATAAGGCAATTGGAGTCTGTTTTGTTGGGCAAGGGTTATTTAGTTGCACGAATCAGTTTTGAGGGTGTTGGCGATAAACCATTTGAAAATGAAAAGAATTTTTGCCAAAACCTAATAGAACAAATATCGGATGCGTTTCATAACTCAAACATTAAAGGTTATAAAAAATGGATGGATAAGTCTATTACTACATTTAAAAAATTGTATGGTTTTTTGAATATAATGTGCAAGGGGAAAAAAATCGTTTTAATAATAGACGAAACAGATAAAACATCCAACAATCTTGTATTTTTGCGTTTTATTGGAATGCTTAGAGACAAATATTTGGAAAGAAGCAATTCAACGAGAGCCACATTCCAAAGTGTTATTCTGGCAGGTGTTTATGATATTAAAAACCTTAAACTTAAGATGATTCAAGCTGGAACACATCAACTTCAAGACGGCGAAAAACGCATAAATTCACCTTGGAACATAGCGGTTAATTTCAATATAGATATGTCTTTTTCCGCACCTGAAATTGCCACTATGCTTAAAGAATACGAAAAAGACCATAAAACTGGAATGGATATAGAAGCTATTTCAAAAGAGATAAGGGCTTATACCAGCGGCTATCCTTTTTTGGTTTCCCGTCTCTGCCAAATCATAGACAAAGACTTGAGCAAAGATTGGACGGTGAAAGGGGTGCAAGAGGCTGTGAAATTAATTCTTATGGACCAAAGCGTTTTATTTGATGATATAATTAAAAATATTGAAAGCAACAAGGAACTCTTTGATTTGTTGCAAGACATAATAATTTCGGGGCAGAAATTTTTATACAATCATTTCAACCCTGCGATTCGTATTGGAGTATTGTTTGGAATACTTGCCGAAAATAACAGAATTTTAACCGTTCACAATGCAATTTTTGAAACCTTTATTTGCGAATATTTTATTTCTTTGAACGACACAGCGAGAAAAATAACAGGCAGCGTTTTTGAAGTTGTTGAAAACGGAAAGTTTAAAATGGAACTCTGCATTAAGAAATTTATGCAGCATTACTATGAAATTTACCACAAAAAAGATTCAAAATTTTTGGAGCGTGAATGCAGGTTATTGTTTTTGACATATTTGCGACCTCTCATAAACGGTGCCGGATTTTACCATATTGAAAGCGAAACCAGAAATGGTAATAGAACCGATTTGATTATTGATTTCAACGATGAGCAATTTATTGTGGAGTTGAAAATCTGGAAAGGAGAGCAAAAACACGAAAAAGCCCACGAGCAGTTGATAAAATACCTAGAATCCAAAAACAAGAACGAGGGTTACCTTCTCACTTTTGATTTCAGGAAAAAACGGGCAAAAAAGCCCAGCGTAAAGTGGGTTAGGAAGGGCAAAAAGAAGTTTTACGACTGCTTGGCGGTGTGATTAAAACCTATTATGAAACCACCCATACCACCTAGCTGGATTTTCCAGAACCAAGTTTTCCAGCCAAGAATGGTAATGGGCGTAAAAATTTTCCGAGGATATTTTTTTTATTTGTCCTAAATAACCGCAAAATACTGGAGTTTTTGGGCGATGTTCCAAAATAAAAGCTGGTAGCGGATTGCAGCGAACCTTAATGCCTAAAAATTCACCTTCACATTTTTCCCTTATGGAGAGGGGTGGCGGCTTTTTAAAATTCTGGTCTGCAAGGAGTGCAAATAAACCGCCACCATCTATAAAATTCATTAAATGCTCTGGTTCTATTTTTTTTGCAAAACATTTTCCATTAAATGTTCTTTTCTTTTGCAGCCACATATCAAAAAACTTGGGTTTTTGCTCTTGCACAGAGGCATTTAAGGGCAAACCGCTTTCTGCTAGCCTAAAACCCAAAAGTTCGTGGTTTCCGTAATGTGCTGTCAAAAAAATGCCGCCAGTTTTCATTTCTTCCAAAATTGGCGGAAAATTGCTCTGTTTGGGATGCCTAAAAACAAAATCAAAGACATCACAGAGCAAATTTTTCAAAACTTCGCCATATTTGGGCTGTTTTACCCCTGCTTTTTCAAAAAAGGGTTTGGTTAAGCGCAAATTTTTTGCAAATACTGCATATTTCCACATATTTTGTCAAAAATATAACAAATTTTTTATTTCCCCTTGCCTAACCCCCTAACTTTTTCTATATTTATGCTCCTAATGACGTTTATGCCCCTCAAAACGAAGATTTCAAAAGAATTATTCGCAAACGCAATAATACTGCAAGGCTTTCTGTTTTTAAGGCCTTGCTTTACAACACATAAAAACAAAAGGAGTTCAATATGAAAAAGCTAATATCCTTAGCAATGGTCGCATCAGTTGCCTTTATGGGCTGCAGTTCAGTTAAAGCAAGTGTTTCCGGTCCTGTTATCGAAAGTAGCGGAAAGAGAGTTAGTGCTGAAGCATCCAGCATGAATATTCTTGCGCTTACCCCAATGAAATTGGAAAAAGCCGAAGAAGCTACAAAATCTGTATCAAATCAATGCGGCGGCAGTGAACTTGTTAATGTAACTTCTCTCTGGAAAGAAACAAGTTATGGCATTTTGCAATTTGAGACTTTGTTTGTATCTGGTAATTGCAAATAATAGGAACAAAGCTACAATTCACATATACGGCGGATAGCCGTGTATGTGAATAGGATTTGAATATGAAGCGAAGCATTTTATTTGCAATGGTTGTTTTATCTGCACTTTCTCTTTTGCAGTGCCAGTATGCAAAGAAATTATTAGAAGATTTGAATATACCCTCTACTGAAGAAGATGATAAAAATGTTTCCAGTTCTAGCTCGAAAAAAGAAAAAAGTTCTAGCTCAGAAAGTAAAAAAGCCAGAAAAGAAGTCCCAAATAACAAAGATGCTTCTAGTTCTAGTTCAAAAATTGAAAAAAGTTCTAGTTCGGAAAGCAAAAAAGCCAGAAAGGAAGTTCAAAATAATGATGAAAATTCCAGCTCTAGCTCAGAAACCAAAAAAGCCAGAAAAGAAGCCGATTAGGAGGTACCCATGAAAAAATACTTTGTTCCGCTGTTTTTTATGCTATTAAGCTGCGGTGAGCACTCGTTTGACAATATACTAGACGATGTGTTTGGCAACAACGACAATAATCTCGGAATGGGGTTGTCGTCTGAAGATGAAAAAAACGTGAAAGAGGTTCCGCAAGATATAAAGAACTTCGGTGATGCCGATGCCGACTTTCCAAAATTCTATCTCATTGAAGATAAATTCCCGCCTGTGCAAAGCCAAGGCTCTTATGGTACTTGCGTAGCTTGGTCCACAGGCTATGCTTTTAAAACCGCACTAAACGCCATAGAGAAAAACTGGACTGCTTCTGATTTGGCAAAGCCCTCAAATCAAACAAGCCCTAAAGATTTATGGCTGATTATTCCCCCAGAAAAAAGAAGCTGTTCAAGCGGAACAGCCTTTGAACGTGCTATGGAAGCTCTTATTACCAGTGGTGTAGCCAGTATGGCAGATGTCCCTTATGATATGACAAATTCATGTGATGCAAGCAGTTCCCTGGCAAAGACGAACCAAAATAACAAATTGGCAAACTATCGCAAAATAGCCTTCAACGAAAAACTCTACTACTCAGATAGCGATAAAAAGGAGGGCATGAATTTAGAGAATTTCAAAACCTATCTTTCCCAAGGCAGACCTATACTTTTTGCTGGAAAATTAGGTGACAATTTTAGAAAGAGATGGGGAGACAAATCAATTTTATACTCGGATTATAACCAAAGTGGCGGCCATGCTATGGTTCTCGTAGGCTATGATGATTCAAAAGGAACAGGTGGAGCTTTCAAAGTTCGCAACTCTTGGGGCGCAGACTGGGGAGATAATGGAAGTATATGGATAGATTACGATTTCTTTTTGAATGATTTTTGTAAATACGCTTTTGTAGCACAGAATTCCGCCGTTCCAGATCCTGTAAAGCCAGATCCTGTACCTCCAAATCCGCCACCTAGCAATACTTATGATTTGCTGGCAAAATTTGCCGAAGACTACCTAGATCCCGAAAAACCCAACGATCCCAGAGCACGCGCATTTTCTTATCAGGTGTATAACAACGGCTCAAACAAAATTTTGGCAAGTGAAAACTGGGGTGTTTATTATTTATATTACAATGCTTTTGATGCCGAAGACGATTATGAAATTATTTTTGAAGACCGCTATACTGATGAATATGGAAAACCTTGTACAAAACCTAACGATTTTGATAATAAAGTTTGCTGGGGAAAATATGAATATACCGATGCACTTGCAGGCGGAATTTGGAACAATATGGATATTGAACCCGGCAAAAAAGCAGGCGAAGCAGAAACAGGAGATGATATGGATATGGAAATACCTTATATAATGCCAGAAATAACTGGAGATTATTATTTGGTTGTATATGCCGATTTTGAGAATGTTATTAAGGAGACCAACGAAGACAATAATTTTTATTTCATAACGGCTGATGGTGGCAAACCCTTGAAATTCGAAGACGGTGTTATGATATCCAAGCCTATGAATTCTAAAGTCTTGGCAAAAAGAGCAAAAATGGCTCCAGTTCATTCGGTTGTGGATTTGGGAGCATATAATGCTTATACTCCGCAAGAAATAAAAAAGTTGCTTAACAAAGACAAGAAAAACGGTGTTTTTGCAAAAAAAGTAGCCAAGTACAGAGAGAAAACTCATCCGGTTAAGCGCATAAAGAGGCAGTAATTATGCCTGTCTTGCTTGTAGTTTTGTTTGTCCTTACTTCCTGTTTTGCAGGCTCCACTGTTAAAGCAGGGGATATAATCAAAAAACTGGAAAAGGGCGAATCGGTTGAAATAAAAGATGCTGTTGTGGAAGGAGTTTTGGATTTTTCTAATGTTGGAAAATCGTCTCCAGTTGGTTCAGTTATGCTTGAAGCCAGAGTCAAGGCTAATTTTTTCTGTTTGCGTTGTGTTTTTAAAGAAAAGGTGATTGCACAAAAAAACAATAATGTCCGAACCCGTTTTGATGGAAATGTGATTTTTTTGGAAAGCGAATTTCAAAAAGATGTGGATTTTACAAATGCGATAATTTATGGAACGGTTAATTTCACCAAATCCATTTTCAAAGAAAATGCGATTTTTTATCAGATGTCGGTTTGGTCAAAAGACAGCTATTTTTCGGAAATAACGGCAAACAAAAAATTCTCTTTTTATTCATCATCTTTTCAAGGAAACCTTTCTATTTTTGATTCCAAATTTTTGGGCAGTTTTTCTTTGCAAGATGTTTTTATTTTAGGCATTTTGCAAGGGTCAAAAACAGATTTTGATGGGAAAACAGAATTTGCAATGCTAAAAGCGAACAGAGTGATTTTCCGAGCTGTAAAATTCAAATATGAACCAGAATTTCCAGATATTAAAGTTGAGAGAGGAGATTAAAATCTGAATAAACCCGCAAATCTAAGTTGCCCGTCTCTAACGCCTTCCAAATTGCTAACGTTTTGAACACTTGCAATATCTAACTGCAACATATCAGAAAGCATAATGCCAAGGCCAATGTCCAATTCCTGCCTGCTACCTATTTTGTCGTGCAGGTATCCTGCTCTTAGAGCTATTGTGCCGGCATAAACATATTCGGCACCTAAACTCAGAACACCTTCTTGAAAAGTCTTTTTGAAGGTGTCTATGGCTTTATCGTCATCTGTTGCTGTTTCTGGGTAAAACCAAGATTTCCATGCAGAGATGTAGAAAGGCTCTGCCTCGCCTTTGGAGTTTTCGTAAATAACCATTCTGCTGTAATCTGTGCTCAAGGTTATGCGATGGTCGGGGAGTTTTATTAAATCATAAGAAAGCCCAAAGCGCCAGGTTAAAGGAATTGGATAATTGTTGGATTTTTCCACATAGTAAACATTAGGGCCTATATTTGCAAGCACCGCACCAAACCTAAACCCATCTAAATTAAACAAATTACGCCCAAGAACACCAATATCAATCGCGTAGCTTGCAGTAGTTGCATCTGGTTCGTTCAATGCTGCCCCAGAACTTAATGCGGAATAGAAAAATTTGAAACTTAGTCCCAAGCCCCAATTCTTGTTCAGTTTTGTTCCATAGCTCAAACCAACAACCGTTTCGGAACTGTTAAAAGAACTGCCTTCTTGTTCTGTATTTATTTCATCTGAAACAAAGGTTTCTCCAAAACTTATAAAATTCACAAATAAACCCCAAGTTCCCCAGTCTCCAAGCGGAAAAGTGACTCCTGTGTATATATGATAGAGGTCTGGAATATTGAGAACAGGCAAAAGTTTTTCATAAAAAAATGCAACTTGGTTTTGTGCCGCATGATAGCGTTCAACTCCTGCAACCGTGCTGAGCCATAAATCGTTGCCAAGAGCAAGCACATTCCAAACCGTGTTGCTCACAAGTCCGTTTCCTGTATGATAATGGTTCCACTCGCCTTGAGTATCTTCGGCTCTGTTCATTTCGGTTTCACTTTTGCGGCCGCTTGGGGTTGCATATTCTGGCAAATAGCTCCATGCACCTTTTTCTGTGCCAATCCATATAGCTCCTTTTTCAGAAACCGTTATGCTATAAACCTCGTTTTTTTCAAAACGAACTTGTTCCCATCTTCTCAAATTAAAATGCGAAAGCCCTTCTTTATGCGCAGCCCATATATGCCCAGAACTGTCTATGGCTATTGCCCTTGGGCTTAAATCCATAATGCCGTCTTCAAGTGTAAATACGCTCCATTTGTCTTTATCACTATCGTGCTGTTTGGGAATTAGCCTTGCTATACCCGCACTGTCCACACCAACATAAAGTTCTCTGCGCGTCTCGTGCCAAGCTATTGAAGTTATTTTTTGAGATGGCAAAACTGCACCTCTTTGCTCAAAAGCTCCGTTTCTATAAGCAAAAAGTCCATTATCGGTACCTATCCAAAGGGTTGCGCCTTGATTTGCAATGGCGGTTATTTTGCGTATTCCAAATTCCGAGGCAAAATCTTTGAAACCCTTGCCATCAAAGCGGAACAGACCTTTGCTTGTACCTACCCAAAGTTTTTCCGTACGCATTTCGTAAAGCAAGGCTGTCACCGTGTCTTTGATAACAACAGAAAAAGGAATTTTAACCTCAACCAGCAATTCTTCTTCGTTCAATGTTTTTATGCCGTTATATGCTCGTACCACGCCAGATATGGAATCTAGAGAAATTTCTGTACCTATAAAAGTTCGTACAACATCTCTCAGTTTTGCATTCCCTTCAAGAGGAATAGCTACATTCTCGCGCCAAATTTGTCCGTCAAAATGCAAAATCCCATTCAAGGTTCCCGCCCAAACCTCATTGCGAGTTAAAAAACCTCTGCGGTTGCGAGCGGCAAGTGCGGTGAATTTACCTTCTTTTGACAATTCCCATTCGTTTGCCAAGGGGCTGAATGCGAGTCCGGCGGGGTTGTAATAAAGAGCATTGCCATCGTCTCCAAGAGCAACTCCGCTCTCTCCCATGCCGAGTTGCCGCGCCCCAATGGGCATATCAAGGGTAACCACGGCAGAAGCCCTCGCAAAAGCAAGGGCAGAAAGCAATAAAACCAAGAGGGAAACTACTTTTGCCATTGATGGCTATTAATGTAGAAATTAATCCCTACTTATTATACAAAAGCTCCAGCATTTTTTCGCCATACCGCGTGCCCAGCTTTTCGTAGCCATCGTAGCTGAAATGCAAATTATCTCCCATATCCGTACAACCTTTTGATGAAATTACATGTGCAACATTGGCACCGTTTGGTAGCTTGCCGGTCATTGTGTTTGTGATGCCTCTTATGAGGGTGGCATTGTTTTGATTTGGATTGGCGTCGGTGATTACGGGTTCACCAGCCAAGAATGGTATTGAGTTGGCAGGTAGTCCCAAATCACTCAACAAATTATCGTAAATGCCTTTTACCTTTTGCGCCCAATTGCCGCTTACCGCACCAGACTCGCCTTGGTGCATTATTATGCCTTTGATAACTCCAACTTTCTGCGCTTCTTTCGCCAGCGTTATAAGGCGGTTGTATGGATTGTTGTCGTAGGTTTTGGCAATTTGTTTCATAAAATCTTGCTGATTGTTGTAATAGGTATTCGCTCCATTTACTTTTTCCAAACCCTCTATAGCGGCTCCTGCAA
>Ga0268262_10007632_pt1 | contig 10026 bp, 11 predicted proteins | sample TergutNc150P3_FD_190354 | JGI IMG/M metagenome (GOLD analysis project Ga0268262, IMG submission 190354) | Nasutitermes corniger P3 segment gut microbial community from laboratory colony in Florida, USA - Nc150 P3 (SPAdes) (version 2) | ecosystem: Host-associated > Arthropoda: Insects >...
TTCTGGTTTTCATGTCTAACCCCATTTGTCCCTCCCTGTCCGGTTGGAACCATTGTAATTTGGGCTAGATTTTTACTTTTGAGGCACACCCCCTTTTTGGCTAGAAAAGTTTTGAGGCAATGCGTCTAATACACAAAATCAAATAAAAAGCTGATACTCAGGTGTTATATTGTAAAAATAGTATATTAAGGGAGATTATGCCGCCTATTTGCAAAATCCTGTAAGTTAGTCTGCTTTTGCCGTTACCTCCGCGCCCAATATCCGAAGAACGATATTTATATAAGCCTTAATTCTCTTGCGTTTTTCTTGCGGGGAATCTTTACGTCCCTGCTCTCCGGACAACACTCCTTCCAGTCCGTGTAGAATAAAAACGGCGGTCTCCGCCGGATAACTGCAATTCCAAGAACCGTCTTTGTTACCCTGTTCGATTAGAGACACAAAGGGCGGCAAAGAGGAATTGAGCCTTTTTGACAGGTAATATTTGATAATTGCGGGATCATCTCCAAAAGTGCTGTTTAAATCTTCTTGTTCTTTATCATTCTCAACTGATGTTAAAATCAATTTCAAAAGATCGAAAGCGGAGCCTTTTGCTGTTTCCAGGAGTTGGTGCTTTTTTTCCATTTTTTCCTGTGCCAATTCATCAATGACTGCGTAGAGTATATCTGTTTTTGATTTGAAATAATGGTAGACGGTCCCGGCGGCGACATTCATTTTTTTTGTTATGTCAGTCATTTGTGTTTTATCAAAACCGTTTTTAGTAAACAACTCTCGGGCGGTATCGATGATTTCCCGCTTTCGTTCTTCAACGGGTTTTGTTATTCTTGGCATTTGTCGAACCTCTATTCCACTGTGCCAATATAGGCGAAACCTTTTGGCGGTGTTGGAGGATTTTTCCTGTCTACGTTCAACCGGAAAGATTTCCCTTCGTGTTCGCTCGCTACCTCCAGATGGCACAGCGCAATTCCAGCGTCTAAATCGGTCAGGTGATAGAGCATTCCAAAAAGACCGCCTAAACTTTTCTGATAATAGGCATGGACGGCGCTGCCTTCAACAATGAAATACCAGGGCTGCTTGTTCAATCCTGACGGGGCTAGTCGAACCGCCTCAAAACGTGAATCGGCTCCTTTGGCGATTTCGGCTACGGATTTGCGTTGAAAATCGGAAGGTTTTCTGACTGCCGGTTCCATAGGCTTGCCAAAGGCAAAACCGATGATATGATCCGGGTCTTCCTGTCTGCCTTTAACTCCGCCAAGCCAGCGGGTGGCTAATCCCATTGAATATAGATACAGCTCTACATGCTGAAAGAGAAAACCGGCGCAGGTATTACGCAAGGGCTGGTCTTTTCCCGAAATAAGCATATAGTGGGGCGCTTTTGGAATGCCTAATCCTTTGACTTCTTCCGGCCCCGCAATTTTATGGGTGAATTCCGCATTCGGCAGCAGCGGGCGGACACCGGAAATAAATGTTTCAATCTGTTGAAACATTTCCGTACCCAGCGGAGTCATGTCGTAACTGCGGCAGGACTTACGGGTAAAAATGGGTGAATAAAGATACATGATAGCCTCCTTAATATTCTATTAAAAAAACGACGGATTAAATCTATATACCACAAAAACACTCAATTTTCCATAAGCGGAAGGTTTTCACATACGCGCAACTCGGCGGCAAATACGGGTGAAACAATGCGTTAAAAATATTTACGCTTCTGCACTGGGGATATGCGTGGAAACGGTTATTAAAAACGGAACAAAGGCGGGTTTCCTCATTGAGAAATTTGCAAGGTGATGAATAATCAATGACGACTTCGCCCGAAGGGGAAAGAGAACGAATGTAGCAGCACAGCCCGCAGCGGCTGCATAAGTCATCCCAGTTTTTACGCCATTTCCGGTATTCGTTAATTACCTGAAAAAGTGTTTTTTTCACTATTCTATCCTTCACCGCAATGTTCTTACGATAACGGAACTTATCATGTTTTGTTCCGCGCCGATTTCTCCGATGTATTCGTTGGTAACTTCGGATGTTGCGGGCCCCCGGCCAATGTTAATAGGAGCGCGGTAGATAACCCTGTTCGCCCAGCGGAGAGTCCCCTCAAGGCAGATTACATAATCCCCCGGCGGCAGGGGTGTATTTCGGCTGTCCGTTCCGTCCCAGTGGTAAATCAGGGTTCCGGCTTTTGGTGTAGCCCCTGTCAGACTGTCAATCTGGGTCTTGGGCAAATCGGCGATACCGGATTGTTTTACCCATTGAGGAATTGAGGTGTCTCTCCGCCGCCAGCCGCCGTTAGCGGTAAAATTGGTAGCGTAAAGGGTCTTTACATATCGCCCCTGGGCGTCTTCTATCCAAACCGCAAATTGATTGGTGGCCACTCCTCCCTGTCGGGTAAAGGTAAAGGATACTTCCGCTATTGCCTCCGCTTCTGCGGGTTGGGCTGCCACGGCCGCCGATCTGCTGCAACCTGTCAAGACAAGAGCCGCAAAAAGTATTGAAAAAATAAAAAATCTATTCATGTTTTTCTCCTTGTGAATATTTTTTCTCCAAACTGCATTAGTTTTTCATCCCATATCGATTAAAATGAGTAAAATCTTCAATATCACGGCGTACACGCAGATAATCTCCGGCGCTTGAGACAGGATACCCCAGGCGGAACGAATATGCCAACTTAAAATATTCTGGGATACCCAGAACGTTTTTTACGTGTTTTTCCAAATCGTCAATATAACTCACGGCGCTGACAATGTTTTTGTGCTTTGAAAAACACGCTGTTATCACCATTCTAGTTTTTCCTCATGAATAGTTTCATTGCAAACCGCATGATTTTGAACCTGTAGTTTTCCATTGTCTTTTGCACTTCTGCCAAAGACGAAATGATTGAAATGTGCTGGGGGCAATGTTTTTCGCACAGCCCGCATTTTTTGCACAAACCCGCATACCCTGAGTTCATGGTACTCATGCCATATTGCAGAGAACCCGTGCTTTTGTTTATGGCATGGTATGTATTATAAGCGGAAAAGCAAACCGGTATATTGACGCCATGCGGGCACGGCATACAGTAATGGCAGCCTGTACAATGGATTTTGAAGGAAGCATTGAAAATCTTCTTAACATCTTGAAAAGTTTCAATTTCTTCCTGAGAAAACATATTCGGCGCCGCCGTCTCGGCGATTCGGATGTTTTCATCCAATTGCCTCATGTCATTCATTCCGCTTAAAAGCAGGGTGACCTCTGGTTTGTTCCATACCCACCTGAGCGCCCACGCAACAGGCGACATATTGGGGTTTGCCTTCTTAAATCGTGAAACCGCCGCTTGCGGCAATCCGTCCGCCAACTGGCCGCCCAGAAGCGGTTCCATTACTACAACGGGAATGCCTTTTGAAGCCGCTTTATTAAGACCTGTTACTCCGGCTTGATAATTTTCATCGGAGTAGTTGTATTGTATCTGAACAAAATCCCAAGCATAAACGTCCAGAAGCGCTAAAAAGTCATCCCTTGACCCGTGATAAGAAAAGCCAAACTGTTTGATTTGCCCGGCGGTTTTCTTCTCTTGAATCCAGGATTCTATACCCCATTCCCGCAGCTTATCCCACTCATTTGTATTTGAAAGCATATGCAGCAGATAATAGTCGATATAGTCAGTTTGCAGCCGCTCCAACTGACGGTTAAAATATTTATCCAAATCCGATTTGCTTCGGCATAAGATCAGCGGCAGCTTGGTTGCTACATAAACTTTCTTACGTACACCATACTTTGCCAAAGTTTTTCCTAATATTTCCTCGCTCCCGGGATAAATATAGGCGGTATCAAAATAATTGACGCCTTTGTCGATGGCTGCCTTGATTAAATTTTCAGCCTTATGTGGGTCAAATTTCCCGCCAAATGAGCCGTTGCCTCCAAACCGCATACAGCCAAATCCGAGTATTGAGAGCTTATCTCCATTTTTGAGGTTCGCTCTATATTGCACTTATCATATCCTCCAAAATTTGATGTCCTGGTGAATAATATACCATATTGAATGAATTCAGTCAATATGATTCTTTATTTAGTATACAAAAAAAATCCCTATAATTTTGGAAGGAAAACCCTAAAATCCTCTGGAATTTGCTTAAATAGCCTAAATTTATGCCAAAATACTGCTTCGCTTATCACAAATACATGATCAATCACCGTTGGACATGGCGTAGAATAAATTTGTTAATTCATTACAACCCTATTTCTGCCCGATTCCTTTGCCGAATATAACGCTTTATCCGCTTCGTCCAATAACTGTGAATAAGAATTAGTATCATTTGGAACAGCGATTGCCATACCTGCGCTGATTGTTACATATTTTGAATGTACACTCATTGGGTGGGGCATTTTCATTTCTTCAACGCTTTGCACCATTTTTTTTGAGAATTCCAGCGCTTCATCTTTTTCAATAAACGGTAAAACGCAGACAAATTCCTCGCCGCCAAACCGAGCGACAAAATCAGTTTCCCTTTTTATATTGTTTTTTAAGCATTGTGCAACTGCAATAAGCGCTTTATCTCCTTCCAAATGCCCCAAAGAATCGTTATATTTCTTAAAATAATCAATGTCTATCATTACTATTGTTACCGGAAGATTTAAGCGGTGGTTTTGTTTCCATATTAAATCTATATGTTCCAAAAATGAACGCCTGTTATCCAGTTTTGTCAATTCGTCTGTTGTTGCCAATGCTTTTAATTTTTCATTTGCAACGGCAAGTTCTTCAGCCATACTGTTGAAATCGTCAATAAATACTTCGACAAAACCTTTTTTACCGTCCTTTCGCCGTGAATCAACACGGACTGAAAAATCGCCTTTTGCGATTTTTTGTGCCGCTGCTCCGAGCTTCTTCAATGGTTTTATCAACTCAAACTCACGGAAAAAAGCGGAAATTAAGGTTAGTAAGGCATAGAACATAAAGTGAACTATTATTGTTATGACTAATGGTACACTTGAAAGAACATCATTAAGGATTTGCAATAAAGGCAGATCGTTCTTAATGAATATCCAAATCATTAACGAGCGTAATGCGTCGAAAATACCAAACGTGAAAAATATCACTAAATAAAGTCTTACTGATCCATCTGGGGCGGTAATACGCTTGTCTTTTTCCTGTTTCATTCTTGAGTCTCCTGTCGCAATGTAATGGTTACAATTTCATTATTAGTGCCAATCCGCATCGGCATACCCCAGGTCCCCGCGCCCGATGTAACAATAACGCGCGGACTATCGCTGTTTTTCCGGTAATATCCATAATCTACGGTAAATATGGCGTTTGTAATTAAGTTGCCGGGGAATATCTGCCCTTGGTGGGTATGTCCGGCCAGTATCAAATCTACCTCCTTGCCATACTGTTTAATGTTTGACGGGTTATGATCCATGACTACAACAGGTAAACTTGTATCTATCGAAGTTATAATATCCGTAATTTCTTTTCTCTCAAGTCCGCCAAAACCTCCTATTGGTGATGGGTCTACCCTTCCGATTAAAACAAGCCGCTCATCAACTGTTACATATTCATCATTAAGGAGTTTAATATTGCTTTGCTCAAGAAAATGGATCATTTCCTGAAAGGTTTTTCCGCCGTCATGGTTTCCCAGGCAAGCGTATGTACCGTATGTTGGTGTGATACTTTTGAATAAATCAATCGCGCCGGAAGGATTACGCAGGGCGTTAAGATCATCGTTAAAAATATCTCCGGCTATGCACACAATGTCGGGATTCAGGTTATTGATGCCTTGAATTATATTTGAAAGGTTTTTTTCAGAATTCACCGCCCCCAAATGCAAATCGCTTATCAGGACTATTTTTAATTCAGGGAACAGCGTCTTTTCTTTAAGCCCTATATCATAGGAAACATACTTAATCTGATTTGCGTTAAATAATCCGTAACTGACAAAGCCTGTGGTTAGTAAAACCACAACCAAGCCCGCGCAAAAACGGACGCTCTGCGGAATAGGGGTTGGAATTAAGTTTGTTAATCTTCCGAGTAATACAACCAGGTCGGACGCAAGGAAAAATAACAGGAGATATACAAAAATTACCATCCAATGCGAACTTATATAACTAAATACTCTTTTTATGCTGGAAGGAATCGGCAAAAAAGCAAGAAACATTGACAGAGCAAGAAGAATATATGTTCCCGTATATATGTATACATTTAAATTCGTAGAAAACGAACAAAGCCACAGGTATATTTTTCTTGCGATATAATAATTAATGCCTCCGTAAAATGAAAACATGAGTATAATAGCGAAAATGATACCTGGGGTTATATTAATTGCGGTTCCTCCTTTTGATGTATGCCTATTACGCTGAAGGCACATGACATTATACCATAATTCCAGCATTTATTTCAACGCTACCTGCTATTTGCTCTTTGTAAAATTTGGACTTTTCCCTAATTTCTTTCTGACAAGCCAGATACTACCTTTTAAGTATGGAAAGCGAAAAATTGTATACTTTAATCCCTCTTGAGGATTTTAAGGCGGTTTTGGGGGTTGATGACCGTGAGGACAAACTGGCAAGGTTTAGCCTTGTTACCAGCACTTTTACTATTGAGCAATATTGTAAGCGGCGGTTTTTACACAAGAATTACCATGAACGGATTGAATTTGCCAATGACGAGTACCTTGTATTGAATGAATACCCTGTGCGGAAAGTCCTTTCTGTGTTTGCACTTTTCCATTTTGAGCAGCCCGTCATTATTGAACCTGATTTCTATAAAATCGTGCCTGACGAAACAAACAGGGAAGATATACCTTACACGATTATTCTTTCTCCGGCAATTCTGCGGTTAAGAAGCCTTGCCGCTTACCGTGTGATATACCGTGCGGGATATTCAATTAACAATGAACAATTAACAATTAACAATGAGGAAAGAATAAATGCTTGGAATGTGCCGGCTGACCTTGCTGCGGCTTGTTTGGAATTGGCGGCTTGGAATATGAATCGTTACCGGGGGCGGCGTATTGGCTTGTCAGGGAATGTCAAGGGCAACGGTAAAGAGGGAGAGCATTTTGAATTGTCTATGCCGGAAAATGTGCGGGGGCTTTTGGAAGCGTACAGAAGGAAAACTATTTAACAATTAACAATTATCAATTAACAGGTAACAAAGGGAAGAAGGGAGATTTTTTATGAATGTTTTTATTGAAGTGCGGATTATTGAGGCAATTCGGGAATTGCTGACGGGGCGGGTTAATGAAGTGTTAGGTGATTGGAAATATTTGATACCAGTTTTTGAAATTTCCGATTATCAAGGCAAGGCAATGGTTGTTCCTGTTATTGTTCTTTCAAGTTGTGAACGGACGGAAAAGGAACGGATTATTTTACTGGATGCCTATTCTCTCACTATTACTTTTAATGTGCCGGAAACGCAGAATAGCGAATTATATTGTTACACATACGCTAACGCTATTTGTCAGGCTTTACAGGAAAACGCTACGCTTGGCGGGGTTGTGGACAAGGTAACTATATGCGGGAAAAAATATGTGCCGCCAAAAAGACCTGGTTGTGAGCAGGATTGGGAAGTGGTGATTAGTTTAAGGGTTACGGTTGAGGAAACTAATTATGCTGGTTAATGGCTGTGATTGTTCCATTGTCATAAAAACTGCCCATAGGGAGATTGATGTTCCCTATTCTGATGAAACCTTGCGTGAAGCGGTGTCTTTTTTGCAAGAGGAAGCGGCTATCGAGGGGGACGGTGTTTGCCGTGGTATTAAGAAAAGCACAGGGGTTAAGGGGTGCGTGGTTACGCCTTTGACAATAGGGACTGCGCCCTTGCTGTTGTATCTGGCTATGGGGGCGGCTGGCAGCTCTGTTTTTGTTTCTGAAACGAAAAATTTGTTTAAGTACCAACTGAACCTTTTGCCTTTGGAAGATACGGAACATTTTGACTTGATACAAGACCGAAAAAACGAGCGTCTGTTTTTTGAATATTGCCGTGTGTTCGGGTTTGAGTTACGAGTTATGCGTAACGAGGCAATAAAGCTAAAACTGGATTTGTGCGGGGAATATGCGCCGAAAGTTTACCCCTATCTTGATACTTTTGAACGTGAAGCGGGAGAACGCTTTAGCGGCGATTGTGTTAAGTATTTTATCAATGGCAAGGAATATACAAATATATACGGCATTACCCTTATTTCAAAAAAACGCGGCGGGACTAAAACGGAAATTTGGATTAAACGCTCATTACAAAAAGGCTCTGACTTTCCTGTGAATATTGAGGATTTGGTTATTACGGCTCAACTATTGCGGGATAAATACGAATACCGCCATTTTGGAATGTTCAGGATAACGCTAAAGAGGCTTGTTCAAATTTCTGATGAGACGGAAATAAACACTTCGGGGGCGGTTATCGGGTCGCTTCGGTTTTATGTTTCGGGCGGGACGGAAGCGGAAGTTTTTACATCTGGCGAGGAAATAATAGCATGAAGTTTTATGAGATTGACAACGCTTTACAAGAAGCCATTGCCGGTGGCGATAAGCCTGTACGGATTAAAATTGAATTTCAGGTAGGCGGTCATTTTGAGACTGTTTTTGAAAAAGACATTATCGATGCGAATTTTTACAGCTTAAAAGAAAAAGCGGGGGGAACTTCATCAAGAGCCGAATTGTTAATTGATAATCCAAACGGCATATATTCATATTCAGGCGTTGGTTACGGTTCACAGGTTAAAATATCCTTTTCACTTGGGGAAGGGTTGGCATATTTCCAGCGGTTTGTTTTTTATATTGACGAAAAGGGAATACAGAATGTCCGGGGTCCAGGACGGAAACGGTATATTCTTATCGGTCTGAGGGACTTGTCTTATAAATTGAGAAAAACAGACGAGAATAGGGACTGGTCTTCTCCGGCTGTTTTTACTTATTCGGTTGTATGCGATAAAAGCAAACCGATAAAATCACTTGTCCACGGTATAGCTCAACGTGCGGGGCTGGCTATCAATGACATTGATTGCTCTACTATTTCGGTAACTTTGCCTTATGTAAAATTAGAGCGTAATATTTGGGCAGAATTGTCAAGCCTTGCCGTGGCTTACCGCTGCCATTTAGAATGTCCAGTGGAAAAGCCGCTGGTGTTTGCACATTCGCCATACCAAATCAGTGAACAGTTAACAGTTAACAGTGAACAAATTGAAGAAAATCCATATTTGTTCAAGGGCGAAGATATATTTTATTTACGAAGGATTGAAAAATCGGAACTTTACAGGAATACGGTACGGCTAAAAATTAATATGCCTGTGGTGCTTGATAAACAGGAAATTTGGCGGTATGACGATAATCCTGTTTTTTATGACGAGTTTTTACAAGCCCATTACCCTTTCAAATTTCCGCTGGTTCGTAAAATCGAAGCGGGAGAATATGAAGCTCGTTACAGGGTTTTAGACGAAAACGGCAAAGAGAGGAATGTCATTTATGCTGACAAAATCGACACTAAACAGGAAGCGGAAAATCACCTTGATTATGACGGTGGTGGTTTTTCGTATTCCCATTATGACATTGGCTCATTCCATGACAGGGCAATTTTAACGCTTCAAAAAGATAATGATGGCGATTTATACATTGCTTCTATTTTTGGGCGTCCTATCGTTTTGGACTTAAACCGTTCCTGTTACATGAAAGATGTGGACGAGGTTGCGGCTTACGGAACGGTGGCACTCAATGTTGGCGGTACTTATTTTTCAGATGATGTTGTCGGCGGCGATTACGGAACGCTTAAACACTATGAGGATTGGGTAATCAGGGAACTGGAAGAAAGACTACAGCATAGGCGGGAGTTTACCGTCAAGACGCATAGGGCGGTGTTCCATGCAAGGGTGGGGGCGAAGGTCAAATTAGGAATGAGGAATGAGGAATTAGCAGGGGAGATTACCGCTTTTCATTGGAGGTATCGGAAAAATGAGGCGTTTGTGGCGGCGTTCAAGATTAGGGACGCAGAGTAGGCACGGCGTTAAGCCGTGTTTAACAGAATATGTGGCAGTGCGGGAGCGCAAATAAACGCCCCAGTTTGCCAGCAAATGC
>Ga0268262_10007633_pt1 | contig 10026 bp, 1 predicted proteins | sample TergutNc150P3_FD_190354 | JGI IMG/M metagenome (GOLD analysis project Ga0268262, IMG submission 190354) | Nasutitermes corniger P3 segment gut microbial community from laboratory colony in Florida, USA - Nc150 P3 (SPAdes) (version 2) | ecosystem: Host-associated > Arthropoda: Insects > Digestive...
TATTGTAGCAGGAGTATTTGAAAATAATTATACAGATGCTAAATGGCTTGTAGATACTACTGGACTTGGAACATATAATGGTGGTCAACCTACACTTTATGCGAATGGAGTTTATTCTCAAGGAGGAGCAATCTATTCAGACCCAAATACTGGCAGATTGCAAATAAGAGGAGGACGCGTAAGAAGTGATGATACTAATATTACTGTGCGTGGCACAAATTATACTACTTCACGACCAATCACGAATTATTTTACTAGATTTGATAATAATAAAGCAGGATTAGGAGGAGCGATTGCTGTTGCAGAAAGTCGTGATGTTTTGATGTCTCCATTTATTGGTGGTTCAGATGTGAATAATATTTTGAATAACTTTGGAATAAGAGTTTCATTTACGAATAATTACGCTTATGCAGGCGGTGGTGCTATATACTCAAGACGCAATATGGAAATTTTTGGTGCTGGCGGAGAAACAAAGGACTTCCGAAATTATAATTATTTCAATAAAATTAAATTTGAAGGTAATGAAGCAGCATTTTCTGGAGGAGCACTTCATTTAGAAATTCCAACAGGTTTTGGTAGTACTCAAATTCCAAATACAAGAATTGTAAATATCAGAAGAGTTGAATTCACAAGTAACAAAGTTGGAAAAAGAGCATACAATGATATTAATAATGTGAATAACACTATCAAAGAAGAAATGAGAGGTGGTGGTGCTATTTATGCTTTATGGACTGATTTGAATGTAGTTAAAGCAGTTAGTTTCGACAGTAATGAAGTATATAATGGAAATGGTGCTGCTATAGCAATGATAAGTCCATTTTCAATGACAGAAAGATTGTTTTTAACTGATTTAGATCTTATTGAATATGACCAATTATCATCAGATGCAAGAGAAGGAACTTCACGAGTAGCTAGTGGTTATAAATCAATTAATAATCCGTTTACTTATGGGAATAAAGATTATCCTGTTGAGCAATGGAGGAATGGAAGTGGTGTTATAGATAATCTTCCAGGAAACATCAGTGCTTTGAAAGGAATGTTAACAATATTTAATAACAATAGGGCTTATGTTTCTAAAGAATTGGCAGAAGAACAAATTAAAAACTATGGAAATACTCAATTAGGTGAAGGTTATTCTATGCCTCATGCTACTTTCTATAGCCAATACTGGTTCACTCCAGAAAAAGGACTTATTGCTGGTAGTGGCGGCAACTTAATAAGTGTTGAAAAAGTAACTGGAACTAACGATTGGAAATGGGAAAATATAGAAGTTAAAGATGCTGGTATATACGACTTTACGAAGATTCATTTTGTAACAGCAGATTTAGGATATCTTTCAAATGCTCATGGTGCTATTTTCAGAACAACAAATGGTGGTGCTAATTGGACAAGAGTGTATTACGACGAATTAGAAGATGCAGAATCAATAAATAGTATGCATTTCTATGGTACTTCTTCTAATGGCGTTGCTGTTACTAGTAAAGGTAAAATTCTTCTTACAAAAGATGGAATAAATTGGGATACTACTGTAGGGTCAAAACGATTAGACCACATACTTAATGATGTGCAATGGACGGGAAACATTTTATATGCAGTTGGAGAGCATGGTGTTATTCGTAAAAGTATAGATTCAGGTCAAACTTGGGATATAGAACAAAGTGTATCAGGTATGCAACAAACAGAATTTTCTTTTAGGAGAGTTTGGTTTGTGGGAGCAACAAAAGGTTTTATAATAGGAAACAGAGGAATTATGGCAGTTACAGAAAATGGTGGTGATTTATGGAATGCTGTTACAAATACTCCTTTCTCTTCAAATGAAACTTTAACATCTATTCATTTTTATGGTGCTACTGATGGTTATGTAACATCAGATAAAGGTAATATTTATAGAACAACAGATGGTGGTGCTACTTGGACACTACTTAAAAATTTCAGTAGTGGATTATACTCTATTTACTTATTTGGAACTAGCGCTAGTAACGTATTTATAGGTGGAGGTAATGATTTAATACAAGTTACCACAGATAACGGTAGCACTTGGAATTCAATAGAACCATCAAAGAAAGCAACTCAAATGGGTTGTCAAAGGCAACATGGTCATATGGCAGGTTTATATGAAAATGGTTTGGGACTTGGTGGAGCTCTCTATATATTAGATTTCAAAAGTAACGATCTTAATCTTAGAAAAGATAGTATTTACTTTAATCGTGTAAGAATGACTGATAACTTTGCTTTTACCGGCTCTGCTATTTATTCAGATAATTATGATTTGAAATTAGTTTTCAACCGTTCATTAATTAGAGGAAATACAACTGATACTATAAATTCATTAGGAAGGCAACAAAATGCAATAACAGGTTCTTATATGCCAGATAATAATGATGTTAATTTTGTTAATTTTGCATCAAGTGATTTGGCGTCTGCAACTATTTACGGAGAAGTTCAAGGTCCATTAACAAATTATTCATCTTCTCCTAAAGAAAAATTTTCTACTATAGCAAATTCAATATTTGAAAATGAAGCAAGATTCTTAATTAGATTGCCAGATGTTCCACATACTAAAGGTGTTTTGGCAACGAAACCACCTCCTACTGGTGGTGGTGGTTCTGATACATTGAGAGGTAATTACTGGGGTAGAACAGAAGCCGATGTTACTTTAAGTATCTTAAATTCGCATCCAACAATTAATCCTGGATTAACAAATATGTCTACATTCTTTGTTGCTTCACAAACAACATTATATGAAAGGATAGCAGATAGTAGTTATTTGCCATATTTTAATAATGTTGATACAAATAATGTTTCTGAAGATTTAAGAAAACAAGGACCATTTGAAATTAATACTAGTTATTATACACCTACTGCTACTAACATTAGATATAAAAGTATTGAATTAAATAATGCAGCGGGTACTCAACAAATAGAACCTGAGAAAAATACAATACCAGAAAAATATCTATTTTCATATGGTATTTATGATTTGCACGACAAAGGTAATAATATCAAAACGGCTGATTATTCTCGAAGAAGAATGGTGCCAATCGAAGATTTTGCTGTTGGAAATCCGATTACTTTAAGAACTTATGAAGATATTCATGATTTAAGACCAGAACTAAGCAAAAAAACTAAATATGTGAAAAGATGGGTTAGAGATCCAAAATATTCAGAAGCTGTAGATGCTAGTGGAAACTTTATATATCCATCAATACACAAAATACAAGCAGAATGGAAACCAATGAGAGATGAGGGTGTAGTTCCAAAATATTATCATCCATTAGGAATGCCTGTTTATCTTGAAGCAGAAATTGATTTCTCTGGACTTGATGATGAACTTAACTGGGATTATAGACACCAAGCATCAACAGTATTCTTTATTATTAATGAAACTACTGCTGATTTTATCAGAGTTGAATTCAAACAAGTGCAAAGCGTTATAACTAATAAAAATAAACCTTGGGCTGGCACAAAATTTAGGGCTGATGTATATTTAGTGCCTGATTCAACAAATAGAAATGGTGACCATGGAAAAAGACGTAATAATGAGGGTTTAAGGAATATAGGTTCTAATGGAACATTCCCATTTGCTGGTCAAGGAAGTTATGATATGTTGGGTAAATTATCTCCAAGAGGTCTTACTGAGGAAAATCTTATTAGAGGTCTTGACTCAGCAGCAGAAAATGAAGATTATGCAGCACTTGGTGGTAGAAAATACTCAGCTGTATCTACTAACGGTAGAAGTAATTTTATGTTAGGTAATTTCCCTAAATTATATGCTAATTCAAGTATGCCAGACAATAATGATGTTGGAATAGAATCTAAAAATACATATTTTGCTGGTGAAAGATATGGCTCTTTACCTGTAAATGTTGGTGATGTTGTTAGAGTGATTTCAAGAACAGTATTATGGAAACAAGGTCCTGAAGCAGCTTATGATGGTGGTATAACATTTATTATTAAAGATGATATTGAACCTCCTATATTTACTGGAGATATTGTAATGTTTGATACTGATTCATTAAATCCGTATATGACTAATAAAAATGGTGATTATCCAGTTTATAATAAAGTAAGACCTAATCAAAATAATGGTATTAATACTGATACTGTTATCAACAAGAATTTATTAAATAAATTATTTGTTGCAACTGATAGAGATTACCCTGCTCCGAACGGAAAGTATTCTAATCTTGGTTATAGTTCTAATCCAAATCAACCTCGAGAAGATTCATGGAGAGGAACAGATAGTTTGATTAACATTACGGCTATTGATAATAATTCTTTCTATAATCCTTTGGTGCATTTAGATGCAACTAATAATTATACTTCATTGAAATATACTTGGGATATTCTTCCTGATGCATTAGGTTCAACAGCAGGTTTAAATTATTGGTTGATGGCTGATACAGTATATACTAATCAAGCAAATAGTACAAGAGATGGTGCATTTGGTTATATTTATCTAAAAGGACAACCAATAAATCCATACATTGTTCCAGGAGGCGAAAAAGTAAGAATAACCGCTACAAATTATGCTCCGGGCTATGATTTAATTGCAGTTCTTAGAGATGCTGGAATAAGTGAAGAAGAAATAGCAATGCTCTATAAAACATATCCTTCTTATTTGAATGCTCCAGTTTATAATTCTGATAATGCAAGATTCTTGCAACAAGATAGTATTGCAATGAAAAATGAAACGCATTCTTCAAAAGATATTACAATCTTTGTTATGGATAGTTTGCCAAGATTTATTCCATATAATCTTCCTGCGGATTCATTTAAAGTGAAAAAGTATATTACTTCTAATAGTAATGAATTTGAATATGTTAGATATAGACCAACAGAATATCAAGCGGGAGTTACTACTGATGGTAGTGATAATACTAATCCAAGAAGACAAAGAGTTATAGCAAATCTAACAGATAAGTTAAGATTCAGAATTGATATTAACACAGATGATGAAATTGAAGATGAAACAGCGGCTGCAAAAGGTTGGGATTTCCGTTATGGACGCACAGCATACTCATTTGCAAACCAAACTGAAAGCGCTGGAGATACTCTTATTATTGATACAGTAGTTAACATTGATATATTAAATCCTAAAGTAGAATATTCTCAATATAAACCATCTTGGATGGCACCTCAATATTTCTTTAGATATGATGATGCTACTGCGAATGATAGTTTTCTAGTAGATTTCACAAGTGCTGGGAAAATGAATATCAGAATGGATAGAAATACTGCATTGGATTTGTTGAAAACTAAAAATCCTAACTTAGGTGCTAACAGAAAAGTTTATAATTATGATACTGCAATGGCAGTTGTTGCAAATGATGGACATGGTGGTAAATCAGTTCAAATTTATGATTTGTATGTAAATTTCCAACCTGAATTTATTACTGCTTCATTATTAGATGCTGAAGAAGGTGTTGAATATAATCCTACATTAGGAACAGGTAAAGAAGATACATCAAGAGCAATAAGAGTTTATGATGCAAATGAAGATCAAAAACATACATTTGAATTATTATATTCAAATGACCCAAGATCCTCATTGGACTTAGATCCTTATTTTGCTTCAATAGATAAAATAACACCAGTGAATTTAATTCCATTGAAAGTTAATGCTACTCCTACTTGGTTAAGAATCAATAGCCGAACTGGTATGCTGTATGGTGTTCCAGTAGTAAGAGATATCGCTGATACTTTAGTGAAAGTAACGGTGATTGTTACTGATGATGATGGATTAAGAAATATTGAAACTTTCAACTTGCGAGTTAAACTTAATAATTCTGCTCCAAAAATCACTGCAAGCCCAGTATTAGGTTGCTTTGAAAAAGGTAAAACCATAGATGAGTCATTTAAAGTTTGGGATAGAGATTTAAAACGTACTGGTGCGAATGCTGAAGAACTTAGACTTTTTACTAATAAATCAAACTTTGTATTTAAAAAATTATCGTCAGACGATACAATACAAACAATAAATGGCGCATTAGTAAATGATACAGTAGTAATTCGTATCTATTGTGGTAATTTCCAATGTAGTCCTACTGAACTTGATGCTTATGGACGTTATCCAATCCAAATAATAGTAAGAGATAGGTCTGGTGCTAGTGATACAATAACTTATTATGCTAGAGTTTCTGAAAGGACTGACTTTACTTCAAAAATTAAAGTTCAGAACAGCTATGGTCATTACCAAATATTAGAATGGGGCGTTGCTCAAAATTCAACAATTGGAATAGATGCTAACTTCTGTGAAATAGAAGTACCTCCAAAAGGAGCAACAGATGTTTTTGATTCTCGTTGGGATATTAGTTCTACTCAGGGAATATATAGAAATATTGTTCCACCATTACAAAGTGGAGTATTTAGATATAATGGTATATTCCAAGCAGGCGGACAAAGTATATCGTCACCGGCTTATCCAGTAAAATTGATATGGAATCCTAATACAGTTCCCGCTTCAAATCCACAAGGTATAACATATGTGCTTGAAGATAATCAATCAGCAGGAAGTCTATTCAGAGTTAATATGAATAATGTTTCTGATAGAAAAATTGCTAATGGTATTATAGAATTTAATGAAGTTAAATCAGATTCTGTAGAACTTATAATTAAATCTCCTAATATTAATGGATTTATGATTAATTATGATCCACCAAATGATGTGGAAGAGATAGAAGATATTACAGAATCAGAATTGGTTAATATTTCTCCAAATCCAATAATTCAAAATGTTAATGAAATTAATTTGCAATTTGATGTTCAAAGAGCAGGTAATGTTTCTATTGAGTTATTTGATTTATTAGGAAATAAAGTTGTTACTATCCTTGATGAATATTATCCTGCTGGAAAAGGTCATATAGTTAAATTTAACTTGAGCGATATGAAAGGCAGCAAACTTTCTACAGGAACTTATACAGTTAGAATGAAAACAGGTGTGAAAACATCTCAAAAGAAATTAATTGTTGTTAATTAATGTTAAAACTTAAAGCAGGTCTTCGTCCGAGAAGATTGAAGACCTGCAATTTTAAATAAATTGAATTTTATTAATAAATAATAGGACATATAAAATGAAAAAATCATTCTTATTTATACTTAGCATTGTTGCAATGATTTGTTTGCTTTCAAGTCAATTCACAGTAAAAGCTAATGTATATACACAATTTAATTCGGTTGGAACAAAAGGTTTCCAATGGATTGATACTTTTTCTTCAACTGGTTATACCAGAATACCAGAAACCGATTTTAAAGTTAATTGGCAAACTGGAAGTCCAACAACGGACACAGAATTAGATGATGGCTATGCAAAAATACCATTAGGATTTAGTTACAGATACAACGATTCAACATATAGTAGTGTTTATGTATCTATTAATGGTTTCATAACTTTTGATCCGCCACAAAACAATACGGTTCTATCACGCCGTGATACGAATTTCTTTAGAGCGGGTGTTGGTCTTCCATCTAATGTAATTGCTCCATATTGGGGAGACCATAAATATTGGCAGAAGGACGATCCTCAAATAAAATTACATGGTTGTGAACCTAGTGAAATAGGTTATGAGTGGGGGATAATAAATACTACTAATCCAATTGATAATACTCCATGGGAACAAAAGTACTGTTTAATTAGATGGTCAAATTTGAATGTTAACTGGAGAACTCATCCTGAGTGGGCCAACGAAGTTAACCCTGATCCGCCAGATTATTTTTATGGTAATATAGCTTCATTCCAAGTAATAATTTATGAAGGACCAAATGCTACTACAGCACCTCGAGGAGATGTCGAATTTCAATATAACACTTTGGGAAGAACTCAAATTCAAACAGAGAATTTTCCAAATTCTATTTTAAATCCTGCTAATAGAGCAGCAATAGGTGTTAATGGTAAAGGTTTGTCAAGCAGTGGTGATGCCGATTTTATTAATGCTCTTTACAATGGAAATAGAGCAGGTTATTCAGCAAATATCTTTGACCAGAGAAATCAAAGAACTTTTGCTACAGAATGGCCTCCTTCTTGGAATGCAACACACTCAATAATTTTAAGAGCAAATTATTCAACGACTCCTCCTTTGGCTGGTGATACAATTTGGGGAGACGGAGATGCTGATATGTCAAAAATTGCTGGTGAAAGACATAATCAATATGCTGATTTTCAGAATGTATTTGTAACAATGAATGATGTTAGAAGAATAATGGTAGCTCTTATAGATGGAAAACCTTTGGATTCTGCTTATAAAATGGAAGCTTTCCATGGCGATGTTAATCATGACGGAAGATATTATTATTTTGTTGCTAATGATGTTAGGGTTAGTAGATATTTTATTTCAGATCCAAACAAGCCTTCAAAAGATACATTCTATATTAGTCTTGAATTATCTAATAGTCCATTTGGATTCCTTCCTTACTATGGAAAGAATAATGATTATATTGAAATGGATTTTATAGGTTTAGGAACAGTAGATATGACTAATAGATATAGAAAAGTGAAACTAATTGACCCATTCCCAAGTAATGGTAATCGAGTTAGAGTAACTTTACTAAATCTTGCAGATACCACAGTAATGCTTGCTGCAGTTGCTGCTACTAATGGACAATTTCCAGAAGATAAAGTATCTTTTAAAATGAAGAAAAATATCAATTGGGCTGATTCAACGTATAAACAAGGATTAGAAGGTTTGCCAATAAGTGATGCACAAAATGAAATATTCTGGGAAGCAAATGAAGATGATGCAGCAGATATTATATCATATTTAGAGGGCAGACATCCATATTTACCTTGGTGGTATGGAAATACTGTATGGCAAAGGCCAGGAAAAATATCAGTTGTTCCTTATCAATATGCTAATAACATCATTTTCCAAAATGCTGAAATGTTAGATAATGGAACAGTTAAAATTCCTGTTTATGTGAATGGTCTATGTGATGGAACTTTGTCTTCATTATTTACATTGAATACAGATATTGTGAATTTTGAAAGTGCGCATCCAGATTTAGTAGTAGAATATTCTAATGAAACAAAGAAAGCAGTATTTGCTGCAAACGGATATTTTACTGCAAATTCACCAATTGCTTATCTTTTTGTTAAAAATAATGAACAAAATGAAATTAAAGCAACAAGTGTTAGATTTAAAGGAAACTCTGTATCAGATGTATCTTTGAAATTGAAAGGACGAGTTCTTGATGCAGAAACTAATTCTGCTATGCAAATTAAAACAAATCCAGTAGTAACAAATACAGATATTGTTTTGAATATTGCTAATACTGGTAACTATTCATTGGCAATTTATGATGTAAATGGAAATTTAGTAAAAACACTTTCAAATGGTTTGTTAAGTGCAGGTAATCATCAATTTACATTTAATGTTAGTGGAGAAGCAGAAGGAACTTATTTTTGCAGATTAGAAAGCGAAAATGTTTCTTTAGTAGTAAAAAAGATTATCATTGTGCGTTAATTAATTTTAATATAACAATAACAATATTAACAAAAAAATGATGATAAAAACCCAAATAAAAAAGAAATATATTTTAACAACAAAATATACTTTGATTTTAGCATTGTTGTGCTGGTTACTGTGCTACAGTAACCAGCCGGTAATGGGTTTTGAAATAGAGCCAATACTTAGTATTGATAAAAATGAGATAGATATATGTGATACATCTCAATATTCAAGAGAATTTATTTTGACAATAGACCTTGGACAAATTATCAACCCAGCAGATTCTCTTTATGGAGCAGAAGTATGGTTAGGGTATGACATAGGAAAATTAGAAATGATGCAAGTATTAACTCCTTTTTCTTTGTTTAATGGTATAGAGAGTAGAACAAAAATATTTGAGTATTATTATATAATAGAAAATGCTAATATGGGTAAAAAACTTTTATATGGTAATCGTGTTTTGTTAAGAGTGCAAGGGAAATTAAAAAATTCGTATAATGATATTGGTAATGCAAAAATTTTTATAGCAAGAATGTTTTTGGGAGATGAGTTTAAGTTAAGTTATGAAAAAGGTTTGATGGGG
>Ga0268262_10007635_pt1 | contig 10023 bp, 8 predicted proteins | sample TergutNc150P3_FD_190354 | JGI IMG/M metagenome (GOLD analysis project Ga0268262, IMG submission 190354) | Nasutitermes corniger P3 segment gut microbial community from laboratory colony in Florida, USA - Nc150 P3 (SPAdes) (version 2) | ecosystem: Host-associated > Arthropoda: Insects > Digestive...
AAGGAATGTTTTGAACTATTATCCTCTGTTCAAACAATTCAGTTTTCTCCAATATTTTCCCATTTGGCAATATAAAAGCACTTATTCCGGTATTTGCCGCCCTAACAACCCCTATTCCGTTCTCTACCGCGTGGGCACGTACCAAATTAAAGTGCTGGTAGGGCGCAATGCTTTTGTAAAACCAGCCGTCATTTGTGATATTGGCTATGAAATTAGCTCCTTTTCGCTTTGCATCCCTCAAAATATTGCCATAAATGGCCTCGTAACATATAAGCGGGCTAAAATTCCCCGGCTGCCATATTGAAAGGCTATCCCCTGGCGAAAATTCACCACCCCCCAAATCCACGTAATTTACTACCGGAAAAATATTGTCAAAGGGGATTTTTTCGCTGAAAGGCACAAGATGCATTTTTCTGTATTCCGATGCTGGCTCGCTAGAGCTAAACAAAAAAGCCGAATTATATATATCGTATTTCCTTTTTCTCTTTGATTCCGGGTTCCAAGCTCTATTCAAGGCTCCAATAACAATGGCGGTATTACTTTTTTTGGCATAGTTCTCCAGAAAGTTGATTTCTGTAGCTCGCGCATTTACAAAGTCTGGAATGGCAGTTTCTGGAAATAAAATAAGGTCAATGCTATCTGGTTCCAAAGTCTCAAACAAATCCCAGGTTTGTGTCATAACAGAATCAAAGTATTTCTTGCTCCATTTTTTTGTTTGATAAATGCTGGGTTGCACAACTGCAACATTCAAAGTATTATCCGTTTCTTTTTCATCTGTCAAAATTCCATAGCCGCCAATATAAAAGATTATGACTAGAGCTAGCGGTGCAAGCCCTAGCTTTTTTTTCTTTTTCAAAATAGCCGTAGCCAAACACATATTTGAAGCGATGATTATTGCAGAACAACCAAATACTCCAAAAAGCGCATAAGATTGCATAAGCTCAAGGCTATTCCCAAATACAAGCCCAAGGGAAAGCCAGGGAAAGCTCATATCACCTTTTGCTCGCAATACTTCAATGCCTGCCCAAAAAAATGGAAAAAGAAAAGACGCGGGAATTTTAATAAAAACATAAGCATATAAAAGCGCAAACAAGCTTAAATAAGCAATGCTTAAAAAAAGTCCAGAAAAAATTAGAGCCGGTGGTGCAACATCGCCAACATGATAAAGCCAATATATGCTAATGGCATTGAATAAAAAAGCACCGAGGTAGCTTGAGGTCAAGGCTGCTTTTTTACTCGCTGTTTTTAAAACATAAAACCACGGAGCTAAAAACACCAAAGCTCCCGGACCAAGCGGAAAGGGTGGAAAGCAAAACGCTAAAAGCATCCAAGAGGCAAGCGAAAGCAAAATGGCTTTTTTTGTGTTCATATTTTAAGTTTCCGAAAGTTGCCAGTCTGAATTATTCTTTATTTTATCAGTAGCTGTTTGTATTATTTTTTCTGCGGCAAGAGAGTCTCCACCCAAGGCTAGTTCCAAATTTTCTTTGCACGAATATAACTCTTCCGGAATTTTGTGAGTATTGCCATCGCTCAAAAATTTTTCCAAAACGTTATTGCACATATCCAAAGCCTCCTTGAAAAAATTTTGCAAAATAAGGCAATTTACATAAGTTCTCCAAGTTATGAAATAATAAGGACCTTGCATTGCAACCTCATATATTTTGCAAGCCTTGGCATATTCTCCTTTGCGTGCATATAACTCCGCAACAAGAGAATCTATCCTAGCGCAGTGCTTGGGATTATCCTTTTCTTTTTCTTTTATGGTTTCGTAAAGCTTCAAAGCTTTTGTAAAATAGCTAATGCCGCGCCGTGCCGCGCCTGTTGCAAATTTCTGGTTGCTAGCAAGAGAGGCATAACAAAGAGCAACATTTCGCCAAGTGGAAAAAAAGTAATCCGCTTCCCAATTTATTTCATTGTAAACATCAAGAGCTTTTGCATAATCCTGTTTTAACCTGTAAATAAAGGCTATGGATTTTTTTGCAGAAATGGCATGTGAATTGTCTTTTTCCATTTCTGTTATTTTTTTGTAATACTCCAAAGATTCGTCAAGCCTTCTCATTTGGCATATACAATCTGCCAAGCCTTCATATACTTCCCTGTTATAGTTCTTAGCGCATTTTTTATAATAACCTTCTGCATGGCTGAATTTTTTATGAAAGCGTAAAATATTTGCCATAGTTAAATTCAAAGAAAATGAAAGCGGATTTTTGCTCAAGTAAGATTTTGTGAAACTAACCGCTTGCTTCAAGTTTCCTGCTCTGCTGTAGTTTATGGCTATGGATATTATTGCGCGTTCGTTCTCAGGTTCTTTTGCAAGCAGTTGAACAAAACATTCATGAGCTTTTACAAAATCTCCCTTTTCTTGCCAAACCCTTCCCATAGATATAAGAGAGTAAGAATCTTTTGGCTCTTTTTCGAGCAGCTCGGTTAAGCACTGAGCAGAATCGTTGTACTTGCCGAGCTTGCCAAAAATAACCGCGCGCATCTTTTTTGCCGGCTGAGAATCCGGTTGTATTTCCAGCAGTTTGTCTGTTATGCCAAGTGCTTTTTCGTACTCATTATTCCTTGCAAGCGAAGATGCGAGATTGTGCAAAACGCCAATGGAATTATTGGATTTTTTCATGGCATATTCAAAATAAGGAATGGCTGCGGAAAAGTTGCGCATTTTATGATATATGCGCCCAATGGCATTTTCTATTTCCCAAATTTTGTCTGCGCCTTCGGTTTTTTGGGCTTCTTGAAGCATAGCAAGTGCCTGCTCCAAATCGCCAGCATCCAAAATTTTTGAAGCTTGTTCAAAAGCCTCATAAGCAGGCAATTTAAATCTGTAATCATTTTTTTGGTTTGCATTTTCTTTATTTTCAAAAAGCTTGCGCGATGCCATGCTTTCAAAGAAATTTATGGACTTCATTGCAGAATTTCTGTGAGCAGGATTTTGGTCTATAGACAAAATGTATTGATATACTTTTAATGCCAAAGGAAATTTTTGCAATTTTGAAAGAATGGTTGCTATTGAATTATAAAGCGTAAAACTGTACATCCTTCCTATTTTTCTGGCTTTGTTATAATGTGAAAAAGCCTTGCGATAATTTTTTTCCGAAAAGGCAAGCGAACCAGCAAGCAAGTGGGCCTCTGAGGAATTTGGCGAAATTGAAAAAAGCAAGTCGCAACTATCCCAAGCCTCTTTGTAATTTCCCTGAGCGTGGTAAATTGTTCCTTTTAATTTTAATGCTTTTTCGCTTTTGCTATTTACCTGTTGCAGAATTTTGTCTGTGCATTCCATTGCTTCGCTTAAATTTTTCGAATGGAAAAGAGTGTAGCCAAGCGATATGAAAACCTTTTCTATATCTGAGTTTTGCGGATTTTCATATTTCAGAACATCGCAAAGAATCTCGTAAGATTTTTTGAAATCGCGTTGCATTTGCTTAACCACAGCCATAGAAGTAAAGCATTTTATGTTGTGCGGCCTAAGCGCAAGCGAAGACTGAAAACAGTTATAGGCTTCATCAAACAGATTCAGTTCCATATAGGCAATGCCCATATTGTACCAAACGCCGGCAACATCGTTGCTTGAATTGCCATGTGAAAGTTTCAGCGAAAGCTGAAACTCATCAATAGCAGCTTTCTGCTGCTCTGTTCTTAAAAACATCAATCCCAAAAGCGAGTGAAGTTCAAAAACTTCGCTATCTGGATCTTGCTTTTTTAACTCTAAAATTTCGTTCAAGAGTTTTTGGTACTCTCTTGTGCGCTTTTCCCCAAACAAATGAGAAGCTTCCGTAATCTCTAGAGATATACGCGCGCATTCTTCCTTAATTTCAGAATAAGAACTATCTTCGTAATTCGCATTATTCATTTTATCCCCCTACTAGTTATTAGCCATCAACCTTTATTTTTTTCTATCCATAATCCTATTTTTTGCATTAACTTTTACAACCTTTGGTCGCCAGCTCTTTGCTTCTTCTGGTGATAAAGATATGTAAGCAGCTATTATCACCAAATCATTTTTTTGCACAAGTCGTGCAGCTGCCCCATTTAAGCATATAGCGCCGGATTTTTGTTTACCTTCTATTACATAAGTTTCAAAACGTTCTCCATTGTTTAAATTTAGTACATGAACTTTTTCATGCAAAAACAGCCCAGCCGCTTGCATAAGCTCCCGATCTATTGTTATTGACCCCTCATAATCCAAACAAGCATCTGTCACTGTAGCCCTATGGATTTTGCTTTTTAATAATTCTACTAACATACCTGGTTATAATATAGAAAAAAATCTTCTGGTTTCTTCTTCAACATTTTTTGCGCTGAATATGGCAGAACCTATGACAAAAATATTTACACCAGCAGCACTTGCAAGGGGCAGGGTTTCCAAGTTTATGCCGCCATCCATTTCTATTTGCAAATTTGGCTTCATAGCGCGTAAATTGCGAACCTTTTCCAAACAATATGGAATTAGTGATTGCCCGCCAAAACCGGGGTTTACGCTCATAATCAAAACCATATCTGCTAGGTCTAGAACATCTGTTATGGCAGAGATTGGAGTGGCTGGGTTTATCGCAATGCCAGCTTTGCATCCCAGTTCTTTTATTTGGTTTAACAATCTATCCAAATGTTTTGTTGCTTCTGCATGAACGGTTATATATTGAACGCCTGCTCTAGCGAATGCCTCTATATGAAGCTCTGGGTTATTTATCATTAAATGGCAATCGAGCGGAAGTTTTGTGCACCCCCGAATTTGCTGGGCAATGCCAGGGCCAAAGGAAATATTGGGAACAAAACTTCCATCCATTATATCTAAATGAATCCAGTTTGCACCGCCTTTTTCGGTTGCTTTTATATCTGCTTCCAAATTCAGGAAATTGGCATTTAAAACACTGGGAGCTATTATCATATAGGCTAATTTACATAAATTCGTTCATATACATTTCTGATTTCTGAGAAATTTTCTGGATTCTTCCTAAAAGCCAAATCGTCTGCGCGAATTGAATATTTGCCGGTTTTATTGCGGGAAATATCAAAGTGCGCAGTACACTCCATTCCAAAAAAATTGCACAATGAATCCACTATCATTTTGTTCGCATTTATCTTTGCTTCTGCGCTGTGACCTGCTATGTGCGGGGTTGCTATTTCAATTAAAGGCAAAAGAGAGGCATCTATGCTAGGTTCGTTTTCCCAAGTGTCTATAACTGCACCACCCAAATGCTTTGACTGCAAGGCCCCACGCAAAGCCTCGCTATTGCACACTGCACCGCGAGCAGCATTTATAAACCATGCGCCCTTTTTTGTTTTGCAAAAAAAATCCTCGTTTGCCAGATGCTTGGTAGGATGCTTTCCGCTTGTTTCGAGAGGTGTGTGGAGTGTTATTATGTCTGCTTCAAAAATATTATCGTTTAAATTTTTTGGCGGATCGCATAACAAAATTCGCATTCCAAAACTCTCCGCATTTTTTTTCACGCAAGAGCCAACTGCGCCAACTCCAACTATTCCAAGCACAAGTTCCTTTAGAGGTTTGCACATTTTTTTTGAAATTTCAATCAAGGCAGCAGATATATAATCTGCAACAGATTCTGCATTGCTGCCATGTGCAGTTGCCCAAAAAATTCCATTCTTCTCACAAAATTCAGTATCTATATGTTCATAACCAGAAGACACCGTTCCTATAAACTTTACCTTTGTGCCAAGCAATGTTTCTGCACCATATTTTCTGGTTGAGCGAATAATCAAGGCATCGGAATTTGTCAGCGTTTCTTTTAAAATATTTTCAGAATTTAAATATTGAACCGCAAACCAAGGTTCCAAAACTCCACGCAAAGAATAGATAGTTGCATCAATGGACAATACAAGATTTGAACTTGTGACCTCTGCCGTGTGAAGGCAGCGCTCTAAACCAACTGAGCTAATTGTCCTTTTCAAACCTTTTAGATTATATATTTGTTGTTCGGTGCTGGCTCGGCTACAAATTTTCTGTACACAGTAGTTGCACCATACCTCTCAGTTGCAAATTCATCATTGAGGTTGTACATATTTTCTGCCGAACCCAAAAGCAAATAACCATTTGGCGCAAGTACCTGATAGAGCTGCGAAAGTATTCTGCGCTTTGCATCATCTGTAAAGTAAATCAAGATGTTGCGGCAGAATATAACATCAAAAGAACCTATTTGCGTGAATTGGTCTTGAATATTCAATGCCTTAAATTCCACAAGGTGACGAATTGTATTGCTTATCACATAGAACTCGCCTTCTTGCAAAAAATATCTTTTACGCATTTCAGGATCCAACCCGCGAGCTACTTCTAAGGGACCATATTTGCCTTCCACTGCCTTTGATAAAACTTTTGAAGAAATATCTGTGCCCAGAATTCCAAAATCTTCCAAGGTAACTAAGCCCATTCCCTTATTGTTAACCACTTCGGCAATAAGCATAGCCATAGAGTAACACTCTTGACCTGTGCTTGCTGCCACGCTCCACATTTTAACTTTTGGCCCACGGCGTTGCCAAGCACGCTCTTTGCGTGTTTTAACAAGCTCCATCATATCTGGCATTATTTTTTCTCTGAATGTGACATAAGGATGTTCATCTCTAAAGAATGAAGTCTCATTAGTGGTCATGGCATTCAGCATTTTTTCACGAGTCAAAAATGTGGCAGCCCCAGAGTTTAGTTTTTGAGCTAACTGCGAAAATGTTTCGCAGCCGAATTCTTCTAAAATAGGAGATAGACGCTGTTCAATTAAGTACTGCTTATCATCGCCCAAAACTATTCCGCAAATATCAAAAACGTATTTGATAATGGTTTTGTAGTCTTCGTTAGTCATTACTGCACTCATAAAAATTACTCCTTATTTTTTGCCTATATTGACACGTTCAATTATCGCATCAGGGACACGCATTAAAGTTGCTACCTTATCCAATAAACCTGTTGCAGCCGCTGCACGAGGCATTCCAAATACAACAGAAGATTCTTCATCTTGAGCAATTAGATAGGCATTTTTGCTTTTCAAGTGCGGCAAAGAAGGCGTGCCATCATTGCCCATACCTGTTAATATAACTCCAACGAGAGAGTCTGCAGGGTAAGCCTGAGCTGCAGAACGGAACAAAACGTCCACGCTTGGGCGGCAACCGTTTTCTGGAGGGTTATTGTTGTTGTCTAAAATAAAGCGCGTTCCTTTGGAATTTACAACCATGTGGCAACCACCTGGAGCAATATAAACGGTTTTATTTTCAACTACGGTACCTGGCAAACCTTCCACCACGGTATGGCTGCATTTTGAGTTAAGGCTATCTGCTAAAGATTTTGTGAAATTCGGCGGCATGTGCTGCACAAGCAAAATTGGCAGGTCTGTCATTGAACAAAGTTTTGGAAGCATATCTGCCAAAGATTTTGGGCCTCCGGTGGACACTCCTATTACTATTGCCATAATAGGCTTTGTGTGCACAGATGGTTTTGCCAAAGTATAGGTGAAACCAGAGGCGCTTCCTGCTGCTGAAGCAGTGGAAGTTGAAGCCGCGACACCACCTGAGCGAGACTGGGTAGCCACTCCTCTGCTTTTGCGAGAAACCCATGCAGAAATGGTGGTGTTGAGCATCCTGTGAAGGCTTTCTTGCGAATTGGGAACCTCAGGTGCTGGCTTTGCTATAAAATCAAAAGCTCCGCATTCAAGGGCTTTTAGGGTGATATCCGAACCCGTGCGGGTTAAGGAGCTTACCATTAGCACATCTGGCGCGGATTTAAGCTGGCTTTTGCGGGCGATCATTTCTTTGAGAGTCGCAAGCCCATCCATCCCGGGCATCTCAACATCCAAAGTCATTAAATCCACTGAGCGTATCTTTAAAAACTCAATAGCAGCTATGCCGCTATCTACAGCACCAACAACCTGAACTCCAGGGATGGTGGCTATCATTTTTTCCAATATGCTCCTGAACACTTTGGAGTCATCTACTATTAAAATCTTTGAAAGTTCTGGCATTATTATTTCCTCAAGTAGAGTTAAATATAGTAAAAAGCAAATTGAATTTTCTCTGTCACCACAAAACCATAGCCCTTGAACAAAAGGCATTTTTGTCAAAAAACGTATATTCCGCGCTAATTGCATAGCGGTTACTCATATAGGCTATAGCCGGACTTAATGAATAATTCATTTTTGCACCGTCTAAAAACCGCTTTGCAGCAGAAAAATGACCCGTTTCGGGCGTTAAAGAGCTAATACTGCCGCCATCACTGCCCTTCCATGACCAGCCCTGCCTTAACTGCATTTGAAAGTGCTTTGCATGTTTTCCATAAACAAGCCAGTCTATGTTTTGGCTATTTGGCCCAGATTGGCTGCCTATGGGGTAGCCTAAATGCGCAATTTGGGCTGTATAGGGTTTAAAATGAGTATATACATAAGGCTCAATCCTCGCATATTCCACTATACTTCCTATTTTCCAGTTCTCAAAATCAGCTGCATATTCAGAGCCTGCCATCCAAGCCCATTTTGCCTCTATGTTATCGTTTCTAACAAGGCTAGACGGGCTTTCCATATCGTCAAGGAAAAATTCCGAATAAATGCGAAGCCCAAAGGGGAACCTGTAGCTAAAGTCAAAAGCTATTGCACCGTTGTTATGGTCTTCGTTGTAGTTGCCTTTTTCTGCAAAAAGCGGAACTATGGGAACAAAAAGCCAATACGGATTTATATCGTAAACAACGGTGATTTCGCTTATGCCAAACATTAGGTTGCCTGCGTCAAATTCATAGCGATGCCCATATAGATGGCGGCTGAATTTTTTATCCATGCTACTACCTCCAGGGTCTAAGTCGCCGTACAAGCTCATAACAGATAGTGGGCCTATTTTTGTTGAAAGCGAAATTTGATTGTAAGGTACAGAGGCTTGGTTTAAAGTTAAGTTGTTGTAATAGCCAGGCCCCCAATGCCTGGCATCACGTGCAAAAGAGAGTGCTGCCCAGCCCATGCGCAAAGCGAAATTCCCGCGATACCTAGCATAGCTAGAATATTTAGCTTCACCCTCTATATCTTTATTTCCCTGTGTTTCCACAAATTCCCTATCCCAAGATTTCCATTCTGCCGGATTATCATTTGAATGCATTTCGCTAAAAATTCTCGTGTCAAGCCAAAACTCTGCGGAATCAATATAGCCGCTTAAAAACAACCCGCCTTCAAAGCCTTTTATGGTATCTGCAAAAGTTTTTCCGCCGCGAACATCAAAAGCAAAGAGAGGCCTTATGTTCAAGGCAAAAGGCTCGCCACTTTGCCTGAAAGAGGAATCCATTTGCGGATAAAAAAAAGTTTGAGGAGCCTCACCTATGGTAATGTCGTGATAGCGATCCAGCAGTGGAGAGTATTCCAAAGTACGAAGCGTATATGGCCTATCTAAATTGTAAGTAGGATATGTTTGAGCTACCGCCACTGCGGAATATATGACGGTTATCAATAACATTCTTAGGAATTTCATAGGAGAAGACTACCTTGGGGTAGAGGCTCTAGGCGGCGGTTTTCTTTTTCTGCATTCTCAAATAGTTGTTCCGTTTGAAATCGTTCCTGTGCTCCAAGCAAAAGCGTGGATAAATGAACTGCTTTGGGAACATTTTGACTGTAAAAACATTTTCGCAACCAGAAAGGCAACACTTGAATTGAACGTCAATGGTTTCGCCATATCCATGCTTAAAAACCATATTGCGCATTTCAAGGCTGTCTGGAGCTTTTTTAGGTTTTTGCCTAGCTTTTATATCTCTGTGAAGCTCGCAATATTTTGCTATTGGATGCCCCCAAAACTCACGCCCACAGCCAGGTTCTTGGCACTTTTTGAGCTTTACTCTCTTTTTCTTTTTATATTTTGGTAACTGCATTTTCATAATATAGAAAATTATATTTACAGTATTTTCTATATTACTCTCCACAATGAAGAAATTATTCATAGTTATACTCTTGCTTATCCCCGCAGCTTTTGCCGCAGATGATTTTGAAACACAAAAAGCCGCTTTGCTTGCAGAAAGGCAAAATATTCAAAACGATATAAAAAAAATAAATGCTC